>Ga0209542_10002191_pt1 | contig 44345 bp, 51 predicted proteins | sample RifCSPhighO2_01_FD_184028 | JGI IMG/M metagenome (GOLD analysis project Ga0209542, IMG submission 184028) | Soil microbial communities from Rifle, Colorado - Rifle CSP2_plank highO2_0.1 (SPAdes) (version 2) | ecosystem: Environmental > Terrestrial > Deep subsurface > Rock core/Sediment ...
GCATTGAACAAAGCCCTTAGAGAGTACATTCCGTACTACAACCAAAAACGCTTGCATTTCGGCCTAAATCTAAAAACGCCGGAACAATTTATTAGCAAAGTGATTCCAAGCTATTGATTAGATTACGATTCGAAAAGTTGCATGACCAAAACCGACCGGGTCCGTAAGGAACTCAGTCGGTTTTTAATTTTTTGTTTACTATCTAATTATTGTCTATTTGTCTTCACCTTTCTTCGGTTCCTCTTTATATTCCGCGTCGCGGACGTTTTCTTTATTGTCAGTTGTTTGCTTTGTCTCGTTGGAGTTTTGATCGGAAGCGGATTTGCTCATGTGTTGACCAATTTTCTGTAACTCGTTCGAAAGCTCTTCCGTTGCCTTCTTCAAGGCTGAAACGTCAGTGCCTCCTTTGGCGGTTTTCAGTGCCGCAATCTTATCTTCAATTCCCTTCTTAAGATCTGCCGGAACTTTGTCTCCAGCGTCTTTAAGCGCCTTTTCGGAGGTGTAGATGAGCTGTTCTGCTACATTCTTCGCTTCTACTTCCTCACGCTTCTTAGCGTCATCTGCGCTGTGTGCGGCAGCCTCCTTTTCCATGCGGGCGATCTCTTCTTTTGAAAGTCCTGAGCTTGCCTGGATCTTAATAGACTGTACTTTTCCGGTAGTTTTCTCCTTAGCAGTAACATTAAGGATTCCGTTCGCATCTACATCGAAGTTTACTTCTACCTGTGGCATACCTCGTGGAGCTGGCGGGATGCCGTCGAGAATAAATCGGCCAAGAGACTTGTTGTCAGCAGCCATAGCTCGTTCTCCCTGCACGATATTAATTTCCACCTGAGTCTGGTTGTCCGATGCTGTCGAAAAGACCTGATTTTTTGAGGTTGGGATGGTGGTGTTCTTTTCAATAAGTTTCGTTGCAACACCTCCCATGGTCTCAATACCGAGAGAAAGCGGGATCACATCGAGCAGCAAGACATCCTTAACGTCACCTGCAAGAATTCCGCCTTGGATCGCTGCACCGATGGCTACTACCTCATCAGGGTTTACACCCATATGAGGCTCTTTGTTGAAAAATTTCTTCACTGCTTCCTGCATTGCTGGCATTCGAGTTTGACCGCCAACAAGAATGACCTCATGGATGTCACCGACTTTGAATGGTGACGCCTCCATTGCACGCTTGGTAATCATCATGGCTCGATCAATGAATTCCCGGGTGAGCTCCTCGAGCTTTGCTCTTGTTACAGTAATGAGGAGGTGTTGAGGACCATCTGCGCCCGATGTGATGAATGGAATGTTTACTTCCGTCTGTACGGCAGTTGAAAGTTCGATTTTAGCCTTCTCAGCTGCCTCATCGAGGCGTTGCAGTGCTAGCGTATCTTTTGATATATCGATACCAGATGTTTTTTTGAATTCATCTGCCAAATAGCGGATGATTTTCTGATCAATATCCCGTCCACCGAGATGTGAGTCGCCATCTGTTGACTTAACCTCAACAACATCATCGCCCACTTCGAGTACAGAGATATCGAAGGTACCGCCTCCGAAGTCGAAGACGACGATCTTTTCGTCTTTCTTTTTGTTAAAGCCATACGCGAGCGCGGCAGCGGTTGGCTCGTTGATGATACGCTTTACATCGAGACCGGCAATCTTACCTGCGTCTTTTGTCGCCTGTCGTTGTGAGTCGTTGAAATATGCTGGTACGGTGATCACCGTACCAGCATATTTCAACGACTGACGTGCTTCCGCGTCGGTCTTGAGTTTGGTGAGGATCATGGCTGAAATTTCCTCTGGACGATACCATTTGTCGCCCATCTTCACCTCCACACCTCCATTAGCTGATTTTTGCACCTCAAACGGCACCACAGCCTTATCTTTCTGCACAGCAGCTTCATCAAAGGTGTGTCCGATGAATCGCTTGATCTGGAAGATGGTGTTTTTAGGGTTGGTGACTGCCTGGCGTCGTGCAAGAAGACCTCCCATTCGTTCGCCTGTTTTTGATTGAGCGATAATTGACGGAGTGGTACGAGCACCTTCCGCATTCTCAAGAATACGTGGTACACCCGCCTCCATCACCGCTACTGCTGAATTTGTTGTTCCTAGGTCGATTCCGATTATTTTAGACATAAAGATACTAATTTACGAATGTTACTAATAATACGAATGGCTACGAATACTACTGATAATAATGAGCAAAACTAAAGAAACTGGATTCCATAAAGGAATGTCAGTTCTTCTCTGGAAGCTACAAGCTAGAATGATGGCGCTCGTGTTGGTTGGCTATTGAAAAAGAAAAGGGGATAGAAAGGAGAGACTTGATCAGAGAAAAAAGGAGTATATGAAAATTCCTGATGCTCAGACTTTTTAAGTTCAGGTAGACGGAGTACTTTTGAGGTTTCATCTCCGAAACTCGAGTTCTGAGTTGTGCATCCTTCGCCAACCCTCTCCATCGAAACTATTTTCGCCTTGATCTGGCCGTCAACAAAAGCCACAAGGAAAACAACTCGAAACTGCTCACCCTTTTCGTTAGTGAGGATTTTTTCTACATATTTTGGCTGAAATTGAGTTAGTAACATTTCCTTTCTACTATAGCAAAAACGATCTTTTTTGAAAACCTCGGACAACATTCACACATTCTTAAGAATATGTGAATGTTGTGACTTACCAGCTTTTAACTTTTCTTAAACTCCCCTACTGTAACTCGAGGTGGTTGAACTGACTTACCGTTAAAAAGATATCCTTTTTGAATAACGGACACGATCTTGTTGTGATCCACTTCTTTCTCCACTGGTACGTATTCGATAGCTTCGTCGCGTAGTGGATCGAAATCGAGACCGAGTGGATTTACCTCCTTAAGGCCTTGTGCTTCAAGAATTTGTTTCATCTGTGTGTAGATGTACTCCACACCAGTACGCCAATTTTTATCCGCTTTTTCCCAGGCCTCCTTGTTTCCTATTGCCATATCAAAGCTCTGTAGTACTGGCAGAAGCTCAACAACGATATCCTGCTTAGCGAACTTAAGAAATTCTTTTTGTGATTCCTCGTCCCGTTTTCTGGCGTTGATAAAATCAGCCTTGGCCCTCTGCCAGCCTGTTAAATATTCCTGTTTCTCTTCCACGCACTTTCGAAGTTCTTCGCGAAGTTTTTTAATCGTTTCTTTTGGATTACCTTCTTCTTCCAAGGAGATTACCTCTTCGTCACTTCTAGTTGCAGTTTTTTGTCTCTTTAAAGGATTCCCCTCTTCATCAGTTGGAATTACCTCATCATGAGTGTTTTCGTTGTTCATGCTTCCTATGGTAGCAAAATCAAATAAAAAATCCAATCGCTGAAGTTCTTACAAAAAACTCCGGAGAGCTCCAGTGACGGATGAGCCATAACAGGCTCATTTGGTACGTTTTTGCTACTCTCGATAAATGCTTTTATGAAAGGACAGAAAGAAGCATTGAGTTTCTCGCCACTTTTACGTTTTTAGTTTTAACAGGATTCATATAATTATCTATTCACCACATGACTAAACTGCTGCATGTCAGTACCATCAATAAGTTTGATACCGCTTTTGCTTGCTAGTTCACGAGCAGATTTTGTAAAACTGGAATTTGTAATAACCCACCCCTCATCTCCATTGTAAAAATTAATAGCAGCAATAACTTCTTGTACTGCTTTATTTCCAACAGTTCCCCCGTATCGCTTTGCTTGTATGATAATGGTCTTACCATTTCTTTTCGCTATCAAATCAGCCCCTTGATCTCCCGTAGCTGGAGTTCCTGCAACACTATCGAAGCCGTTTGATTTCAAGAGTTGAGCCAGGTGATTCTCAAACTCGACTCCTGACATTCCTGTTACGTTCCCACTTTCAACAGGTTTACTTTTCCTGGTGTTGTAATAGGTCTTAAACCTTGTCGTGAGGTTCTCAGTCAACTTTTTATACTCTTCTGGCATAGCCCAAGATGATTTCCTCCAACGCTTTATATCGTCATCATCATTGCCTTCTCTTTTAGCAATTTTCTCAACCAACAAGTTTGCTTCTTTATTAAGAGCGTCCCAATTCTCTTCGCCGTATGCATCAATGGTAGTAACTTTTCTGTAAGTGATTTCATCAAACTGACTAATCAGGTCAGCATACTTACTAGAAAGACTCTGCACCGCTTCTCTTTGCATTATTTCTGTTTGCCTATGTTCGATCTCTTTTATTTCCTTCTGTCTATCATTAAATAGCTGCTCGATCTGTAGAGATAGATCTTTCCACTCTTTTGGAGCATTCATTTTCCATGTAGAAAGATAGGTGTAGTTTGGGCGAATTTTGTTCTGACCCTCTGCCAAACAAATCTCGTTAATACAATCTCGAGTCATGTTATCAATGTAGTAATAGCGATAACGACTAGAGGATGTCGATATATCCTTTTTGTGTTTCTCGATAATATCTTTATTCCTCTCAAAAAGGCTTTGTGTATTATTTATTTTTCTATCACCAAACTTACTTAATCTCTCTTCATTAAACTTTTTACTATCCTGTATTGCTTTGGAACCAGTCGAAACACTTTCGGAGATTTTCACAAATCCCCATATTATCCCTATGACAATTAAGATTAATACTCCGGACATAAATTTAATTAACTTTTAATCGATCAGCTCCTTTTGCAAGAGATCTTACTATCCAAATCTCCTTCACAATTATGATTACAACAAACAAGCTTTACTTCGGCTGAAAATCCAGTTGTTTTCGAGATGAGCCACAGTCGTTGCTGGTTGTGCTAGGAGTAAATTGTCGTCTGACTTTGTCACCACCATATTTGTACACATTTCTTTCATTTTAATCTAATTGTGAGCAAGATTATACTTATTCCGCAGATCTCTTAGTAGTGTTTCTGCATCTATCATATTTTCTGTTTGATACCAGTCAAAAAAATTGACATTGGGATAAATCTGTTCATTGTATATAGTCATCAATGATCTTTTTATATCCTCTGTTTTTTCAATAGCAATAATATAGTCATCGATTGGAGAACTTCTTACGATAAAAACTCCCATGCAAGCAGGGACCTTTTCTATATTTTCTATATCCCATTTTGTTATTCCAGATTTAATTATTTTATCGCTCATACCCTTTATTTAGTTATCCCTTTCAACATAGTCTTTGATCATTTCCTGAACTTCTGTATCACTTCTCCCTTCTATCTCTATTAACTTCAACCCTGGTTTTTTTGTTAAGAGGTTTATTGCAGGGTCACTTTGCACTTTTCTTATTGAGACTAACAGTCCACAACTTGGTTGTATATCAAGAAATTGAGTAATAAGTCGATAAGCATGCTCTGATTTTGCTGTTCTTTTACACTCTACGATAACTACTTTACCATTTAATTTGTTTATAGCAAGAACATCCATTTGGTGATAGACTCCTGTAGCTCCCATAATATCACCATTGCTCCAGGCTTCCCAGTCCATTTTTTTAAAAATCCTCGCAATATAGTCTTCAAGCCATGTCCCATCTAGATAATTTTTAATTTCTTTTTCGAGAAAACGAATAGTAAATCCTGCAGTTGGTTTTTTATCCACTTCCGATTCGCATACCGTACAGTTAGTCGGCAAGGTGTCTTCATGTGGACCAATACAAGCATCACAGTTTCCACAAAAGTTCCAACTAGTGTCTCTAGCGAGACGAATATTTAAAATACTTTCTATGTCTGCAATTTCTTTTGTTTTTTGAGTTATTTTCTCCTTGAAATCTCTGAAGGTTGCTTGATAAAGCTTTTCTTTGTCCTCAATTTTTAGTTTAGATATATAATCCCGAAATTGAATACTTGATGTTATGTATTCTTCGATCTCATTTGTAAGAAGTTGCAATCTTCTAATCCATTCCCATAATTCTGTCTCTTTAAGTAAATTTTCAGTACCTATTATTTCTCTTAATGAATCATTTGTTTCAGAGAGCGATTGTCTAGTTTTTATTTTGAGCAATATATTTTTACCCACAATCACTGTTGGCGTATCCTGCTCATGATCATTATCTAGTGGTACTAACGTGATAGACATAGAAAGAAAATTATTCTTTTTGTAAACTCAGTGTGATACCAAGTTTACCATAAGATTATTAAGAAATCTCCTCACTACTTTTTAAGTGATTTAAAGAGAAAACACCGGTATTTCCGGTGTTTTCTCTTCCAAATACGTTGTCCCGACTCTCGGCCACCCAAAAGGTTATCTTACCTCTTTTATTCCACTGTGTGGTCTACCTATCGTTTTGACCATTGAGGGGCTTTACGTGCCTTTTTGAGACCGAACTTGCGTCGTTCCTTGGCTCGAGGGTCTCGCTTGAGGAATCCTTCCTTCTTAAGCTTCTTACGGAGTTCTGCATCAACTTCAATGAGGCCACGGGCAATGCCGTGTCGCATCGCTTCTGCTTGCGAGTTCACTCCTCCACCTTTAAGGAGAACAGTAACTTTAAATTTCTGAACAATTTTAGATTTAGCAAACGCCTCTACCGCAATATTCTGAAGATCCTTCGTTGGAAAGTAAACAGCGAGTTCCTTGTGGTTGATCACGTACGACTGCTTTGCTCCGGGAGTAATACGAACACGAGCAACAGCCGTCTTTCGTCGGCCAATTGTTTCGATATAGCGTCCTTCTCCTTCTTGCATTTTTTTTACTTCTTCTTTCATGGTAATTATTCGGTGATCGTTAGGTTTTTCATCATTCCTTTCTTTAATTTATTCTGAGGGAGCATTCCGTATACAGCCTTTCTAAAAATTTCGCTGTAACCCTTTCGCTCGATCAGACGACTCACCGTCTCAGTCTTAATGCCACCAGGATATCCGCTGTAGGTCGCATACTCTTTATCATTTTTCTTTCTCTCGTCGATAAGAGCCTTGGAGGTATTAACGATCTCAACTTTTGAACCAATAATCTTGTTACGCACAAAAGAAGTATTGTTTTTACCAATGAGTAATGCCGCAGCCTCACTTGCTACGCGGCCGATTTTTTTATTTGTTGCGTCAATGGTGTGTGTGGTCATGGTATTTATACAAATTCAATAACTGCCATCGGGCTTCCGTCACTTTTTCGGGCAGGCAACTTAATGATTCTCGTAAATCCTCCCTTTCGGTCTTTGTATTTTGGAGAAATTGTTTTAAGGAGAATCGAGCTCGCTTCTTTACCTACACGTGATGCAAGGAGTCGCTGTGCTGCAAGGCCGCCTTTTTTGCCGTTAGTAACAAGCTTCTCCACAAACGGTCGGAGGGACTTTGCTTTCGCTGCAGTAGTAGTAATTTTTGAGTTTACCAAAAGTGACAACGCCAAGGACTTCATCAGTGCATTTCTCTGATTCATCTCTCGTCCGAATAATCTTTTTTTTGAATGGTGGTTCATGTCGTTGGTTATCAGTTGTTTGTTTCCAGCTACAATAACTGGAAACAATGTAACTACTTAAGCGATATCCCAAAGTTGCTGAGGGATTTTTTAATTTCCTGAATACCTTTTGGTCCAAGTCCGTCGATCTCAAGGATATCAGCTTCCTTCTTGCGAGCCAGCCCTCCGACTGTTCGGATGTTAGCGTTAGCAAGCGCCTTTACGGTGCGAGCTGAAAGGCCGATAGAGTCAGTGCGAGTCTTGAGGAATTCTACATCAAGTTCTTTCTTTGAAGAACCATCCTCTTTTTCATCACCTTCTGACTCCGCTGCTTCCGCTTCAGGCTCTTCTTCCTTAAAGCCGACAATTGCCTTGAGTTGGCCGATCATGATAGTAATAGCACTCGTCAGTGCTTCCTGAGGTAGGATAGTGCCGTCAGTCTCGATAAATATTTTCAAACGGTTAAAATCAGTTCGATCTCCCACGCGCATGTTCTCTACTTCGTAGTTCACTCGTCGGATAGGAGTGAAAATAGCGTCGAGGGTGATGGTACCGATATCCACGCGATCCTTCTGTAATATTTCCTTTGAGACATATCCGAGACCCTTCTCTACACTGATCTCAATATTAAGATCAGCACTCTTGTCAGTTAAATGAGCGATTGATTGGTCTGGATTTAGGATTTCTACCTGGCCAGGAGCCTCGATGTCTGCCGCAGTAACTTCCTTAATACCTTTTACCTTAAGGTTCATTGTTTGAGGTTCATCGGTTAGTAATTTGATGCGAATACGCTTCAAGTTTAGAAGGAGGGTGATAACGTCTTCCTTTACTCCATTAATAGTTGAAAACTCATGGCTAACTCCATCGATTTTAACTCGAGTGATCGCTGCTCCAGGGAGGGAAGAAAGTATAATACGTCGGAGTGAGTTACCTAACGTATGGCCGTATCCAGGATAAAGACCGTCAATTTCGTAGGTTCCACTGAAACCTTCTTCCTGAATGATTTTCGGTTTTGTCGGCAATAAAACGTTGTAATCAGACATATTTTTATACTTAAAATTTATTAATTGTTTCCTCTTTTACAAAAAGCAAATTATACTTCAAATTCGTATAATTTGCAATACTATCTCGAATAAAACTCTAATACTGTCGCCACATTAAAAAGCAGCTCAGTTTCTTTGACGGTAGGCTTACCTTCGACAGTAAATACTTTCGTATCGATGTTTACCTTAAGCCATGCAGGAAGATTGTGCTGTTTAAGCTTCTCGTCGAGTGTTGCGAAGAGATGAGATTTCTTGCTTCCTTCTCTGATGCTGATTTTCTCACCTGGAGTTACAGTATACGAAGGAATAGTAACTCGTTTCTCGTTAACACAGATGTGACCATGGGACACCATTTGCCGTGCCGCTCGTCGTGATGTCACCAAACCAGCCCGAAGCACAACATTATCAAGACGAGACTCAAGTTTCGTAAGAAGAAAGCCTACTGAATCACCTTTCTTATCAACTGCTTCTTTTACGTAGCGGGCGAATTGGCGTTCTCCCATACCGTAGGTCATACGAGCTTTTTGCTTCTCATTAACCTGCATACCGTAGTCGGTTTTTGCACTACTTCGTCCCTTCGTCTTGGTTTTTCGGGCGAGAGAAAGGGCGTACTTCTCCGTCTGTGTTTTTTCAAACACTGGAGCATTAAGGCGGCGGGCAATTTTGTATTTAGGTCCAATAATCATATGTATTAAAATATCGCTTTATACTCTTCGAGGCTTAGGAGGCTTAGGTCCGTTAAAAGGAACAGGGGTTTCGTCTTTAATAGAGGTGATGTTAATCCCTTTTGAAATAAAACCTCGAATAGCTGACTCTCGGCCTGAACCGACGCCCTTCACCACAACTGCTACCTCCTTCACTCCAATAGTCGCAGCTTTGAGTGCTAAGGCCTCACCCACCTTTGCGGCAGCGAAGGGAGTTCCCTTCTTTGCTCCCTTGAAGCCGAGTGCTCCACTTGATGAAGCAGCCACCGCGTTGCCGGTTGGGTCAGTAAGTAGGAGCTTTGTGTTGTTGTAGGTTGATTGTACGTGAAGGATTCCTGATTCCATTCTTTTCTTGGCAGCAACAACAGGAGCTGCGCCTGCAGCCTTCACAACATCACCTTCTTGTTTTACGATTCTTTTCTTTCCCATAATAATTCAGTTACTAGTTATACAGTTGCCAGTTACTAGCAACTAATGACTAGTAACCAGTAACTACTTTACTTCTTATCTTCCTTCTTCTTACCGCTTCCCATAGTCTTTCGGACATTTCCTCGAAGGGTTCGAGAATTTGTCTTGGTTCGCTGACCACGCACTGGTAGTCGTCGCATGTGGCGTACACCGCGATATGCCTTGACGTCTTTCAGTCGTTTGATGTTAGCGGAGATCTCGCGCTTAAGATCACCTTCGATTTTGTACGACTCAACAATCTTGCGGATTTCATTCTCTTGTTCAGGTGTAAGTTCCTTTGCACGTTTGCCGTGCTCAATCTTCACCCTGTTCAAAATTTCTTGCGCACGAGAACGCCCTACTCCATAAAGGGCAGTAAGGGCGATTTCAAGCCGCTTGTCGTCTGGTATTGTTATTCCTAGGATGCGCATAGCACAATGTTAAAAGCTAGCATGGGGGGATAAAAAAGTAAAGCTAGCCTTGTCGCTGCTTATGTCGTAGATTGGCTTTACACACTACGTAGACACTTCCTTTCCTGCGTACAGTAACGCATTTAGGACAAATCTTTTTAACTGATGATCGAACTTTCATAATTATTTTACGGTATTTATAGTCGCTTTGTGATCCTCGCCCTTCCTCCGTACGAGTCAAGCTCGAGTTCAACCTTATCGCCGATAAGAACCCTAATACGGTGCATTCTCATCTTGCCCGCAAGATATGCCAGAATTTCCTCTTCCTTACCATCAAGTTTAACCTTGAACAGGGTATTAGGAAGAGCTTCTGTCACTACCCCAGTGGCTTTAAGGTCTTTTGTACTGTTATTTTGTATCACGTTACGCGTTCATCATAGTAGCAGATAATAAAAAGGCGGTCAAATAGCCACTCACCCATTCTAAAAATTCTTACACCGAACGCCTGTCCTCACAAAACATAGTCATTTTTCTTCACGGAAAATGGACAACTCCCTCCGGTCGGTCCCTCACCGTCTCGGGACTGAATCCATTTTCCTAAAAAACTCCTTGTTTTGGAGAGTCCTGGCTATTTAGTAAGAATTTTTAGAATGGGTTCGCTCTTACGGTAGGAGCGAGGAAATAATTTTAAAGAATATAACCCCAACGCTTTAAGTTATTTCACTGTTGTTTGAATAGTGATTTTTTCAGGGTCGCCAGGGAATGATCGCTTCCAGAATGGGCGGATAATAACGTCTGCCGTCTTGATCCCTTGATAGGCAGAAAGCACTACAGGAATGCGGCTGGTGGGCTTGCCAGCTAAATCCTGCTTAAGCTTATGTTCATCGAACATCGCGACACTTTTCAATGGGCCCTTTAGGCTGAAGATAAGCGTGCCGGTTGAAGTCTTTGGACTAAAATCTTTTTTGTTTTTAATATCAAGCACTAGTTCATCAAGACCGTGAACTACGGTTTCTCCTTTTTTAATTGCAGCAGTTTCGTCGGGAAGAACACGAGAGGCTAATTCTTTTTGATCAAACAATGTCCCATACAGTGTCGCTTTTTCAACAATAGCCACCTTACCATCCGTAGTGTTTTTATTAGGTAATGATTCATATTCAATAAGAAGGGCACTATCGTAGAGCACAACACCGGAAGGTTTCTCCGCAAAAGCTTCTTTAACTAACTCATCCTTGAGCATGGTGCGCATTCGCATCCGTGTCTCAGTAGCCGTCTTTTCATCGACAGTTCCAACGGTGCCTGACGCACCACCACGGATATCAGTTTTAAGACGTCCGTAGAAAGCCTCAAATTTAGGTCCTCCTTTAAAACCAGGGATCCTAAAGTCACCCGCAAGATCTTTAAGAAGCATGTTGGACGACTCTCCAGACAAATCTGCTGTTATGACCACTTCCACGCTACCTGGAATCATTTGACTGTTCACTTTCTTCCTTCCTGGAACACTCACCGCATCTCCTATCCGGTAAATATTTCCTTTAGTATTTTCAAAACGGGTATTTTTCGCCAATACCTGAGGGACTTCACTGAAACTATTATAGATGATAATAGTGCCCTTTGCTTTACTTTCTATTTTTTCTTTACCTGTAGGAGTGAGAGCTTCCTCAGTTTCTTTATTGAGAGACATCACTGTATACCCAAGCTCACCCTGGAGAGGTGCCTTCTTCGCGGTATAGGTGCTGTCAACAGCCACTATCCCTTGAACAGGAGTAACATGCACCTCGGCTTTCGCAAAAAGGAGGGTAACTGAGAAGGCAAAGACAAGTACGCACACAAGCGCCACGAACCATACACCGGCATGAGAACGACGTTGTATTTTTTCTTTATTCAACAATGGTTGTGTTCGTTTAAAAGATACTGGACGGCCGGATTCTGAACGAGGAGGGCGGGCCGGCTTTTTCGTACCGGAAACAGGTATGTTTCTAATGCTTTTTGGAGGAACTAGGTCTTGTACTAATTTACGTTCCATAGTTATTGGTAAGTATACCTCATTAAATATATATTGGCTAATGTTTGTTCTGTGTGTAACCGTATGTCGATAACACTACACTTGATGCTTGTGTATAAGACTATTCAAAGCGATCGACTGCAGCATTAAGAAGGAGTCAGGTGAAGTGTCGGTACTTATCGTACAGTATGTATTCATCTTAGGAGCATCGAGCAGTGTAACACCGAAGGTATCACCTGGAATAACGATGTGTTTAAAACGTTCATTTTTAAGAAAACCTCCGAAAAAGTTACTGAGGTTATTATTAACAATCAGAAAAAGTTTCTTAGGCATCACCACGTCAGGATTAAGATCCGTAAAAGCCCGTTCAAAATTGTCCACCCATTCATCATGGATGCCAGCAAGAATAGTTGCTATTTTTTTCTCTGCTGTAGGCTCGGCCTTGTTATTCATATAAATTTGAATAAGGGACTCCGCTACTTCTGGTGTGGACTTAAGAGCGTTCGCGACATGACGGATTATGGAGTTAATACCGAGTGGAAACGAGGAGGTTTCAGTAAGAATTCCGTTTTTAATAAGCATAATATCCGTCAGTTCCCCGTTCACATCCACAGCAAGAAAATCGTCATCGGAAGAAAAGATGTCACGAAGCGCTGTGTACAAAGCGAGAGAAAAAGAGTGTGAAGAACCTTTTCTGAAGTTGAAATACTTCGCTACAGTATGTTCGATGGTGTCGAGCGCTGGTTCATCGATAATACTCATAAAAAAAGGGATGGAGACAGTTCGTGCCATTTTACCGTACGGTCTGGATGTCTCATAACCGTTAACCTTCATTGCGATCTGAGCATGCTCAATGATTTTTGAGTTACTATTGACACGACTGTCATCTTTAACCAGGGTCAATGATGCGACGTATTCCTCTTCTTCTGCATGAACTAATTGGTTAATTTCTCTTTTTGTTACACGAAATTCGTCATCTTTCCTCACAGTAATCACTTTCGTGTGTGACACTACCCACGGTGAAGAAAAAAGGTAGTAGATATGGTTGATATTACTCCCTACTTGACCCAGAGTATTCACGTGTTTGATTCCTTCTGTAGAAAGTCGGCGTGCCACTTCAGCCAATCTTTTCGTAATTTCCGAAAGCATACTCTGTGCAGTAGGCTTGGTTTTAAAAAGAATAAGCTCACGGCAGGTATAGAGAATATGAGCCGGTTGGCCTTTAGAAAATTTTACAATTGCCCCACCAACGGTGCCGCTTGCAATATCGAACACAAGAGAAACTTCATCACTACGATGATTGAGTTGAGAAAAAAGCGACATGTAAAAATTATATCACACGATCTCTTAGGAAGTGTGTATACCACGCGGAATGAGAAATGTAATCATTCTAATATCGCCTTGATGCGACGGACACCTGCAGACACAGCCTCTTCTTTACTAATTTTAAATACCCCCAACTCTTTGGTGTTAGTGACGTGTGGGCCACCGCAGAACTCTTTTGAATAAGCGTTTGAAAGATTTTCCCCGATGTAATACACGCTTACTTCATTACCGTATTTTTCACCGAAAAAGTGCAGTGCCCCAGTTTTCAAGGCTTCTTCTTTACTTAGCACAGTGCGCGTTACAGGCAGTGCTTCTTTAATTTTTGCATTGACGAGATCCTCCACTTTTTTCTTTTCTTCCTCCGTCATTTTAGCGGTATGAGAAAAATCGAATCGGAGACGTTCCGGAGTTATGTTTGAACCTTTCTGCTCAACATGAACACCGAGCACCTCTCGGAGTGCTTTATGAAGAAGGTGGGTTGCGGTGTGGTACCGGACAGATTTCTCACTGGAATCACCAAGTCCACCTTTAAATTTCTGCTCTGATCCCGCGCGGGAAAGTGCTTGATGAGCTTGTAAATCTTTATGAAACTTCGCTACATCAATGGTTGTATTTTTTTCTTTCGCTAATTCCTGTGTTAATTCCAACGGGAAACCAAATGTAGTGAAAAGCACGAAGGGATCGGTTCCTTTTTCAAATTCCTTCAGACCCCGTCCTAATGTTTCTCTAAATTTTTTCTCTTCTTCTGCGACTGTCTTCCTGGTCGATACCGCTTTGCTTGCGATGTCCGGGTATGAATCCTGGTACATTTCTGCTATCGGGCCAACAATCTCAAAGAGGACATTTTCCTTAATTCCTAAGAAATCACTAAATCGTACGGCGCGGCGTAAAAGCCGACGAACATAATATCCTTGATCTGCGTTAGAAGGGATAACACCGTCAGTAATTAGAAACACAGACGCCTTCATGTGGTCAGCAATTACTCGGAATGCTTTGGTATCCTCAGCATTTTTTCCATATTTTTTCACTGACACCTTTTCCAAATAATCAAGAATAGGGCGATGATTCACCTCGACAATATCTGCGCAGTCCTGTGTTGCCATCACCATACGCTCTAACCCTCCGCCGAAATCAACATTGCTTTGTGGTAATTTAGAAAATGTTCCGTCAGAGTTTTTCTTGTATTCCATGAAGACGCTGTTGCCGATTTCCAGAAAATGCCCGCAGTCGCAATTAGGGTGACAATGTTTGCCAAATTTCGGATCATGGAGAACATCCGGAAATTCGTAAAACATTTCAGAGTCAGGCCCTCCTGGCTCACCAGCCGGCATCTTTTCCGGTACTCCTGCCCTACTCCACCAATTTTTTTTTACATCATAGTAAAATATCCTACCTTCCTGCATACCAACGACGTATCCATTTTCCTCCGAGCCGATATCTACCTCCTTCGCTTTGATGCCTTTTTCTGCAAAGAGTTTTTTCCATAAAGCCGCAACCTCTGTATCCTTAGGAATATTGTTTTTTTCATCACCAATAAATGCGGTAACGTAAAGCCTTTTGGGATCAATAGAGATTTCCTCAGTAAGAAACTGAAATACCCATTGTATTTGTTCTGTTTTAAAGTAATCGCCAAGTGACCAGTTACCAAGCATCTCAAAGAAGGTGATATGTCGATTGTCACCCACTTCATCTATGTCAATTGAACGAAAAGCTTTTTGCGAATCGGCGATACGCTTCCCTAAAGGATGCGTTTCTCCGAGAAGATACGGAACCATAGGCTGCATACCAGAACCAGTAAAGAGCGTTGTTGGATCGTTTTCTGGTACCAAAGGGGCGCTAGGAATAATCGCATGCCCCCTTTTTTCAAAAAATTTTAAGAATTTCTCACGTATGTCTTTAGAATCCATACACAAGAATATAGCATAGGTTACTTAATTTTGAGAACTGTTTTGACTCGTCGCATGTCATCCTCGATACGTTCGATGCGGTTGCTTGAAAGTAGGAATTCAACGGTTGAAAGACGCCTATCGAGTCTTTCCTCGAGCGCATCAATCTTCAGTTCAAGCTCCTCCTTCATTCCTTTAAGATCTTCTTTGGTGGCTGTGTGTTTGAATCCTTCCGCTACCATTCTAGCCAGATCATCGATGGAGATTTTTTTCTTTACCATATGAAAAGTATACTACTACCCTTATAGATATGTCTACTTGATAAGTTTTTCGAGCCTTAGAATATCCTCTTCAACACTTTTAAGCCCTTCTTTAAAAAACTCAGGATGTGTCGTATCAATACCTATATCCTTAAAAATTTCGGCTGGGGCCTTGCTTCCCCCGGCGGAAAGGAACTTTTCGACCGAAGAAAGAAAGTTTTTATCTTCCTTGTAACGTTTGTATAAAGCTCGGCTTATGAGCGAACCGTACGCGTATGAATATACATAAAAAAATCTTCTAAAATGAGATACGACGAGGAAAAAGTACCCTTCGTTCTCCTTAAGCCTAAAAAGCGGTCCAAGATACGCCGCGCTATGCTTGTTAAGCATCGCGGCGATCTCTTCTTTTGGCACAAACCCCCGCTCTCGAATAGAATGATGGAGCTCTACTTCAAAATTAAAAAAGGCGATTTGACGAAATATCGTAGCGACTTCGTCGTTAAGTTTGTTGTGGAGTAGAACTATTTTTTCCTCGTCTGTTGCCTTAGACAAGAGCTCCTCAAACACGAAATTCTCAAAAAAGGTGCTCGCCACCTCTGCGGTTGAATAGGGATAATGCTGATACATAGGAGATTGTGTCTTTGAAAGCTCGGTGTGAAATGCGTGACCCATCTCATGCGCCAGTGTAGTCACCGATCGAATCTCACCAGTGTGGTTAAGCAGCACAAATGTCGGATTGCCTGTACTTCCAGCACAAAATGCTCCACTACTTTTATTGAGGCGAGGAAAAACGTCAATTTGTCCGTTACCTAGATAGTTGTCCAGTATGTTTGAGTATTTCTCATGGGCACTGCTAAACGCTCGGCGCACTAAATCTACGCTTTCTTCCCAGGGATATTTTTTCTCAATACTTCCTACTCCCGCGGACCTGTCTGCATACTCAAGATGCGGTAGGTTAAGCATCTTGGCCTTTAGACGATAGAACCTATGTGAAAGAGGAAACGCATCGGTAACCACCTGCACCATACTCATAATTTCTTTTTCTTTGTTTTGATATTCAAGCAGTGTCGCACTATACGGCTCTTTGAAACCGCGCAGTTCATCCTGAATCTTCTTGTTGGTGTAGACGGCATTTATTTCCGCCTCGGCAAAGGAACTGACGTTACGAAGCACCTTAAAAATTTCATCAGAAAGCACCCTGCGTTTCTCTGTGGGCATTCCCTGTACCTTATCTTGCGCTTCCGAGAGTGGAAGTTGTTTCCCCTCCCAAAAAATAGTTTGCGAGTTTAAATATTTCTCCTGCGCCTGAATCCACATCCCATGCGATGGAAGCACAGAAAGGTTGAGCGCCTTTTCCACTTCTTCACTCAAGTGGTATCTGCTCTTTTCAAAAACCTGTCTTAGAAAGTAACGATATGCCTGAAGTTTCTGACTCTTAAGAAACCTGGTTCGCCAACTGACGGTAATTTTACCAAGATCGAGCTCAAAAAAAGTGATGGTGTTTTGTACTTTCGTTAGTCGGGCCACAGCTGTGTTCATTTTTGCCTCAATGAGCGCATCCGCGCTTCTCAGTTCATGACAATAGAAGAAATAAACCAGAGGTCTCGCTCCAGAGGCTTGCTCGTGCAGCACATCGTACTCCTTAAGAGCGACCAGAAGTGATGATTCGCTTGAGAGATGCTTGATCTTGCCTCTGTATCGCCTGGCAAAGAGAGTGCACGAACGTTCTATCGACTTCAGGTCTTTCTCAATCTGAGGGTCATCAATTGACTGATACAATAATTGTAGATTCCATTCTGTTTTCATATTGCTCCTTCTTTTTTAAGAATCTTGGTCTTTTCATCGCAACCTCGATTATACCCGCCAGCTGTGCCGTCTGACCGAACTACTCGATGGCAAGGAATGTTGGGGTCATAGTTCGTATTCAAAATATTTCCGACAGCGCGGAAGGCACGCGGGGAACCTGCGAGATCCGCCACCTCTTTATACGTCAGAACCTTCCCCTTTGGAATCTTCGAAACTACCTTAAAAACTTTTTCTTTAAAGTTCATATTAAAAAAGTTTAGCTCCCTCCTGAGGAAGTGTTACTATTTTTTTCGGAGCCATTTTTTTAACAGGTTTAAACGACACCTCGGCCGCGGCTTTACGATAGGCGCAATAGTCACAATTTTCTGCCGGGGCGGGAAGCTCGGTGGAATCAAGACATTTCTTGATGTCATGCAGTGTGGGCTCAACCCAATCAGTCTTGCCTGTATAGGAAATGATGGAAACATCGAACTCAAGTCTTGCGTCAAAGGCCTCTTTATCAGTCTTGCCGTTAACATATACGAAATATCCGGTATCAGAAACTTTAAATCCATTCTGACGAAAGAGCCATTGATACGTCTCCATTTGGCGCTTGTATCCGTCCTGCCACTCTGCGTCTAGGCTAACCTCTCCGTCTTTACTCGTAGCCTTGTAATCCACAACGATAAGTTCTCCTTGGGGGTCAACCCAAACATCATCAACACCCCCACGAACCAGAAAGCCCGTAGGCGCATACTGGAAACTTACCCCCGCCCGTAATGAATCCCTCCACTCCTCCATTTTTGCATGCTGAAACGGAACAGCGTCAATACCATACTTTTTCATGAGTGGATGGACAGTTTTTTTCTTACGGTGCATATCAAACTCTTTTTTAAGCAATTTATCGACCGCACTATTGAGGTTGAATGGGAAGCCTGGAGGTCGCGCTACACCGAGCTTATTGTCGACATAGAAACAACGCGAGCATTGTAAAAACAAATCAATTTTTGAACGGGAAAGTTTCCAGTTTGGACCGCCGTAGTTCCAGTCGCTTTTGCGGTGAGGTTTATAATAGCCACTCATAATTATGAGACTGTAGGACAGAGTAAATTACTTTCATCAACAATCATTTTAATACGGTCGTTGTTCATACCGAGCACCTGCAGCGGGGTGGTGTCCTCCCTGAAAGTTTCACAGAGTACGACTCCACGATCCAAGAGACCGCGCTTCTCGCTCTGATCGAGGGTAGTAAGGCACGTGAGGGGATGCAGTCCGCTTTCTTCGATAAGGTCTTGTAAGCTTCCTTGTGCAGGATAATTCCAGCCAATGATTTTGAGTCCACTACATTCCGCATACTTAATCGCGCTTGTGGTGAACTTAGTGTTAGTGATAAGCCAGCCATCGGTTAACGTACGGTTGCTGCCTCCATATGAAAATGTGGCTTTACGAAGATCATCCATTCTTGATTTAACATACAGCACCACCTTTAGATCCGATTTAACTCCTGGCTGATTATGGAATTTTGCTTCAGACATGATGAGTTCCTTATCATTCCATGCGATAACGTCAACTTCGTGTTCAACGCAGTGACCCTGCACAAGCTTGTCTGTTTCGACGGTGAAGCCTTTCTTTTTGAAAATTTCCCCAATGAATTTCTCGAACGCGAAACCGGCGGGTCCAAGTTCCATAAGCGACCGCTTCAGTGAGTAGCGAAGAGCCAGAGGTCTATGCATTTTGGATAGAAGTCTAAAAGCATGTGAGTAGATGTCGTGAGTGGTCATGCCTGTACGCACTTCCTTTTCTATGTGGACTCGGATATCCTCGGCCGCATCGGGAGCCGCTTTGGCACGGATAAGGGAGTCATAGAGCTTTAGTCCATCGAAGGTCTCCCTCGTTCCATCCGCTTTTAGAATCAAGATTTTTTCCATGTGAGAATTATACCACTTCACACACGCTGGCAAACTGGTTAGACGATAATACCGCCACCTAGGCAAACATCTCCGTCATATATTACTAGTGATTGCCCGGGAGAGACGGAACTTTGTGGTTCGTCGAACACGAGCTTGTAGCTCGTAGTTGGCTCACTTAGAGGCCTTGCCTCTAAGTGGCAAGGCTGGAGTTGTTCGCGATAGCGGGAACGGGCCATGTAGGTCTTGGCTAAGTTAGGTGCACTGTCAGAGGTCCAATTTACATTTTCAAGTAGTACGTCTTTTTTAGCGTGAGGTAGAGTTTCATCGGCATGTTTATGTGAGACCACAAGCTCGTTTCGTTCAATATTTTTTGAAATAACAAAATAAGGTTCGTCGTGCGGAGTTTTTTTGGTAATTGTAAAGCCGTGGCGTTCGCCTAGTGTGAAAAACACTGCCCCATCATGACTGCCGATAATCTCTCCTTCTTCGTTTACTACATTTCCAGTTTTCGGCTTGATAAACTCCTTGAGAAAGTCCTTCATGTCAATTTTTCCAATAAAGCATAGCCCCTGACTATCTTTTTTATTGGCGGTAACAAGGTTGAATTTCTCTGCAATCTTTCTGACCTCTGGCTTCTCCAAATGACCCACCGGAAAAAGTGTTTTTGAAAGTTCTCGCTGTGTTAGCGTCCAGAGAAAATAGCTTTGATCTTTGTTTAGGTCAGAACCAGCTTGTAGCTGGTAGCTTGTAGCTGGTAGCTTTCCAGAATTTTTAATTTTTGAATTGTTTGGAAATTGGAAATTGGAAATTGGAAATTCCCGCGTTCCGACGCGGGCATAATGCCCCGTTGCCACATAATCAGCGCCCTGCTTCATCGCCCAATCAAAAAATGCGCCAAACTTAACGTGTCGGTTGCACATCACGTCAGGATTAGGTGTTCGCCCAATCTTGTACTCGGCAATCATGTAGTCCACCACTTCTCGCTTGTATTCCTTTTCAAGATCAAGTGTTACGAAGGGAATTTCTAGTTTGGCGGCTACGCGCATGGCATCAAGCCGGTCTTCCCTCCATGTACAGTCAATCCAATCGGGCTGCCACACCTTGATAAACACTCCCGTCACAGCGTAACCCTCTTTCTTAAGCAGCGCTGCAGAGACGGAGGAATCAACACCTCCGGACATACCGACAAACACCTTTCTGGTCTCTCCTTGACTCTTCATATTCTGTATGATATCAATAAACTAGAAAAATTCAACTTAAATTTATGAAGGAACCGATTACTTTGTTTTTAGGTGCTGTACTCATTACTCAAGGTGTATACACGCTAACTCATGACAAATTAGCAAGTGTTTCATTGGGCGCAGGTATCGTAATATTGTTTGTAGCAATTATTCAAGCAATGCAACGTCTGGAGAAAAAATAACTGCCGAGCCAATTGCTCGGTTTTTTTGTACAAAAAAGAAGGGCTGACCCTTCTATGAATTCCACCTAACGTATTGCAGTAATATTTTTCCACAGCTTGATTTGACTATACCCCTAGGGGGGTATACAATGTTGGTATATGAAATACATGGACGAACAAAGCAAGGTAAAGGTAGTACGCCGTCTCAAGCTTCTTGAGGGGCAGGTACGAGGGCTTCAAAAGATGGTCGAGAATGATACCTACTGCATTGATGTGATCACTCAGACTTCGGCTGTAAAGCAGGGCTTATCCAATGTGGAAGATTTGCTTCTTGAAAACCATTTGGATCACTGTGTTCATCATCAGATGCAAACTGGACAGACTGCCAAGGCAAAGGCAGAAATTATCAAGGTGTATAAGCTTAAGAGAAAATAATATGCATACACAGACATATAAAGTAAAAGGCATGCATTGTGCTTCCTGCTCCTCGGTCATCGAGAAGACTTTCAAGAAAATTCAGGGGGTGCAATCTGCGGAAGTGAATTATGGCACGGAAAAAGCCAAAGTTTCTTTTGATCCGTCAAAGACGAATCCTCACGATCTTTCAGGGGCTATCGAGCCGCTTGGTTATTCACTAGAGGTTCCTTCTACTGCCGAGGAAATGGGAATGTCGGAAAGTGATCATGTGGCACACTTGGGATTGAATCAATCCAAAAAAGAAAAGCTTGCTGAAGTTAGAGACATGAGAAATAAAGTTCTTTCTGCCATTCCCCTCGCTATTTTTGCGGCACTCGTTATGGGGTGGGACATTCTCGTTCAGTATGGCGTTGTGTCAGAAATGAGTTACGTGATCAAGGAGTTTTTTCATCACCTCCTCCCAATCTTTGCAACCTACACGCTGTTCGTAGTCGGAAAGCCCTATCTTCTCGGCTTTTACAGATTTCTCCGATACGGCAAGGCAAATATGGATACGCTGATCGGTATCGGAACTGTAGCCGCCTTTTTATACAGCTTTGCAGTTACAGCTTTTGAAGAAGCACTCCGTCCTTTTATAAATGTCGATTACCAGTACTACGATGTGACAATCGTGGTCATTACATTTATTGCGCTCGGTAAATATTTGGAGGCACGATCGAAAATAAAAACAGGCGATGCTATAGAGAAACTTCTCAATCTTCAGGCAAAAACAGCACTTGTCATTCGGGACGGAAAGGAAGTAGAGATTTCAGTAAATGAAGTCAAACACGGAGATCTAATCATCGTAAAGCCCGGAGCAAAGATTCCTGTTGACGGTGTCATAACCGAAGGAAGTTCTTTTATTGATGAATCTATGGTCACCGGAGAGCCGATGCCTGCACAGAAAAAGATTGGTGACAATGTTATGTCCGGAACAATCAACACCAGTGGTTCATTCACATTCAAAGCTACTAAAGTCGGATCAGAAACACTGCTTGCCCAGATCATAAAGATGGTTGAGGACGCTCAGGGAAGTAAGGCCCCTATTCAAGCGCTCGCAGACAGAATTTCGTCAGTCTTTGTACCTATCGTACTCGTGATCGCATTTCTTACTCTTGGTGTATGGCTCATTGTCGGCACACAGTATCTAGGATTTTCCCAAGCCTTGTCATTCGGTCTTGTCTCGTTCGTGGGCATCCTCGTCATTGCGTGTCCGTGCGCTCTCGGACTTGCAACACCAACAGCGATCATTGTAGGTGTCGGTAAAGGCGCAAAGGAAGGCATTCTTATCAAGGACGCCGCTACTCTTGAAAAATTGCATAAAGTGGATACGGTCATTGTGGACAAAACCGGCACTATTACCATCGGGAAACCAACTCTCGTCGATATTCAAAACCTCTCCAACCTCAAAGATGATGAGATCGTGTCCATACTTGCATCCCTTGAGAAAAAATCAGAACATCCCATTGCTCACGCGGTTGTTAGTTATGCCGAAGGGAAAAATATCAAAATAGAAAGTGTTTCAAGTTTTGAGGGCATACAGGGCAAAGGACTCAAGGGAACAATCAAAGGGTCAGAATATTTTGTGGGTAACACAAAGCTTATGAAAGAGCTCGGTGTGAAATTCGATGTTTCAAGGATTGAGCAATTCACCGCTCAAGGAAAGACCCCTGTCATTCTTGCCACCAGAGAAAGAGTGTTAGGATTTGCCATGGTGGCAGATGAAATAAAACCCGAATCAAAACAGGCTGTTGCCAATCTTCATAAGCTGGGAATCAAAGTGGTCATGCTTACCGGCGACGATGAAAAAGCCGCGAAGTACATGGCGGCGCTCGTTGGCATTTATGAAGTAGTTGCACACGTTCTGCCACAAGATAAATTGGTAAAAATAAAAGAATTGCAGTCGCAAGGTCGAATTGTCGCAATGGCTGGTGATGGTGTAAACGACGCACCTGCTCTGGCACAAGCCGACGTAGGTATTGCTATGGGGACCGGAACTGATGTAGCGATAGAGTCGGCCGGGATCACGCTTCTTGGAGGAGATATTTCAAAACTTGTGAAGGCGATCAAGCTTTCGAAAATAACCATGCGAGGCATTAAGCAGAATCTTTTCTGGGCATTCATCTACAACATTGTCGGCATCCCCCTTGCCGCAGGAGCTTTGTATCCGGTCTTCGGATGGCTCCTTTCTCCAGTATTTGCCGGCTTCGCCATGGCAATGTCGAGCGTGTCAGTGGTATCGAATTCATTGCGAATTAAAGGTAAGAAATTATGAAAACATACACATTTCATGTTTCTGGTACTCACTGTGCATCCTGCAAAATCTTCATTGAGGACACCTTGAACGAGCAAGGTTTTATAAAAAATGCCCGGGTTAACTTACAACGAGAAACTGTTGAAATTGAGACCGACAGCGATGAAGACCCTGAGGCACTGACTCACATCCTGACAGAAAAAATAAAATCAAATGGATATAAGTTATCTGTAGAGAAATCCTCAACAGAAAAACAGAGTAATGATGTTATCTGGAAAGCCATACCGATCGGGCTTTCATTCCTTATTTTATTCTTTCTCTTGCAAAAATCAGAGATTTTAAATCTTGGTATTGGTGGTCAGACTACTCCGGTAACAAGTTTTATCATTGGCCTCATCGCTTCGGTTTCAAGCTGTCTTGCCATAGTCGGGGGCTTAGTCTTATCCCTTTCGGCAAAAGTATCGCAAGATAATGTAAGCGACACTAAAACATTTTTGCTCTTCCACACAGGGAGACTGGTTAGTTTTGCAGTATTAGGAGGAGTTCTAGGTGCCGTCGGTAGTGCTATCGGCATCAATTTTACCTTCACGGCCATCTTGGGGCTTTTGGCTTCTATGGTGATGTTACTTCTCGGGTTAAATCTGGTCGGGGTATTCGCAAAGAATAAAGTCGCACTGCCCGCGGGAATCTTTAATTTCTTCAGAAAAATAGAACATAAGACTCTTACGCCGCTTATCATAGGCTTCGCTACTTTTTTTCTACCGTGTGGATTTACCCAGTCAATGCAAATTTCCGCATTGGGAAGCGGGTCGTTTATGTCAGGGCTTCTTATTATGCTCGCGTTCGCACTTGGAACACTGCCGATGCTCGTACTGCTTTCATTCGGCTCAGCGTCGTTCGCACACGGAAAACACGCTCCCTTATTCTTTAAATCCGCAGGAGTAGTTGTAATCGGCCTCGGATTATTCGCGCTTCTCGCCGGACTTGCCGGACTTGGAATAATTAACCCGCTGTTTAATATATAATTAAGTGTCGCGCCTAGAGTCGAGTTTCAAAGGACGATACTCGACACGATTCCGCAGAATCGCTTACGCGACGTGATTTGCAAAATCATATGAATAAGACTGCTTACACAATCATCACTATGGCCCTTGTCGTGGGTATCGGCATTGTTTTTCTTGGGGGTTCAAAAAATAATACTGAGACAGGCGGATCGGCACAGAATGTCGAAATAAAAGACGGCGTGCAGTACATCACTATAAACGCTCGAGGTGGATATTCACCAAAAGTGTCTTCAGCAAAGCCTGGTATCCCCACGAAGCTCATTGTTAAAACGAATGGCACGTATGACTGCTCGGCGTCACTTGTCATCCGCTCAGTTGGCTTTCAAAAAATCTTATCCCAGACAGGAGAAGAAGTTATTGACTTAGGCACACCAAAAGCCGGCCAGCCGGTACAAGGGCTTTGCAGTATGGGCATGTACAACTTTTCCATCAATTTCAATTAAAATTCAACTCCCTTTGAGCCTTTCAACCCACGGGTAAAGGGATGTTTTATTTCCTTCATTTCTGTCACGAGATCAGCTTTGTCGATAAACTTCTGAGGGCAGTCTCTTCCCGTCATAATGAGATGATCTAGCTGACCAACATTTTTTGAAATAAAATCGGCGATCGATCCTTCGGATACCAATTTTAAGGAGAGTGCGTTCCAAATCTCATCAAGAATAAGAATGTTCCACTTTTTCTGGTCAATCTGCTCTTGTGCGTAGACAAGAGCGTCAAGAGCGGCTTTTCGGTGCTCCTCGAAGGGCACCGTATCATCACCGATATGGACGAACCCTTTTCCTTTTTTGACGATTATAAAATCCGGATTGAATTTTTTTACTGAGGTGTCCTCGCCCGATTTCCATGGTCCCTTGATTAACTGCACCATGAGCACCTTGCTCCCATTCCCTACGGCCCGTACCGCCTGGCCTATTGCCGCTGTCGTTTTTCCTTTTCCATTGCCTGTGAAGACGATAAGCATAAATTTATAGTGCGATTTCGCACACACCAGCCACACACGCTAGCTCCTTTTTCACGTCAAGTTCGTCTGTTTTTTCGTACGTTATGATCTTGGAATAATCAATATGCTTGAGACGCTCTGATAATTCGATGTATTCTTTCTCATCAATTGCCTTGTACGGTGCAAGCTGGTACACATGGTTGTCCCTCGGAAGGAAGGAGAGGCCGCCGACAATATCCCAATTCTTGTAAATCCAGTTAGCGACCTCGATCCATTCGTCTTCCCCGACCGAGACCGTAACTGAAGGGTTGTGCTCGGTGTAATGTACCTTTACCAGCTTCCAATGCTCAAGCTGGTCAATTGCGGACAGATCGTTTTTATAGATCGAGTCCTTTGGAGATTTGACCGGAAATTCAAGAACATACGTCGTCGCATTTTCGACTGACTGACCGACTTCCGGATGATACGGAACACCTTGGTCTTTAAGCATCTTGAAGAGTGAGTCAGTTGCGGCAATTCTAATTCTCCTGATATAGAATGGTGCGTGGCGAGGGTGCATACCCGAGGAGCAGTCCACAGTCTGCGAGAGCGTACCTGACGGCTTTACTGCCGTTGTACAGGTAGAAGCATTGATGCCGAATCTTTTTGCGTAAGTTTGATTTACTTTGACTACTTCTTTTTTAAGATGTTCCAGAACTTTTGCATCTCGTACCGCCGGACAGTCCCATTGGCCGGTAATGGATACGCCGAGCAGGGCCTCCTTTTCGCAATTCTCTTTCCATTGCTTTGAAAGATAGGGGAAGTTTGTCAGACTTGCCTGATAGGTACCGAGAATAGTTGCGAGACGAATTTTCCTGAGCAGTGATTTTTCATCATCTTCAGCGCGAGCGACGACTTCTGAGAGATTGCAGAACTGCTTTGACTGCAAAATTATCTCGCCGCACGGATTAGTGCCGATTGGCCCCACGATATTTTGCCCGGTCGGATCAAAGTAGCCTTTATACTCCCTTAAGACTTTGATTCTTCGCTCCGGAAGCGTGGCCGCGAGCGATCCTCGATTAAATATTCCTCGTTCGCCTGATCCTGACTTCATGAGAGCAGTCCATTCCTCTACAAACTCCATATTGGAAGGTTTTTGAATATATACCGCAGAGTTATTTGCGAGCATTCGCTGAGGTTCGCTCAAGTAAAAAGCTCCTTTCTTAGCATCACGAATATCGTTATCGTCCAGATCGGAAAGAGAGATCATCGCGCTCCTGCGCACGCCGCCGGATACGACGCAGTCGCCGATCATACACACGATGTCATGGATGTCTATGTTTCGGAGGCGTCTGCCTTGCCGAGCAAGCATCTTTTGGCGGGTAAATGTGAGAAGCCGACGCAGCGGTTCGGGGCCCGATGCCTTGCCCCCCATAGTCTTAAGACGCGCACCAGCCGGTCGGAGCAGGGAGTACTCAAATTCAATATCATTCCCTTCTGCCCATGTTTTCATTCCTAGTGTTAAAGCATCTGCCCAGCCTTCCTTGTTGTCGGGAATTACGTGTATTGGCAGAATGGTGCCGGTTTGCATATTGATCTGTGGAAACTTTTGAACGTTTTGACTTTCTACCGACCAGCCTGCGCCGGTGCCACACATAGACACATACATGACCTCTGCCAAGTCCTCAAAGTTTTCCGGCGCTATGTACGAGCAGTTGTACGCGCAGACGCTTGTCTTTCGGGCGGCAGGTCCTGAAAACTGCAAAAGCCGCATTGAAGGCATTGCTTCGAGGCTGAGGATTCCTTCCCGAAGTTCCGTATATTCCGTCTCCTTGAGTTTCCCCCCGAGATGTTCTCTCATGAATGAAATATAGCGGTCAACGGTTTCGATCCATGTCTCACGTCGGCCTTCTTCTGCAATCCAGCGAGAATATGTGCGGTAGTATACAAACTCTCCAAGAGGATTTTTGAAATACTTTTTGCTTTCTTCCGCTAGCTTTTTTACTTTGGGCGGAACGCGCAATCCTTGCATCCTGAGTTTGGACCGTCTTTCCCGGTAGAGTATATAGGCTTTGGCCGTTCTGACATATTCACTCAAAATCAGCTCTTTCTCAACAGTGTCTTGAATACCTTCGACTGTTGGAATAAAATTTTTATACTTTTTCGTGATTCTCAAAGCGTCGGCATACACCTTATTGGCGACGAGTGACGCTTCTTTGAGTGACCCTTCGCCCGTGGCGAGCATTGCCTTATGGACAGCGGTAGTGATTTTCTCTATGTCAAAAGGAACTATCGAGCCGTCTCTTTTTTGAATATCCCTAACGGTTGTCCCCACAGAGACGGTGTTCCTTTTTGTTTTCATGAGTGTTATAGTTAAGTAGTTAATTGATTACTGAATTAGTATATCAATCATGAATCAGCTCCTCAATGTGGAAAAGCCCGTTTCGACCACTTTAGCCACAGGTATGTCGATGCTGTCAATTTGGATATATACCAATTTCTAAAGTATACTAATTTATAATTAATTACTATCGAAACTATGAAATTAAAATCACCCCTGCCCCAGGAAGCATTTGATAAAAATGCGAATATATACAAAATCCTTGCTAACTCAAAGCGTCTGGAAATTCTCAATAATCTGAAAATGGGAGAACTCGGTGTTGAGGGACTTTTGAAGATAACAAAACTTTCTAAAGCTAATCTTTCACAACATCTTGCTCTTATGCGCCACAACGGTCTGGTGCAGACCAGACGTGATGGGCTCAATATTTACTACCGGATCGTGGATAAGCGGATCGTCGCTCCGTGCAAGATCCTTCACGAGCTTAGACATAGGCAATTGGTTATATAATTTCACATGAAAGGCAATACATTTTTAAAACACGCTGGCGGATTTGTAATCCTTGCTGTTGTTTTTCTGCTTGGTATATCTGTCGGACGAGATTACCAAGCTACAGCTACTGAGACCGCCTCGCGGAATCAACCACAGGCATCGGTGAGTATCATGATTGATTACGGCGATGGACGAGTAAAGACGTATCACGACATTTCCGGGACAACTGTGTTTGATGTACTGAAAAATGCCACTGACGCTCATAGCGTAGAACTGAAATATAAAGACTACGGGAGTGATCTCGGAATATTTGTTGAGTCAATCAGCGGAGTCGGCAAAGATCCGTCTGGAAAGAAATGGTGGCAGTACTGGGTCGATAATACATACAGCCAGGTCGGAGTCTCTGCTTACAACGTCGGGCCCGGAGATAGTATTCAATTTAAGTTTGTCGAAGGACAGGAATAATATGAATGTGTCCTTGAGATCAAAGATCATTCTGATAGTCCTGTTTGTCGCATTCGGCGTTGCAAGCAGATTTTTGCCTCACACATTTAACTTCACGCCGATAACTGCGATCGCTCTTTTTGCATCGGCGTATCTTGGTCTGCGCTACTCGCTTATTACGTTGATCGGGATCATGCTTATAAGCGATATTTTTATAGGATTTTATCAGTGGCAGATGATGATAGCAGTGTACGGCAGTTTTGCTCTGTCGGCTGTTTTGGGTACTTTCATAAAAAAGCAATCTGTAAAAAATATTGCGGTAAGCACGATGGGATCGTCTCTGGTATTCTATGTGATAACCAACTGGGCGGTGTGGCAGTTCGGTACTATGTACGAGCGTTCATTCTCCGGTCTTATGCAGTCATACCTCATGGCGATTCCGTTTTTCAAAAACTCTCTTGCTGGTGACATTTTCTATACGGGTATTTTGTTTGGTACAATATACGCTATCACTGTTTATAAAAGTAGGATGGCTCAAAAAGTGCGAGCTATCACAATGGGAGAAAAACTCTGGGTCGAACCGAGTACTTAAATAATATATATTGGCACAGTAGCAAAATAGAAATATGAATAATAAACTTGCCATATGGGTTTTACGAATAGCGGTTGCCGGAGAATTCATCGGTCATGGGGTATTCGCTTTGCAGGGTAAAAAAGACTGGATTGGCTGGTTCGCTCAATTTGGAGTGACTGATGTTGGAACAGCGACACAACTCTTATTCATTGTCGGCATCACGGATATTGCCCTGGGGATTCTTATCCTCATCAAACCCGTGCGTCTTGTACTTCTTTGGATGGTGTTTTGGGGATTTTGGACCGCGCTTATACGACCGATTGTCGGGATGCCCGTCTGGGACTTTGTCGAACGCTGGGCTAACTGGGGAGCACCGTTGGCTCTACTCCTACTCATTGGTTGGCCAAAAAGCCTCCGAGAGTGGTGGAAGTAGAGTGGTATAGTACCACTATGCGACAGATCAACTTCCTCATTTTTATCTTAGTATTTTCTTGTGTAATTCCTGTACCAGCGCTTGCTTTCGAGAAAATATTTTATTTCAACAACAGTAAAGCTGGACTCGAAAGCTTGAAAAAGAACGCTGATAAAATCGACATTCTCGCACCTCAATCCTATTCGGTTTCCGCAAAAATGGTGCCGTCTGGTTCGTTAAGTAAAGAAGTTAAAAAGATAGCCGCTGATTACAACATCCAGATCATGCCTCTTATTGTGAATAGCGGTTTCAACAAAGAAGTGATGCACAAACTTCTTATCACGCCAAGTGCACAACAAGCGGTCATTGCCTATATGGTACTTACCGCCCTCCGGGAAAAATACATCGGCTGGCAGTTTGATTTTGAGCATATTGCACACACTGACCGAGATCTTTACAGCGAGTTTGCTGAAAAAACCGCTACGGAATTTAAAAAACATGGATTGATATTAAGTATTGCAGCAGTAGCCAGAAAGAATGATGAGGTAACAGAGGCGTATAAAAACTGGGGTGGTGTGTACGATTATGAACGGTTGGTGAAGTCGGTTGATTTCATCAGTATCATGACCTACGACGACCCCGATTCAAAAAAATCAACAGCATCCATTCCCTACCTTCATGAGGTGTACACATATCTAAAAGATAAAATCCCGCCGGCTAAATTGTCCCTCGGTATTCCCTTCTACTATTGGCAGTGGAGCGTCGAAGAGTCGCCCAAGAGAAGTACCGGTGTTCACTCAAAGATTGCCACCATAAAGTCACTATATCCAAATGCCATCGAGGGTTTTGATACGACACTACGAGTGCCCTGGCTGGCCTACATCAAGAACGGGATACCCTATATCGTCTGGCATGAAAATACTGAAAGCTTTATGGAAAAAATAAATTTTGCTAAAAAATATAACCTACGAGGATATTCAGCGTGGGTGCTGGGAGCAGAACATCCTGATATGTGGATGACTGCGGATCTCTAAACACACACTCCTACAACACTATCAGCGCAAATATTTATTCTTATTCACCACGTGTTCATCATGAGTGACGGCGTAGTGCATAACACCCTGTTTATCGACAAGAAAATAGAGGTACTTTGATGGAATTGGTGACAATGCAGCCTTAATCGCTTCTAGGCCGGGATTATTAATAGGACCCGGAGGTAATCCTTTATTAAGATAGAGATTGTACGGCGATGGGATTTTGAGATCCTCAAGCGTAAGATCAGGGGTAGCCTTGTTTTTTATATACTGTATTGCAACATCTACCTGAAGCGGCATACCGATCGATAGTCGTTTCCATAACACCCCAGCGATCATTCGCCGAGTCTGGAGAGTCCTCCCTTCAGCCTCAAGGATCGAGGCCATGGTGACCACATCACTCCAAGAATACCCTTTGGGTAAAACTTCTTTCTGAAGTGAGGCCGTTTTTTCAGTAAAGGTACGCTCCATCTTTTTAACCATCACCGCAGGCTCATCGGCTGGAAAAAATAGATACGTGTCCGGGAATAAATATCCTTCTTTACCCTTCGCTAGATCAAGAAATTTTTTATCATCAAAATTCTTAAATTTTGTGTTAAATAGCCCTGCAATCTCACGTGTGGTAGAACCTTCTGGAATAGTGATCCTGAGGGGTACGATGCCAAGCTGCCCGTCCATGATGCGCTCTGCTACGCCAAAACCTGTAATCTTCTCACTAAACACATAGTCGCCTTGCACAAGGGCCTTTTCCCCGCCAAAAAGAATAACGTAGGTACGGAAAAGAAACGGCGACTTGATCACTTGCCTTTCTTTAAGTAAGGTCGAAATGGAGAGCAGTGTTGATCCATTTTCAATTCGTAGTGTACTACCTAAGGGAAAGCTTCGAGGCGGGGCGTTCAAAATTAAAAAAACAAAAAGTAACACTAGCGCTACCGGAAGTATACTTCGTCGAATACATCTCGATGTGGAGTAGAGGGAATGCATATGCTAGATAGGAAGATTGCCAGGAGCCTGTGCTTTCTTTGACTCGATGCGCGAGAGCGTCGGAGTACGTGACACATTTCCCGGCAGGTGGTATATCGTCGCAAGCTCTTCAGCATTCATCACAAATGATTTTTCGTTGCAGGGTGCGTAAAAATAGCATCGCCGTTTGTAGGCGGATAGAGCTGCCTTGCGCACAAGATTATGTCGGAGCTCCATAAAATCCTGCCATGGATAGTCAAACGAAGCACTGCCTCCGGTAGGTTTAAAACCATTTAAATTCGGAGCCCCATATTGCCTGAACATACTAATAAGGCCTGGTACACCTGTTGGAGCAAAAGAGTCAGGTTTAGTAATGTAGAGCGCACGGATACCAACATCGAACGGATACTTGGTCGAATATCGTTCGAGTGATTCAATAATATTGCTTTCAAAAGCGGTGAGCTGGAAGGGTGCTGCACGTTCATCTTCCTTGTTATCTTCATTCATTTTCTTTTTAAAGTCGAGAATAATCTTTTTCACCTCTGCTTTAATTGAGTCTTTCCATTCATCAGTAAGTTGGAGAAATGTCCCCGGCTTTAACTGTTCTCCCTTATGCGCTCGAGCAATGAACTGAATCCAGACTTGCTCGTTGCTTCCCAACGCTCCGAGAGCCTCGATCATCTGCGTCATGGGGTCAATCTTGAATTCCTCCTTCATATCATCTTTAGTTAGACCGTAATCAACATATGTCTTAATCGGATAGGCATTTTGCAGCTTGTGACTTTTTACAAAATTACACGTCCAAATTTTATATTCCTTAGGATCGAAATGAACCGACTTGGCATAATCGGGCGCCTCATAGATTTCAACCTCTGGATACTGCGAATAGAGCGCCGACTCAATCACACGCCGCCATGCCTTGCGGAGCGAGATATAAAATTTAACCTGTCCCTCAATAGAGACAATCTCCAAAGAAAACCATGGACGGACTTTACCCCTCCACCATCGGTCAAGAAAAGTGTTTTCACCACCCGTCTGATAAAACTGATTAAGTACTAGTTCCATCGCGGCAGGGCCCTTCCAGGTGTCTTTCGGCAACCTCAGTTCAAGGAGAATGTACTCTTCTTTATTGATAAAGTCTCTCCGTACATATTCTTTCCACAAATGCCAGAATATCAGTCCGAGTAGGAACGGAATGGCGATAGGGGTGAAAAGTTTAAAATAGAATATCAGTGTCTCCAGAGACACATTGATCGAAGAAAATGGTCCAATATCCATAGAGAGTATTATACCCCGACCACCACAAACAACAAAAACTCCCGAAGGAGTTTTTGTTGTTAGGCGGTCGCCTTAGTGAGCAATTCGGATGAAATAGAATATTTAGCGTCTTTTGATCGATTGAAGTATTTAGGATTCTGGAGATTCACTAGAATAGTATTTTCCTTGACATATCGTTCCTTAAGAACCTTATCAATGATCTCTTCACGAGTGAGTGGACCATGTTTTTCAAGAATTTTCTTGATGACGTCCTTCACTACACCACTCATATATCCCCACTCAGTGAGCGCATAGAGACCTCGCCCAACAAGCACGAAACGAGGATCTTTGATGAGTTCGTTATGGCAGGTTGCAACGTGTGCTTTTTTATTGAACACCTTCTCAATGGTCTTTGCGACTTCTTTGAAGTGAATTGGGGATCCGTGTTTTCGGATAACAAGAAATGCGTAATCTCTCATTCCTTTCGTTTTGATGTTTGGTGAGTGAGCCTTACCCCATTCGCCTAAAGGATTCTTGCCAATTTTCTTCGATAGGGAGAGCCATCGCTTGACGATCTCCTGATTCTTATATTTTTCAGAAACATCCTTTAGATGATCGAGGAACATGTTGACCATTTCTGATTCTGCAACAATATCCGAGTCAGAAAGATTTTTGTAGAGCTTATGCAGTGCATCATGTACCTTCTTTGAGATTTCCTCGTTGACGTGCCATCGGTGTCGGAAATCATCATCTTCCTTATGTCGAGTGAATTTTTCACCAAGTACCAAGAGAATGTTGATGTGATTTTGGATGCTTTTGTCTTTTGAAAGATGCGAGAGTAGGTCATCTTCAACAACGATGCCGCCTAGAGAATGGAGCGCTTCTTCAAGTTCCTCGAAGGTTTTTTTCTCGTCTTTATAGATGGATGACTTTCGGATGTTATTAAGGGCATAGTTTTCAATTTGTCGCACTCGTTCACGGGTGATGCCATAAAGTTTGCCGATTGCTTCAAGCGTCATACGTTCAGTCTTTTTTCCAAGCCCGTAACGATTGATGATTACTTCTCGAGCACGGTCGGGCAGTACTGACAAAAGCCGCTTAGTTACCTGTTTTGGTTTAAATTGAATTGTTGCCATAACCTTTAATAAATTTACGCGTGAGCTTAATAAAAATTTCTCCTTACATAAGCCTAGAGCTTATAATTACTTTAATTTGTATCATTATCAACCTTTAAAGTCAATGCGCTATAAAACCTGAATTTCCTTTGTTTTTTTGTCGTATATGTTTAGACTACAGTATCCACAACTTAATGTCAACCTTGCTCAGGTAAGCCCCTATGCATGACCTACAGCACGAAATTAACGACCTTGTTTTGCACGTAAATGACTTTTTTGATCGTCTGTCCTTTAAGCCATTTCTGAGTCTCTGGAAGCTCCAAGGCAATCTTGCGTACAGCATCTTCCTTGGCACCTACAGAGCTCTGAAAAGCTGCGCGAACTTTACCGTTGATTTGCACCACAATATTGACGTTTTTCTCCACAATGCTTGAATCTGCAAACATCGGCCATTGTTCAAGGTGAATTGAAGTTGTATTGCCCATGTCTTTCCATAACTCCTCGGTAACATGAGGAGCAAAAGGAGCAAGAAGGAGGAGTAATGTTTTAAAATATTTTTCATCCACCATCTCTTCCTTATCAAGCTCGTTGGTAAGGATCATCATCTGACTGACAGCGGTGTTAAAGCGCATAGCAGCAATGTCCTCGCCCACTTTTTTGATAGTCTGATGTAAAAGTGTCTCGAGTTTTGGATTGTTGGTGGCAAGTTCCGGTTCCGTCTCCCCTCCCTTTACTTTAGACTTTTCACTTTTCACTTTTAACTTTTCTTTCAGTCTCCACACCTTCTCGATGAACCTCCTTGTACCTATCATATTTTTTGTGCTCCAGGCGATTTGCTGATCGAATGGGCCCATGAACATTTCATACACTCTGAGAGTATCAGCTCCATACTGCTCTATAACATCAGTAGGATTTACGACGTTCCCCCATCGCTTGCTCATTTTCCTGCCGTCTTCAGCGTTGATAAGACCGACATTTTGAAGTTTTTTGAATGGTTCATCTGTTGAAACTACTCCAATGTCGAAGAGGAATTTATGCCAAAATCGGGCATAGATAAGGTGCCTGGTAGCGTGCTCAGCTCCCCCTACGTACAGATCAACGGGAGCCCAGTATTTTTCTTTGATCGAATTGACCAACTGCTTGTCGTTCTTTGTGTCCATGTATCGAAGGTAGTACCATGACGAACCTGCCCATTGCGGCATGGTGTTGGTCTCCCGCTTGGCCTTACCGGCGCACTTCGGGCATTTTACATTGACCCATTTTGAAATAGCCGCGAGAGGAGACTCGCCTGTGCCTGTTGGTTCATAGGAGGTGACTTTCGGAAGTTCCACCGGCAGATCTTTCTCAGGTACGGCCACGATACCACACCGCTCACAGTGGATAAGAGGGATAGGCTCGCCCCAATATCGTTGACGAGAGAACACCCAGTCCCGAAGCTTATATTTGACCACCCACTCCCCTTTGGCCGATGCAGTGATCTTCCTTTTTGCTTCAGAACTTATTGTGCCCGTAAAAGGCCCGGAGTTAACCAACACGCCTTCACCTGTAAAGGCTCCTGTCTCAGAATGCATCTTCATATGCCAATGCTCGATCTCCGCATGAGTCATGGTATCGTAATTCAATTTGGACTCGGAAAGCCAGATAGTATCGTGTGCGGCTTTTTCTTCAGCGTCAACCTCCACCGAGGTCTCATCCACGAGCTCGAATAATACTGCTGTGGTATACGACACTCTATTTTGATCCTTGTGAGCGGCAAAATATTCTGCTCGCACCTGGCCGTCGAGGACTTTTATAAATTTTAGATTGGTAAAGCCTGTTTCTTCTTTAACTTCCCTTCTCGCGGCCGCGACAACATCCTCTCCTTCTTCCACGCCTCCCATAGGGAAGGTCGTCCAGTCGAATTTCTTCCACCTTAATCCAAGGTACTCCCCTGTTTTTGGATTTTTAACCAAAGCATGAATATTTTTCCTCTCCACTATTTTCTTGCCTTCGATAGGCGGGTTTCGTCGGTCAACAATATTAGGAAGAACCACTTCCTTAATCGGCAGATTGTACTTTTTTGCGAATACAAAGTCCCTCTCATCGTGCGCCGGCACGGCCATAACAGCGCCAGTACCATAGTCAACGAGCACGTAGTCAGCGACCCATACCGGCACTTCCTCACCGTTCACTGGATTGATCGCCTTGATACCCTTAAGCTCTACACCTGTCTTTTGTTTACCTTCCGAAGTTCTTTCTATCTCTGTTTTATTTTTAGTTTCTTCTTGGTATTTTTTTACTTCATCTACATTCAAAATTCTTGATTCCAAATTCTTCAACATTGAATGCTCAGGAGCCAGCACAACATACGTCACTCCAAAAAGTGTATCCGGCCTTGTTGTAAAGACATCTACTTCTCCCGTTTTTTTCTTGAATCGTGAATCATGAATCTTAAATCTAATCTGTGCTCCCTCGCTTCGCCCGATCCAATTCCTCTGACTTTCCTTGATAGACTCCGGCCAATTGAGCTTGTCGAGGTCCGCAAGCATACGGTCAGCATAGTCAGTGATCTTAAGCACCCACTGCCGCATCGGTTTTTTCTCCACGGGAGAGCCACAACGTTCACACCTGCCGTCTTCAACGTCTTCGTTCGCTAGACCTGTCTTGTCCACAGGACACCAGTTGATCGGTTCGTGGGATTCGTACGCGAGTCCCTTTTCAAACATTTTAAGAAAGATCCACTGTGTCCATTTATAATATGTAGGATCGGTAGTATCGATCTCCCTATCCCAGTCGTAGTCGAAGCCGATCTCCTCAAGCTGTTCCTTGTAGTGTTTAATGTTTTTCTTTACTGCCTTTTCAGGGTGAACCTTGTTCTTAATAGCGTAATTCTCAGCCGGAAGACCGAACGCATCAAAACCCATGGGATGGAGAACGTTGAACCCTTTCATGCGGTGGAAGCGCGAGATGATGTCTGTGGCAATATATCCTTTTGGGTGGCCGACATGAAGCCCTTCACCGGAAGGATACGGAAACATATCGAGAATATAAAATTTACGATTCCTCCCCTCCTTTTCTTCGGTCTTATAAATCTTTTTCTTTGCCCATTCCTTCTGCCACTTTTTTTCTATTTTTTTATGGTTGTATTCCTTAGACATTAAAACAAATAATACAACAGTCCATCTATTTCATCAAACTAAATTTTCTGGCGAGTCGATGGGTAGCGCTCTGGATCGATCGTACGCTCAAAACATTGTGCTCCAGCTTCGTGTTGCCATGAAGTATTTTCAAGCCCTATAGCTTTCGGATGCATGAGCGAAAGGTTATTCCCTATGCTTTTCTTGTTAAAGGTAGCGCAGAGACGGAAAGAAAGGTTGGAAACTTTTTCATACTTATAGACTTCTCCCGTTTGCCGATCCTTCGGTGTCATGTAGCTTGAAATAGGGTCGTTCAAGTCGTCGAGCTTGCTTGGAAGCGCCTGCTTGATCTGCCAATAATTAACGATCTGCCATTGAATGGATTCTAGATCGTTCACCTTCTGCATGTCGAACTTAACGAGTCGCTGGGTAGTAGGAGAACCCATAACCATAAAACCTCCTATGATCGCAGCAAACACAAGCAGGATCGCACTGAAGCGATATACGCGTCGCTCTTTGAGTGTAAGAGGAGCACTGCTTCGCATCTCGTGGATGTAGTAGGTGAAGACTGCCGTGGCAACCACCAGCACAGCGACAACTTTGAGGACAAAGCGGGTAGTGATCTCCCCACCAAGGAACTCATTAAGCAGGATGACAAGATCGACGATGATAGCGGCACCGGTGATAAAAAGAGTAAACGTGGTGAGCCACTTGCGAATGGCAAATTCTCTTTTTTCTGGCGCACGGCTGTAGTCGCGGTTAAGAAGCCAGGTGAGAAAAAGATACAAAGGAAAGATGATGACGAGGGATGCGATAGCAAAGCGGATACCGGAAGAATATGGATCAATGTAATAATTCAAATTATCTGGGAAAGCTATATCGACAATGTGGAAAACAAGCACAAGCAGACTCACTGCACTCACGTAGAGCGTCACAATAGAAGCGAGATGGAGAAAGAAATCTTTTGGCGTCATTTTCATGTTAATTTCCATATAATTTTACTTTAAACTATTATCCTATTATTCTATAGTTTTTAGATAGAAAAAGCCCGTGCTATGCACGGGACTCAGGAAATCATTTCGTTACCGCAAGTGATGAAGAACCGCTCGTCGCCCTCTTCGTATTATATGTTTTCCGTGCAAACATGAGGCACCCAACACTTAGCAAGAGACACACAACCCCAACGATCGGGCCAACAAAGTAATCGGTTCCTTGGGCAAATCCTAGAATTGCGAGGCCCAGCAGCACAATACCAGCTACCACTAAAGCAATCGTCATCATACGTCCTTATTGAATTACCGCCTATTTGATCTCGGAATATATTACTAGAGTCCACCGATTAGTCAATGCCAGGGCTCGACATTACGAGGACTCTGCTCTGGGGGGGGGAATACCTTTTATAATCAGATTTTAAACTCTACGACATTTCCATCTTTGACGATGTATTCCTTCCCTTCCGTTCGGACCCACCCTTTTTCGCGAGCCGAGGCGTAGGAGCCGGCCTCAAGAAGCTTATTCCATTCGATCACTTCTGCCCGAACGAACTTGTCCTTGAAGTCGGTGTGGATCGCCGTGCCCGCCATTGGCGCATTCCAACCTTCCCTGATCGTCCATGCTCTCGTCTCGTCCTCTCCCGTCGTGAAATAGGTAATGAGCTTAAGCATTTTGTAGCCCTCTTTAATCAAATTATTGATACCGTCATCCTTTGCTCCTAGCTCCACCCGAAACATTCCTTTTTCCTCCTGTGTCATATCCTTCAAATCCTCTTCAATTTTTGCATCAACAGTGACGTAGTTGGAGGCAGTATCATTTAAAAATTTCAGCAATTCATCGAAACGGGAATCTTTCATCTCATCCAAATTCTTTCCCCCAGCTTTTTTATTGAGGACATATAAAATGGGTTTGTTGGTAAGAAGATGCATCTGTTTAACCAAAGGTTTCTCGAACTCGTTCACCGAAACCGAAGAGGCAAGCTTCCCTTCTTGCAAAGCCTTCTCAACACGAATGAGTGCATCATTTTCTATAACTGCGTTTTTGTTCCCCTTTTTGATTTCCGATTTTAAATTATTTAGACGCTTAGTGACAGTCTGAAGATCAGCAAGAATAAGCTCGAAATTAATAACCTCGATATCTTTGATAGGGTTAATCTTCCCGTCTACATGGATAATATTGTCGTCTTCGAAAATACGAACAACCTCCGCAATTGCGTCAGTCTCGCGGATGTTGGTGAGAAATTGGTTTCCCAGCCCTTCGCCTTCTGACGCACCTTTTACCAAACCAGCAATATCCACGAACTCAACTGCAGCAGGAACTGTTTTTATTGATTTAGAAAATTCTGAAAGCTTCCATAGTCGGTCATCCGGCACGGCGACTACACCCACCGAAGGGTCGATGGTGGCAAAGGGGTAATTAGCAGCAAGCACACTCTTTTTGGTGAGTGCGTTGAATAGTGTCGACTTTCCAACATTCGGTAGACCGACAATGCCGATGGATAGACTCATAACCTATAACTTATAACACACAACAGGCAGAAAAAAAACTGCCCTGGACGGTCTGGGCAGTTACGGTCACACCGACACTTTTCGTAAAACACTCAGGGCCGAGATAGGAGCTGTGATAAGCGCATCATGATCGAGGAGCTGAACAGTGGCCTTCCACTCCTTTTTGCTTCCATTTTCTGACAAAGGTTGATACGCATAAATCACTCTCCCTCTTTTCCCTGTGTTGCAACCAACGGTGACTAGAACTTCATCGCCAGCATCGGCGACGTTGTTAGAATCCATATTCATAAAAGTCTCTATTTTTCAGTATACACCCCTAGAAACAATTAGCGAGCTTTGTATCCCCAGTATTTAAAATTATCAATAAATTTCTGCACTCGTTTGGGTTTAATATTTTTAACTGGACCAATTTTCGTGATGGTAATAGGCCCGAATCCAGCAAACCAAAGGATACCTTTTTTAATTTCGTTCGTCATATCGCCAAAGATCACCCGCGCAAGAAAAGGATGAGAGTCAGAGGTGACATACACTGTTGAACTTCTACCCTTGAGTAGTCGCTGCCATCCTAAGCCATTTTTACGGAAATGATAGGCAAAATGAGGAAGCCAAATACGATCAAAGAGCCCTTTAAGAAGGGCAGGCATGGTTGAAAACCATGTCGGGTAAAATATTACAAAATGTTCCGACCATTTGATTGCCTCCTGTACCATGGCAAGGTCTGGCTCCAGTGCCTGAATAGTCTTGTATCCTTTATGCAACACCGGGTCAAAGCTCAAATCTCCAATATTAATTCTTCGCACTTCGTGACCAGCGGCCTTTGCACCCTCCTCATAGGCCGAAGCAAAACTTCCATTAAGTGTTTCTTTGTCAGGATGGCCAAGCAATATAAATATTTTCTTTTTTTTCATGCTATTTGATTATCGTGCGAAGCTCCGCCTCATGCTCCTTCATAACCTCCATGGTCGCTGTAAATTGATCTTTGCCGGTCTTCATTTTTTCCTGTACTTTCATGGCAATGCTTCCGAAGAAATCAGGGTTCTTTTCGATAATATTAAACATCTTTTCCTGCTCAGCTGCAGGGATGTCTTTCATCTGCCGCTTAAGCATCTGTTTCATTAAAAAATTCTTTAACATATGAAGTGTATTATACCGTATTTTCCTCAGCAATACGTTTGGAAATTACCGCTAGTGAAAAGATGAGCATACTGATCCCTACAATGCCAAATTCCTTGCCCTCGAGCGGTAAGGCGAAGATGATCCATTGTGCTCCCACGAGACTCAACAGATATGAAATAACGAACGTACCGCAAGCCGCACATCCTCCACCCAGAATACCGAGGATTCCGCCACCGAATCCAGAACCTATAGTTTTCCAAAAACCAACCCCAACATACAGTGAACGGAAAAAGAAAACAAAAAAGGTGATGTTGAGACTAAGGAGCGCCACTATTGTAAGAGTATACACTACGCCTGACAAGGCATTCTCGGTAAAAAAGCCCACCATCACATTCCATACCAGCACTAGTACTTCACCGACATGAGTAGCAGGAAGTGAGGCAAAATCACGAATGGTGGAATAAAAGGGAACGGTTGAGAATAGTATCAAAAAGAATACCAATAAAGAGAGGAACAGCACATGGAGCGATCTACTCGCAAACACTTTTTTAGTCGCAACCCCCATGTATGTTATTAATTTTTTCATTTTATTAGTTATCAAAGACGCTACTACCCTTTTGATACACGTATAATGGCACAGTATGTAACGCATTGATCACCGGCGTGATGAATTTCCAAGCCCATTTTACCTCTTCGGTACTCGCAAACAGCGTCTGATCGCCCATGATGGCATCCAAAAGTACCCTCTCATACGCGTCGGGGATGGTGGCAGTAGAAGGGAAATCTTTGTATTTAAAAGACAATGTCTTGGGTTCAACCTCCGCTCCCGACCCCGGCGTCTTTACCCAAAACAAAATATCAATGCCTTCATTGGGCTGAATCGAAAAAGTAAGGACATTTTTCTGATCTGGTGCTTTATCATTTTTAAAGTGAATACGGATCAATACTTCCTGTTCCTTGAGTCCCTTACCAGCCTCCAGATAAAAAGGAACTTTTTCCCATCGCTCGTTGTTAATAAAAGTGCGGATTTTAAAATACGTTTCAGTCCGTGATTCTTTTTTGACTCCAGGCTCGCTCACATACCCATCGTACTGGGCACGGATGACATTGTGCTTGATGTTTCGTTTCTCTATTAGTGCGAGGCTTCGGAGCACTTTGGTTCGTTCTCCTCGTATATGGTTCGCAGTCATCTTCGACGGGCGTTCCATAGCTATCAAGGTCAGCATCTGCAAAATATGATTCTGTCCCACATCTTTGATCGCTCCGACACTGTCATAGAAATTACCCCTGCCCTCCATCCCTAATTTTTCAAGGAGTTTGATCTCCACCCGTTCTATGAACTCAGAGCTCCACAACGGTTCAAACATCGCATTAGCAAAACGAAATGCCAAAATATTTTGTACACTTTCTTTGGCTAGGTAATGATCGATACGGAAGATCTGTTCCTCTTTGAACAAGGACCCCAGGAGTGCATCGAGAGATTCTGCGGTACTCATGTCGTTACCAAAAGGCTTCTCAACCAACACCCGTGTCCATCCCTCATTGCCACCGCAAGGTATGGTGAGACCCGACACAGAGAGATTTTTTAAGATAAGTTCGTAGAACGACGGTGGCACCGACAAGTGAAAGAGCTTGTTCGAGCATATTTTCCATTGCGCATCAATGGATTCCAACGTATCTGCCAATCGAATATAGGAATTTTTATCGTCAAAAAGTGCCTGTTCGTACCGAATGTGATCAAGAAAGTGTTTAATATCCTCTCCTTTATACTGGTGAGGCTCAACATTCATTTCTTGTCGAACATATTCGCGAAATTCTTCACGGGAAAATTGTCGCCTGGAAACTCCTACAATACTAAAACGCGCCGGTAATGCTTTTTTGGTATAAAGACTAAGAAGAGCGGGTAAGAGCTTGCGTTGAGCTAAATCTCCCGTAATGCCGAATATAATAAAAATGGTGGGGACATTCGCCGTTTCTTTCATACGCTCCACTATAGCAAATTTTCCCTCGCTCCAAAACTGGAACGAGGGAAAGAATAAACCTTCTCTATCTGGCCCTTCTGGCGCTACTCATACGCGCCTCTTGCTCTTCCTTGGTGCCCACAAATTGGGGTCCCCCGGCGCCGTCAATGTAAACGAGGCCAAGTTGCTCTGCCATGCTCTTGGTGATCTTATCTTGACGGACGTGTTGCGGCATTGCCAGCACATCGTTGACCGTTAAACTGCGACCATCGTTACCTTTAACTTTGAGTAATGTCACCATATCGAGTGATTTTTGGTTTCTATCTCCCGTCTGACCGTCTCCGCACGAAGTCGACACGACTTCACCCTGCGATAACGCATCGAACAGGTCTGGAATAGCATTATACTCTGAATGTCACTTTTGTCTACCACCCTATCCAGCTACTTCGGATCAGCGTCTAAAAAAATATTAAAAAATCCATCTGTAAAGATGGATGAGGATATCAGTTCAGGAGCATCATTTGAGCTTTCATAAACGCCCCCTCAAGAGAGGTGGTAACATGTTCCCACCCTTCTCCGTATACTACTTGTTTAAAGGCGCTGGTCTCAGAAAGACCGAATCCTTTTTCTCTTTTCCACCCGACAGTAACTCTTTTCTCTCCCTGAACAAGATCGAGATGCCACAATCCGTTTTCCTTATCTGCAGGCTCGTCCATCGTCACTGTTACTGCTGGAAATACTTCAAACCTTTTCTTAAGGATCTCTATGTCATTTTCCATATCTTCCTTTCCGCACTCATACTACAGAATGTACATTTCGTGTCAATTAAAAAACCGAAGTACACGACTTCGGTTATAGATTAAAATTTACCGGACTTTCTGCGGCGAGTCACCTTGTCTAAAAACCACGATCGTCGTCCCGCAAGGTCGATGAGGGGGAAAAGTAGGGTCAGTATTGCGTCAGTTATTGCCTCGCGCAAGTACGGCACACCCCAGGCAATATAATGTCGGTAATTCCTGTTCGGTCCGCGCCACAACAGCCACGCCACCCGAAGATAGTGAGTCCATGTTGAGACCACCACAAGCTTCATGCGGTTTTGCTCCGCAATGTCATACGCAATTTCAAGCTGGCCTATCGTCTCCTGTGCTTCTTCTAGGATGACAAAATTCTTGTCCCCCAACATCAGCCGTTGACCAACTGACACCTCCTCAATCTCCTGTTCAGTAATCCCCCATTCAAGGAGAACTTCCTTGTATATCACTGCTTCGCTTTTGAACCCTTCAATGTGTACAGCGCTCACCACGAGCACAGTGTCGTCACGGTCGCACAATTTATGTGCTTTTTTAAGGCCGCGAACCCAATCATAAAATTTTTCTGGTCCGAGGCGCTTCGCAAAAGAACTTTTCGTAAGAGGTACAATTAGCTTCCTTCTCACAATTCCTTTCGTAAGAATGTTTCCTTTTGCAACTATACAACCTTCTTTAGCTAAGTCAAGAATAGAAAAGCCTACCAGACATCATAACCTTATTATTACTGCATATCATTTGCAATCCATGAGAAATAAGGTAGAATAGCTTTTGTTTATGGGCCCGTAGCTCAGTTGGTAGAGCAGCGCTTTTGCAAAGCGAAGGTCGGAGGTTCAATTCCTCTCGGGTCCACCACTAATAAAAACAGCCGAGTCCTCTCGGTTGTTTTTATTAGTGGTGGAATATTGCTCTCCTTTGCGCGAACTTATTTTGAAAATGAAACGAGCTAATCTCACGCTCGACGTGCCGTATTCCTCTAAACAAACTACCACGCTCTACTAATGTGGTAA
>Ga0209542_10002193_pt1 | contig 44310 bp, 42 predicted proteins | sample RifCSPhighO2_01_FD_184028 | JGI IMG/M metagenome (GOLD analysis project Ga0209542, IMG submission 184028) | Soil microbial communities from Rifle, Colorado - Rifle CSP2_plank highO2_0.1 (SPAdes) (version 2) | ecosystem: Environmental > Terrestrial > Deep subsurface > Rock core/Sediment ...
AGAAGGCCGTTGCTGGTTCTAGGGTTTACCGTACTTTATGCCTCAACCTTTATTGTGACGCTTTATTTGATCCATTTGGGACTAAAAACCATCAATTTCAATTTACTAAGCGAGGCCTTATTTATATTCTTCATCAGTGTGGTGGCATTTTTTGCCTACCGGATAAAACAGATCTCAAACAAATATCGACTAATAGAACGACAGGGGATATTTACACCGCTAAGTGATTTTTTCTTTATGCCAATTCTTTCGCTTGGAAAACTTTTCAGCGAGGGAGTATCTAGGATAAATTTTTTCATAGTTATTTTTGACTTTATCATAGAAGCTCCATACAAGCTGATAATCGAAGTAATTGAAGAATGGATTACTTTTGTAAGACAGAAAAAGGAAGAGATAGTTTAACCGCCAAAAGTAAAGGCGTATACTTCGGTACCCTCATTTTCAAATTCAAGAATAAGTTCATGTTCACTAGCTTCGTCCTTTAAATCTATAAGTTCGTAAAGGCGAGGTACATCAAGCTTAACATATCCATCAACTACATCTTTACCACTATAGAAGTCTACAGCATCAGCATCCCTATCTATGATGACTTGAATTTTGTCCTCACTGCTTTTTGGAGTAATCACCAAAAATACTTTACTTGCATAGAATTTAAGCATTAATTGCGAACCTTGTTTTGTGGATATCGATTTCTCTTCCTGAACATCCCAGATGCCACTAAAAGCGATAGAATCACGATTTAAAGTCTTTGGAAAAGTATAACTATTTAAACCCTGCTTTATTTGACCTTCAAAACGCTCCATCCTTCCATATCCAAGATATGTTTCCGGTGTTTGCGGCATAGCTGAAAAACTATCCTCTTCCGCTGTTGTTTTCTCGTCAACCGTCATGCCGGTCTGTTTTATGAGCATCTGAATTGCTTTTTCGGTTTCTTCGTATTTTCCTTCTCCAAAATGAAAGTAGCGGATATTACCGTCTTTATCAATCAAATATTTTGCCGGCCAGTAATGATTGTCATAAGCCCGCCAAGTTGCGTAGTCATTATCTTGGGCAACCGGGTAAGTTATATTGTATTGTTTTATGGCATTTGCAACATTTGTGGTATTTTTTTCAAACTCAAACTCCGGAGTATGGACCCCTACAACTATAAAATTTTTGTCCTTATATTTTTCGTACCAACTGGTGACATAGGGTAAAGTGCGGATGCAGTTTATACAGGTATATGTCCAAAAATCGATAAGCACTACCTTACCTCTTAATGATTCAATTGTAAGACTGTCCGAGTTGAGCCAGTTTTCTATGCCAACAAAATCAGGTGCCTTTGTAATTACTGGAAGTGACGTATCCGAAGCTTTGGGAAATGGCATGTCAATTTGCTCTTCGGCATCGGGATTTCGCAATTTATCAAGCTCTTTTTTTACCGGTTCTGCAGTTTCCAGATTTATAATAAACTGTGAGTAAGATGGAAAAGCATCAAGTAATCGAGCCTGCAGAGTTCTGTCGTAGTTTGTGGCGATAGCAACTGCGGTCAGGATCATGATTACGCCAAAAATTTGTTGGATACGGCCCGTGTATTTGGATAAAAAACGACTTTTCGAAAAAACCGACTGACCTAACAAAGAAAAAAAGTATAAAGGAATTCCAACACCTATTAGATAGGCAACTGTAACAAGAACAATCTGGAAATTTACCGCCTGTGTCGCCGCCAGTGTCGCAATGGTCGCAAGAATTGGCCCGGCACACGGAGTCCACACAATCCCAAGAGATATGCCTGTTATAAATCCTGATGTAAAGCCGGTTCCAGTTGTGTTTACCGGCCTAAAACTGGAGCTCAATTTGCTCACGTAACCTTCAAGTATTTGAGTAAGTTTCGGCACCATCAAAGTCAGACCTAAAAATCCGATCACAAAGACAGCAATATAGCGTAAAATCGTGGGATCGAAAGGAATGAGACTCACTATATACGAGATTGTCAAAGTAAAGATGCCAAAACTGACGATGATGCCAAGAGTGATCCCCAGAGGCTTCTTCTTTCCTCCTGTCGTACTGGACGAAAGAATGATCGGAAGTAGCGGCCAGATGCATGGCGCAAAAATTGTCACTAACCCAGATAAAAATGCAAAAACTAATAGAATTCCCATAATTTTATTGTAAAATACTTATCCTCCGTCCAACCCATAGAGGACGGAGGAACTTTTATATTTTACATTTATACTTAAAGAAAAGATAACGAGTTTCGGAATGTTTTTACAAATTTTTGTTGAAGTTAAGTTGCTGAAGAAGTTCTCATGGTTGAAACTTCCTTATTTTGGCAGACAAGCTGGTTTATGAGTTTACGTGCTTTTTCGGCCTCGTTTGACCACAAAAAACGTATTGGTTCGGGATCTTTATGGAAACCTATGAGATCTATGGAAACGGAGCCAAAAATCCCATTTGAAACACTGCTGACGCTATTAATATTTTTGATAGGAATGGAGGCAACTTCGCGGCCTAATAAAAACTGAATGTAAATAATATCAACCTTATCTTCATCAATTCTGATCTCATCGGGAAAAAGATCAAAAGGAAAGACGCTTTTTGCCGAAAAACTAACCCTTTTAAAATCTGTACTTTTATACTGGTAAATTGGATATTTTAGTTGAACCATATCGCGCCGAGTATAATATACAAATGTGAAATTACAAGTCAGAATTATGTAAGAAACAGGTTAAATAGGTATTAAGTATGTAGAAATAGATCAGCGATCATTTTTTTCAACACTTGAAATTGACTTGGATTATAGATTGAAATTGGATAAACCTTAAGTTTAGTTTTTTTGAGTTTATTAAGCCTTTGTATTTGTGTTTTTTCGTCAATAAGATCTGATTTTGTCAATAAAATAATTTGTTGCTTCTTTAAAAGTTCGGGATTGAATTTTTTCATCTCGGTCATCACTGTTTCATAATCAGACTCAATGTCATCACTTTCTGAAGAAATACAGTGAAGCAACAAACCAACCTTTTCAATATGTTTAAGAAACTTGACTCCAAGTCCCTTTCCCTGCGACGCTCCCTCAATCAGGCCCGGGATATCGGCGATGACGAGTTTTTCATGAACTCCTAAAAAAGGCTCAAGTGTAGTGAATGGATATGGTGCTGTTTTTACTGCCGCATTTGTAAGCTCATTTAATAAGCTGCTTTTCCCGACATTTGGCAGGCCTATGAGTCCGATATCGGCAATCAATTTAAGTATCAAATGAAGTTCATAGGTTTCTCCCTGTTCCCCAGGCTCGGCATGACGAGGAGTCTGACTTGTTGATGTTGCAAATGCAATGTTACCCCGGCCACCCTTTCCTCCTTTGGCAACAATAATTTGAGTCTCTGTATCCGTCACTTCAAATGCAATAGATGATTTTTTGTTGGTTGCAAGAGTGCCTATCGGTACTGATAAAATCAAATCGTTACCAACTGCACCGGTCATTTTAAAAATACCCCCGTCAACGCCGTCTTGCGCCTTAAAAACTTTTTTTCTAACAAAAGTATATAAATCAGTTAAATTTGCATCACCTTTTAAATATACATTACCACCTCGACCTCCATCGCCACCCGATGGTCCGCGTCTGTTTGGAAAAAAAGCCACCTTTCCATTTCCGCCTTTTCCACCCGATACTGTGATTACTGCCTCATCCACAAACATATGACGTATTATATCGTTAATCTTGTAACATACCACTTATAACTCGCAACTTTTCATTATGAAGCTTTAAGTTTTAAGTTACGAGTTACGAGTTACAAACTGACAAGCATATTTTCTAACTCATTTATATGTTTTACCAAATCCTCGTTACTGGGATCAATCTTCAAGGCTAGGCGATATCCATACAACGCCTTTTCCAATTCACCTTCGGTTTCATAAAATCCGGCCAACCTGTATATCCCGTTTAGATAACTTTCGTTGATAGATAATGCTTTAATATAGTATTTTTCCGCTACTTTTTTATCTCCGGCAACCTCATATACATATCCCAAATTAGTGTAACCGATATAGTAATCGGGATTTATATCAATGGCCTTCTGAAAAACACGTTTTGCCTCAATTTGTTTTTCAAGACGAACGTAGTAGATGCCAATATTATTCAACATTCTGTAATCGTTGTTTGACCAATTTTCGGCTTTTTTTAGCTGCACCACTGCCTGATCAATCTGATTGTTCTCGATCAGGTCTACGGCATACTGCAGATGATAATAAGCGATCATGTACTCGGCATCCCAATAATTCAACCTGTTTTTAATATCTATATTTAATAAATCTTTGTAGAAACCGGCAAAATCCAGTTTTTTTGGTGGACCAATCCTGTACATTATTCCTTCGCGGGCGATTTGACTGTCAACATAGTTTTCAAAAGTTTTATCAACAGCATAATAAACCGGCCGCTTTGAAGTTGTCACAATGTCATTTTCGACTTGTCTTCTTTTCATTTCAAAATCTTCTTCTCCTTTATAATCTTTTTTTGCTTTTGCATAGATATCATTAAATATGTTCCCGTTTCTGTCATAGATTGTCACATCGGGCCTCATTTCTTCAACGATTTGTAGATACGCAAGAGGGAACAGCCAATTATTCTCCTCGGTAAAAATTATTGCGTTTTTTGGTACCTGTCGCAACATCAATCTTCCATGATCGTAAGCAATAGTATTAGAGCTCATATTAACGGAGTTATAATTTACAAACAAAAAATAAATCGGTATTAAAAATAAAACAAACACTATCTGCCTTGCAAATTTCAATAGATAAACTATCCCATAAGCAATAAATATTGAAAAAACTAATACTACAGGTAGATACGGTGTCATTTTGTCATTTGTACTGACACCAACTCCTGTCAGAAAAGCAAACCCCATGCCGGCAATAACCAATGTTATTAATAAAACAACGAAAATCTTTCTGGCGAATTTAAAGCTTGCGTAAAATCCGAGTAAGCCGACGCTCGCCAAGGGAAAGGTGTAACTTTGAGTTGCAATTTTTATTAAAGTAGAAAACGATTGAAATATGCGCTTAAAAAAGTCGGGTATATCGATAAAATTTTTAACCGGGACATTAAAAAAATTAGCATGAAAAATCGTTTTCGAACCAAACTGTCTTCTTTGTATAACGCCAAGAAGATTTTGAAAATTTTCCGGATTACCCCAGTCGATAGGTGGGTTTGCCTTTGAACGTAAAATCAAAAAAAAGAAAAAAGAAACTCCGCTCAAAAAACAAATCGATAATATAAATAAATTTTTTGGCTTGAAGATTTGCTGACGGCGCATGAACATTACTGATAAAATGACCGGAGCAACTACAAAAATCAGATAATGATTTGTAATGGCAAGACCAAATAAAAACATAGAAAAGTAGAGAAAACTGGTGTTTTCACTTAAATAAAAACGAAAAAGGAAATACAAAATCAAAACAAAAAATAGAGTATTCAATGGATATACTTCCGTATAAACGGCATGTGACCAGATAGGGAATGTAAAAGAGTAAATTATTGTAATAACAATCGAAATCAGTGAGTGATACTTGACCAAGTAATTATTCCATTCATTTTGGGAAGAAATTTTTTTTTCAATAAGATCTCTTTGTCTTTTTTGCTGTTTTTTGGTGAGGTATTCATATGGGTTATAAATTTTTAAATTTTCAATTAAATGTTTCAGAATTATCTCACTCAATAAATAAAGTACCAAACTACTTGAGGCTACGAAAAATGCCGAAGATAAGTTGACACGAAAAGCAATACTTCCGACCGGAATATATGTAAATATATCTGCCAGAGCCACCCAGATTGGTGAGCCTGGAGGATGGGGGATACCCAATGTTGCGGCGGCGGTGATAAGCTCGCCTGTATCGCCGAAATTGACTGTTGGGGAGAGGGTGAGAATGTAAAAAAAAAGGGGGATAAAAAAAGAAAATAGATGAAAAATGTAATGCTTGATCAATGTAAAGTATTTTGTCATATTTCAACGAAAATACCTTATTGTACATTTTTTATATTTTAGAGATATTTAAAAAATTAAGTGATGTGAGCTCGCCCAAGATTCGAACTCGAAAACCAATCCCGATAAAAAATTTGTGAATCCGGTGGGACTCGAACCCACAACCAACGCCTTAAGAGGGCGCTGCTCTACCAATTGAGCTACGGATCCGCCGTCTTAGGCGGAAGCTACGGGCCCGGTGCTCCCGAATGGAATCCTCCTTCGTCAAGACTGAAGTCTATTGACATTGTGCGCTCGGGGAGAGTCGAACTCCCAACCCTCAGTTCCGAAGACTGATGCTCTATCCATTAAGCTACGAGCGCAACTTCGGCGGGATTTCAGCTCTAAATTTAAACAATATTGATCCCGTCGTATTATATGTCTTCAGAGCTTCAATTATACTATAACCATGACATTGAATGAAATAGCGTATTTGGCCTTTGTAATAGTCGAAGTAATAGTTCTTTTTATTGCTGCAACGTATGCTGTTTTTTTAGTATATTCATGGTTGCATGGTGCTCCTTTTGTAGGCACCGAAACCGATGAATTTGAAAATATATTTTCCTCAATTCCTATTGTTTCCGGTATGACTTTTCTTGATATTGGTTGTGGGGACGGTAGAGTAGTTATAGATGCGATAAAAAAATACAAGGTAAACGGAATTGGTATCGACATAAATCCGCTGCTCATTTGTTATGCTAGATTTAGGGCAAGCTGGCTAAAGATTCATAGTGCTAAATTTTATATTGCCAAAATAGATAAATTCGATTTTTCCAAAGCAGATATTATTTACATATATCTTTTCCCAAAACTAGTAGAAAAATTGATCGATAAAATTAGGAACGAAGCGCATCCGGGAACATATATAATATCTCACGCTTTCAAAATCGAGGGACTGGAAGAACATTTTTTAAAATCTTTGTCAGGTAAAAAATTTAAAACGTACATATATCTCATTACGTAAGAGTTCACGATCTTTGACAAAACTGAATCAAACTATAACACGTCATCCTGAACTTGCCTGCCTGCGGCAGGCAGGTTTCAGGATCTCATTGTAGAGATGCTGAAATAAATTCAGCATGACGAATTCTCCTGTCAAGACTTGTGAACTCTTACCTCATTACTTGAATCTTGCTTGTTTTTAAGGATCGCTGTATGCTTAAGATTATGGTTAAGAAGCTTGCGATATTACTTTTTATTTTTGGAGTAATTTTTGTTGCCAATATTTTCCTGGCTTCTGTAGTCTATGCTAAAACAGAAAAGGATATCCGTATTGCCATAATTCTTGAAGAACTGGAAAATATTGAGTTTGACGACTCTGAACTTAAATATGCAGAATTTTTTAACGATGCAGCTATCAAAGACAAACGTATTGCTGTACTCAAAGCGTTTTTGAGACAGCATGATTCACCGCTTTATGATCAAGCCGAATTTTTGGTCAAGGTATCTGATGAGTATGACCTCGATTACCGACTTTTGCCGGCAATTGCTATGCAGGAATCAACCGCTTGTAAAGCCATCCCGGTTAACTCGTATAATTGTTGGGGATGGGGAATTTATGGAACTACGGTAACGCGGTTTTCTTCTTATGAAGAAGGTATCGAAACTGTTGCACGTGGATTAAAAACCAACTATATTGATCGGGGGCTAAAAACACCTGCTGAAATCATGAGAAAATATACGCCAAGTTCGAGCGGTAGCTGGGCGCTTGGAGTCAATACGTTTGTAGAAGTTCTCCAATAGGTTTATTGGACCGAACGAGCTGTAGAGATTTCTTGAGAAAGTGAATATTGAGTACCTTTTCGTTGTGAGCGTGAGGCGAATAAAGATCCTCTTTTTGCTTTTTTTGTCATGAGGGCTTGCATCCAGGTCTTGGACTCACCGATTTTGAGACGTATGCCTCGAATAACGCTCAAAAATACCTCCAACACCCGCACATGATAAATTCCGGTTCTAATCGGGAGTGACTGAAAAGTAATTTTTTCGATATTTCTAACTTCGGAGGCAAGGGCGCTGTCTGCTTTTTTGATCATCTTGATCTCTTCTTTAATCTGTTTGATAAGTTCTTTAATCTCGCTGATTTGGCGATCCTCTTCAAGCTTTTGATAACTAAAAAGCGTTCCGGCCTCAAGTTGATTTCCTGACTTGATATTCCCTTGGTTCTTTTGAGGTTGCTTCTCAACTACCTGACCTTTTAACAATTGTTCAAATAGGCTACTACCCATATCGGCCGAAGTACCTCTAGAACTTTGTACAGAATCCTGTGATTTCTCGATTTCAAGGCTATCTTTTCGGTTATTTTTCCAACCTTTTGTAATGGTTTTGGAGCTTTGAAAATTCATATCTGAATTATACTACAGGCTATTAATGTAATCAAGTGTTTTCTGTTTTCGCAAAACGGCAGCGTAATAATAAGCATTGTTTTTAGCCATTTCTTTCTCCTTTTGGTCTTTTATGCTGGCAAATATTTTATCAAGATCAGCTTGTTCTACAGTAATTTTTTCCTCATCGGCAATTTTCTGCAATATAAACTCAATCTTGTAACTTTCCTCGATTTCTTTTCGAATTTGAGCGTGAAGTTGTTCTTTAGTAATATTTTTGGACTTTAGGTAGCCGTCCATGGTCAAACCGATTTTTTGAATGTCATCAACAAGTCGTGTTAACTTTTTTTCTACTTCCTCGTCGAGAATAACATCGGCAATCTCTACTTTAGCCTCGGACAAAACAGCCTGCAAAGCAGCTTGAAACTCTGCCTGTTTCCTTTTTTCTTTCTCGGCTTCTGTCGGCTCTTTATCTTTTCCAGGGACCCAAATATCGGATTTTGCCAGCTCTTTTTTTGCCGATTTGATTTTCTCCTTATATTTACCAAGATCTATCTCCGGAGGGAGTGCGGTTATAAACTTGATCTCCCAGTCCTCGTTATCTTTTGCTTTGACAAACTCGATGCGCGGCGAAACAATAGGTTTTAGATCTTCCTTCTGAATAATTTCCGAATAAACTTTAGGAATAAATGTTCGAATAAGCTTGTCGTAAACAGTATCTCGGCGCAAGTGTTTTTGGGCTATGGTTTTTGGTACTTTGCCTTTTCTAAATCCTTCAACAGAAAGTTCCTGCATGAGAGTTTTGAAGGCAGCATCATACTCTACCTCAATATCTTTTTTAGGTACGTTAAGTACGATTTCGACGGTATTTTTTTTGAGAATATTTTTTTTGAATGTATACATAAGTTATGGTTTCAATTCTACCGCAAGTTTTGAAAAATACAATTGTTTTTCAGCCTCAACGCGCTTAAATTCATTGTGAAAAAACCTTACTCTTACTGACCATGTCGGACTGGCAGCGTAGATTGGGCCCATCTTTTCAATAGTGTCGGCACCTTTTGCGATATAATTTTGTGATAGTCCGGCGCCAACTTGATCAATTCCATCTGCCCAAGATTTAAAATAAATTGTACCTCCACCCCATCCAAAAGGGTTAAAGGAGTCACCGAGTATATTTTTTCCAAATGTTGATTCGAGTCCGGCAATTGACGGCAGTAAATAACAGTCGATATCGTACTTTGTACATGTATCGACAAAAGCATCCGTTTCCACAGATAGAGGAGAGTTATAATTAGTCAAGACTTCGCGAATCACTTTTCGCTTAATGTTTGTATCTTCATCAATTTGATTTGAAAAGGATTTAACATTTTTTGGCATGACACTAGCCGAAGCGCCGGCTTCTTTGACGGAAGCAGATACTGATCGAGGAAAACAAAAAAGTAGTACTAAAAATACTACTATAAGATTTATTTTTCCCATAAAAAAATGCTAAAGCTTTTCAGCACTAGGCGAAAAACCTTAGCATCTGATGAGTATTATAACTTAATATTATAGGCTTGTCAAGTTAAAATAGTCATTAGCTTGTAGTCAGCTATTATTAGATATTTAGGCTATTGTGACAATATATAGCTAAATACATATTTAACATGTAATAGTATTTACACTTACCGGCTTTTATTTTTGCAGAAAATGATATGACATGACAGATAAAGCAAGTAGTAATTAAAAAATTACTAAAAAGTCAACTATTAGGCGAGCTTATTTGAAATTGCGGACGTGACGGGATTCGAACCCGCGGTCTCCTCCGTGACAGGGAGGTGTGTTAAGCCAAACTACACCACACGTCCAAAGCAAATAGAATTATACACTAGAACTAATTTCACTTCAAAAGTTAGTATCACTCTTCAGCTTATATTCAGACCATTATTACATACTTTTGACAATACTGGTACATGGCTTTGATATCTATAAGTAATAATGTAGTCGTTAGCAGTTAATCAAGCATATGAGAATAGCAAAAATAAAACATACCTTCTATTATTTCATCCGTGATAAATAAATAGCCAATTATCCATAAGTTTTTTTTCTTCGAGTGAACCTTCAATAATCAAGCGAAAAATGATACAATAGATCTTCATAGAGCGGGCGCATAGCTCAGTTGGCTAGAGCGTTACATTGACATTGTAAAGGTCCGTGGTTCAAGTCCACGTGCGCCCACAGTTTAAAAAAACTTAACATATGTCTAATCTGGAAAGTTTATATTATGGTTATCCAAGACCTGCTTTTGAAAGATACTTTAGAATAGATGAGAATGGTTATTGTACTTTTAATGATGCAAAAATTACGTGGGATTATGGTCTTATAGGAGGAATAAATATCATTATTGCATTGGACTTAGCACGAGATATTCGTTCTTATGAAGAATCACGAGAAAATTCAAAATACTTTAGAAATCCGGTTAATAATAATGAACATGACAAAATAGAATATCATGATGCATCAATAAGAACTTTAAATGCTGCGTATCAGGATTTTTGCAATCTGACTTCTGACTTTTTTGATATTCCTGGTTTTTTACTTGCTTTAAAAGATGCAAACAAAGATTATCAACCACCACGTCGCTGACTTAAAGTAAAATATTGTATCATTTACTTATGAAACGCATTTTATCCGGTATTAACCCCAGTTCGACAAAAGGTCTTCACCTAGGTAATTATTTTGGCATGATCAAACCCGCTATTGATTTTCAAAATGAGGGAGAATGTTTTTATTTTATTGCCAATGTCCACTCATTAAACCTGGTTTTTGATCCAAACGATGTGAAAAACAATACTATGAACATTTTTACGGAGTTTTTGGCTTTTGGCATTGACCCGCAAAAAACCGTATACTACGTTGAGTCTGATATCCCTTCAATAACTTATTTACAAACAATTCTGAATAATACAGTGACCGTTGCCGAACTTTCGCGAATGCACGGGTTTAAAGATAAACTCACCAAAGATGCAGATATCCAAAGTATAAATGCCGGCCTTTTCTCATATCCGGTACTTATGGCCGCAGATATTTTAGCTTTTGATGCCGATGTAATACCCGTTGGGGAAGACCAGTCGCAGCATGTCGAAATTTGTCGGGAAATGGCACGTACATTTAACAATCGCTATGGCGACGTTTTAAAAATCCCTGAACTGTTTATTAAAAAACAAGTTGCCCGTGTCAAAGGCATAGACGGTGAAAGGAAGATGAGTAAGTCACTGGGTAACGATATTCCGATATTTGCTGAAGAAAATGTAATAAAAAAACAAATAATGTCTATTAAAACCGATCCGGCAAGAATTCATCCTACAGATCCCGGAGATCCAAACAAGAATGTGACATTTGATTATCTTGAACTTTTAGAGTATGACAAAGAAAAACTTATTGAAATGAAGGAACGATATAAAAAAGGCACCATTGGTGATGTTGAAATTAAACAAATTCTCTATGAAGTATTTCTTGAGTACTTTAAAGACATGAGATCAAAGAAAGACGAGCTTTCCAAAAACCAAGATTATATTTTAGAACTACGAAGGAAAGGTGCGAAAAGAGCCAATGATGTTGCAGAAAAAACACTTCAAAAAGTGAAACTGGCAGTTGGACTTTCATAAAAAATGAAATCGAAAACTTATTTATTCTTCGCATTGGAGGTTGGCATTGCACATATTGTACGATCTCTTGCTGTTGCAGAAGAACTGTTAGATCGCGGACACAAGGTATTTTTTGTGTTACCGAAAAGAAAACAAATGGTGATAAAAAAAACTAAGGTCAAGCTTCTTGATATAACGGGTTATATGGAGAAGGATTCTATCAATGTCATAAATGTTTTTGACAATAAAAAATTAATCAAAAAAGTAATTTCGGAAGAAATAAGATTAATGGAGAAGATCAATCCTGACGGCGTAATTTCCGATTCTCGATATTCAGCTACTGTAAGTGCAATTCATAAGGGAATCCAAGTATTTTTTATCAGTGGCACTAACACACTACCTGGAACATTTTATATTCCCCGCACGCCATTTAACGCATTTACACGCTTTCTTATACCCTTTGTTGAATTTATGATCAAACGATTTAAAGATAATATTGTTTCAACTCTTGTAAAAAACTCAAATTTACCCGTTTCCTCGGAAGAAGTGTGGAATAAACCCACATATTTGATACCTGAATTTCCGGGTTATGTACCTATCAAAGCAAAATCAATAGTTAACTATCATTATATTTTCCCGATTTCTTGGAAAGGATTTAAATTTTCAACTCCACCGTGGCTTTCTAAAATCAAGCCTGACGGAAATACAGTTTATTTGACATTTGGAGGAACTGGATTTGATAGTAAAAAATTGATTGAAATAACTGAAGCTCTTCTGAAGTCAGGGTATCGGGTGTTAGTCAGTTCAGGAACAATTGTCGACCCAAGTAAATTTGTAAAACATAAAAATTTATTTGTTGAAAAATTTCTTCCAGGACAAGAGGTAGCAAAAAGAGTTGATTTGGTGGTTTGTCATGGGGGACATGGGACAATCATGGATGCAATTATTCAAAACAAACCGGTTGTCACAATTCCATTTAATCCCGATCAGTTGTTTCATAGTGCGCGGGTTGCAGAACTTGGAATGGGTTTATATATCAGCAAATTCAGACTTCGCGATCTAAGAAACGTTTTTAACAAACGGTGGAATAAGTTTGAAACTGTTGGAAAAAAAACAGAGCCAAGCGATGTAGTAGAGAAAGTCAGATACATTTTGAATAATTATTCTGACTTCCAAAAAAATATAACAAAATTTAAAAAGAATTATAAAGTAGATCCTGAAAAAGCTGCCAACATTATTGAGCGCTTGACATAAAGTAATTCACTGCTAAAATAAAATTAATGAAAATAGTAAGATGTATCATTACTACTACCCAATTCACCGCATAGCGCGCGGGGTAGTGAGTAATGCATTTATTTACCCCGCAACAGGCGGGGTTTTTTATTAGTATTTACAAAAATATATGAACAAAGAAAATCTGGACAATCTTCGTCATTCATGTGCACATTTGCTTGCTGCGGCAGTATTAAAACTATATCCAAATGCCAAGCCGACAGTTGGACCACCCATTGAAGAGGGATTTTATTACGATTTTGATTTTGAAACGCCGATTTCTGAAAATGACTTAATGAAAATCGATCAAAAAATGCGTGAATTGGTAAAGAAATGGGTATCAGTCGAAAAAATTGAAGTATCAAAAAATGAGGCCTTAAAAAAATACAAAGGTAATAAATACAAACAGGAATTAATAAATGAATTTTCAGAAGAAGGAAAACAAATTACTTTTTATAAATCCGGTGATTTTATAGATCTTTGTCGCGGCGGACACGTGGAAAATCCAAGTCAGGAAATCAAACATTTTAAACTTCTCTCAATTGCCGGAGCCTACTGGAGAGGCAGTGAAAAAAACAAGATGCTGACGCGTATCTATGGAACAGCATTTAAGTCAAAAGCAGATCTTGATAACTTTCTTACTATGAAAGAGGAAGCAAAGAAAAGAGATCATAAAAAATTAGGTAAGGAATTGGATTTATTTACATTTTCCGATTTAGTCGGTAGCGGTCTTCCTCTTTATACCCCCAAGGGCGCCTTGCTTCGAAGACTATTAACTGAATATCTTGAGGAAATACAATCTAAAGAAGGATACAGCCAAGTCTGGACTCCACAACTGGCAAAAGCAGAACTCTTTAAAAAATCGGGTCATTACGATAAATTCAAAGATGACATGTTTATTGTCAAATCACATTATTCAGATGAAGAAATGTTTTTGAAACCGATGAACTGCCCGCAACATACACAAATTTATGCATCAAAATCACGAAGTTATCGTGATTTGCCGATTAGATATACCGATTTTGCCATGCTATACCGCGATGAACAACCTGGCCAACTCAACGGTTTAGCTCGTGTACGTGCTTTTTCACAAGATGATTGTCATGTGTTTTGTCGAGAAGATCAGGTTAATGATGAGATCGATAAAATGCTAATGATGACAAAAAAAGTGATGTCAACTTTTGGTTTTAAATACAGATACCGACTTTCCACCCGTGACCCAAAACATCCTGAAAAATATTTTGGTGATCTAAAAACTTGGGATAAGGTCGAAAAATGGGCGGAAAAAATCATGAAAAGAAACAATATCGACTATTTTGATGGACCCGGTGAAGCAACCTTTTATGCACCAAAGATGGATCTAATGGCTACAGATGCACTGGGACGCGAATGGCAGTTATCGACAGTCCAGATAGATTTCGTCCAGCCTGCGAGGTTTGAATTGAAATTTATTGATAAAGATGGAAAAGAAAAAACACCTATCATGATTCACCGCGCAATTCTTGGCTCTTCGGAAAGACTAATGATGATCCTTATTGAACATTACTCTGGAGCTTTTCCACTTTGGCTTGCACCCGTGCAGGTAAAAATTATTCCGATAGCCGAAAAACATAATAATTTTGCACAAAAAATCGCTAAAGAGTTAAAAAAAAATGACATCAGAACCGATGTCAATGAAAAATCGGAGTCTATGCAAAAAAAGATACGTGAGGCCCAACTGGAAAAAGTTTACTACATGCTTGTAGTTGGGGATAGAGAAATAGATTCAGGTGAAATCAATGTCCGTACCCGCGATGGAAAAACGTCAAGCATGACACTGGATGTATTTATTAAAGATACAAAAGAAAATATTGCAAAAAGAACGAATTTAAGTTAAAAGTTACGAGTTACGAGTTTTAAGTTATAAGATGATCATTTCGCTGATCGGCATGTCCGGAACGGGTAAAACTCACTGGGCAAAAAAGCTGGTTAAACACGGTTTTTTACACCTTTGTTGTGATGATCTGATCGAAAAGAAACTGGAACCAGAGCTTTCAAAATATGGCTACAAAGGTCTTGAGGATGTCGGACGTTGGATGGGACTTCCATATGAAAATTCATATCCTAAGGCTAGTAAAAAATATTTGGAAAAAGAGAGGGAAGTTATTGTGGAGATACTCGACCGCGTCCGAAGCATTCCGAAAGATACAAATATCGTCATCGATACGACCGGCAGCTTAGTTTACATGGAAGATAAGTTGTTGCAAAAGTTAAAGCAAAAAACGACGATTATTTACCTTGAAGTGCCGAAAGAAGTTGAAAAAGAAATTTATAACAGATATTTAATACAACCAAAACCGGTTATATGGGGTCAAAGTTTTAAAAAAAGGCCAGGTGAAAGTAATACTCAAGCCCTTGCAGGGTGTTATCTTGACCTTTTAAACTTCAGGAAAAATCGATATGAAAAAATCGCAGACCTCACTATGCTTTACCACGCTCTGCGAAAAAAAACCTTTGGTTCTTATGATTTTTTAAGACTTATAGCGTAAACAAATGCAGTTTTACAGCAATCGTAGCCACTTGTACAAAATCTCTTTTAAAGAAGCTTTATTTAAAAATCTAGCTCCCGATGGGGGTCTCTACCTACCAACCCTAATTCCTCGATTTACAGAAAATGAAATTAAATCGATGCAAAATAACTCATTGCAAAATGTTGCTCATTTTGTTTTAAGGAAATTTATTGATGATATTTCCGAACAGGACCTGTGGAAAATTATTAAAAAATCTTTTACATTTCCGATCCCCATAAAAAAAATCGGTAAAAATTTTTACCTTGAGCTTTTTCATGGGTACACTATGGCATTTAAAGATGTTGGTGTCGGCACCTTGGCAAGACTTATGGAGCATGTGCTTGCAAAAGATAATAAGAAAATACTAATTCTGACTGCAACCTCGGGTGATACCGGTGCAGCAGTGGCGCAGGCGTTTTCAGAAGTTAAGGGAGTAAAAGCGATTGTTTTATTTCCGGAAAATCAAATCAGTCATTTACAGGAAGAACAAATGACAAGAGTGGCCGGGAATATTTATCCGGTTGCTGTAAAAGGAACATTTGATGACTGTCAAAAATTTATTAAAACAATTTTCCATAATAATAAAAAAAGGTTCGGCAATTATGAGCTGGTTTCGGCAAACTCCATAAACATCGGCAGACTTCTTCCGCAAGTCGTTTATTATGTTTATGCATCGTTAAAATTTCAGAAGACAAGACTTCGGTTTGTGGTGCCTTCAGGCAACATGGGCAATATTACTGCAGGAATTATTGCAAAAAAGATGGGTGCGCCTATTGATTCTTTCATAATTGCCTGTAACGCCAATGACCCGGTCGTAATTTATTTTAAAACCGGAAAATACGGACCGAAAAACTCTGTTCGCACCCTGTCAAACGCCATGGATATCGGAAATCCGAACAATTTCGAGCGTGTTCTGGACCTTTATGATAATAATCATCATTTGTTTAAACAAGATATTACGGCAATTTCAATAAGTGATGATGAAACCATTGCAACAATGAAAAAAATTTACAAAGATTATGACTATATTATTGACCCGCACACTGCCGTTGCGGTTAGAGCTGGAGAAAGACTAATTTCTGATAGCATGCAAGACGTGATCTTGGCAACGGCATCTCCTAAAAAATTTGCTCTTGAAATTAAAGAAGCTGCCGGAATAGAAATTTCAGAAAAAATAACTGAAAACAATTTTAAAAAGTATAAAAAACGACTTTATCGAAGCCGGAACTCAACAAAAGAACTATTGTCGATTTTGGAATCAATTGTACAACAAAAATAACTATGCTTACTATTAACTTGAGATTATTGGAAAGAGCTTGAAAAACCATAAAAAAGCCGATATAATAATGAAATTTCAAAATGTATTAAGGATTTATTTTCAAGAAATTTGAGGAACTTTAGACCATATTATAAAAAGAAAACCACACAATACTATCATTTAAACTATCGTATTCCAAACGGTCAGGTGAGAGTATTAGATGTACATGGAAAACAGATTGGTGTCATGTCCAGAGATGAAGCCGTACAAAAAGCTCGATCAGAAGAACTTGATTTGGTACTAATTGCTCCCAAAGCGGTGCCACCAGTCGCAAAGATCACAGATTTTAAAAAATTTCTTTACGAAGAGGAAAAGAAGCTAAAGGAAGCCAAAAAAGGTGCAAAAAAAAGTATTGTCAAAGATCTGAAACTTTCTCTTTTTATTGGCCCGGCGGATTTTGAGCGGGTTGTAAAAAGAGGACGAGAATTTTTGGATGACGGCAATCAGCTTAGACTCAACCTGACTCTAAGAGGTCGGGAGATTGTCAAAAAACAGATGGCTTTCGAACTGATAAACAAATATATTGCGCAGCTTGGAGAAAGCATCAATGTTTCCAAGGAACCAAGGCTCGAAGGAAGAGTGATACGTGCTGTTATCTCAAGCAAAAAATAACTTTATTTTATATAATACATGTCATGGCAAAAGAAAAACAAAAAACACGAAAATCTGCAGCCAAAAGATTTAAGGTCACTGCAAGTGGCAAGGTACTCCACAGGTCGCAAATGATTCGCCACCTGCGAAGCAATAAATCAAAGCGACAGGTCCGCAGACTTTTACAGATGAAAGAAGTCAAGGGCACTTTTAAAGCGAAAATTAAAAGAATGCTTGGAAAGAAATAATTAATGTCTATTATGGAAATTAGTAATTGGTAATTTTATGGTTAGAGTAAAACCTGGTAAATCAACAAGAGCTTCTCACAAAAAAACATTAAAACTCGCAAAGGGTTACTGGATGTCTCGAAGAAAACAGATAAAAAAAGCGACAGAAGCCGTGCTTCACGCCGGACAATATGCCTATGATGGGAGAAAAATCAGAAAGCGTGACTACAGAAGACTCTGGATAACTCGTATTAATGCCGCTTTGCAAACTCACGGGATAAAATATAGTGCATTCATTCATAAAATGAAAGAAAAAAATGTAGAGTTGGATCGCAAAATTTTGGCACAACTGGCGCTTGATTATCCAAAAGTGTTTCAAGAATTAATTCAAAAAATTAATAATTGAAATATCGTAATCCCGAACCTGCCTACCGCAGGCAGGCTTGTTTCGGGATCTCTTGTTATCATATCTGTGAAAACAGAGATAGAGATATAGAATTATAAGATGCTGAAACAAGTTCAGCATGACGAATACACATGGACAAATTAAAGGTAATTCTTTCGGATGCAAAAAAAAATATTCTGTTAAGTGAATCTTCTTATGATATCAAATTAATTTCAACAAAATATCTTGGTCGCAACGGAAAAATAAATCTTCTTCTTCAAGAAATAAAGAAAATTGACGCTTTGGAGCGTAAAGAATACGGAAGGAAAATAAATCAGCTCAAAAAACAGATCGAAAAACTGACATCGGAAAAGCTTACGAGTTTGACCCAAAAAGAAGATGAAAATGAGACGGTCGACGTGGCCCTACCTGGCAAACAATATCCTCATGGTAGCCTGCACATCGTAACTCTGGCAATCGATGAAATCAGTCATATTTTTGAGAAAATTGGTTTTATTCGTATGTCATATCCGGAAGTAGAATGGGAGTACTTTTCTTTTGATGCTTTAAATATGCCTCCAGATCACCCGGCACGTGATGACTTTGAAACTTTTTTTATTGATTCCAAACCGCATTCAAAGTATGGAAAAATGGTGCTAACGCCACACACTTCGTCAGGTCAGCCCCGAGAAATGATGCGTCTTGGTCAACCGCCAATCCGTATGATCAATATTGCCAAAACCTATCGACCCAACTGGGATGTTTCGCACGCTCCCATGTTTCACCAATTTGAAGGCTTGTGTGTTGATAAAAAAATCAATATTTCTCATTTGAAAGGCACGATCAGTTATTTTGCCAAGGAATTTTTTGGAGCAAAAAGAGAAATACGTTTGCGTCCATTTCATTTTCAGTTTACCGAGCCGTCATTTGAAGTAGATATAACTTGTGGAGTTTGTGATGGGAAGGGATTTATAGATGACAACAAAACAAAATGCAAACTATGTAAATCCGGATGGCTCGAGCTTGGCGGTTCGGGAATGGTACACCCGAACGTCTTGATGGCCGGTGGCATTGATCCCGACGAATATACCGGATGGGCATTCGGATTTGGAGTAGAACGCGTCTTTATGATGAAAGAAGGATTAAATCTTGACGATTTACGGATTTTGTACAGTGGAGATATTAGATTTTTGGAACAATTTTGAGTTTTTTTATTTAAAATAGGCGAAGTAACCAAAATTTAAGAGATTCCACGCAACATGCCAATATCGTCCTTATTGGCAACAGAGACATCTTTGCTTGGAAGCGAGTTAAATTTTCGGTTACGAGCTTTATAAAATAACATGAATATAAAAATTTCCTACAAATGGCTTCTTGAATATCTTGATACTGATGCAAGTCCTTTTGAACTGCAAAAATATTTATCTCTTTGTGGACCATCGGTCGAACACGTGACTAAAGTCGGGGATGCCGAAAGAGGCGGACTGACAGATTATGTTTTGGATATCGAAATCACATCAAACAGGATTGATATGGCCGCGGTCATGGGAATCGCCCGTGAAGCCCAAGCAATTCTTCCTCAATTTGGCAAGAAAGCTAAACTAAAAGAATTAAAATTATCTCCTCCTGTTAAACCGGTAAACGAACTAAAGATCAGCATTACTGACCCCAGCCATACCGCAAACAGAATTTTAGGAATAGTCCTAGATAACATCACGATAGGGCAATCCCCAGACTACATAAAGAAACGACTTGAAAGCGCTGGTATTCGAGCTCTAAATAATGTTGTTGATATAACAAATTATGTAATGCTGGAAATCGGCCATCCGGCTCATGTTTTTGATTATGATCGCATACATTCTAATAAATTGATCTTTAGAAAATCCAAAAAAGGAGAAAAGATCATTTCACTTGAAGACAAAACTTATAGTTTGCCGGGAGATGATATTGTCATCGAGGACGGCGACGGCAGAATAATCGATTTACCGGGAATAATCGGAACCAGCAACAGTATTGTACTACCTACTACAAAGCGCATTCTATTTTTTATCGACAACAATGATCCCGTCAAAATGCGCAGATCATCGATGAAACTTGGGATCAGAACTGTCGCTGCAACCTACAATGAAAAACTACCCGACCCGGAACTTGGATATACTGCTTTACTTAGAGGAATACAGTTATATCAAAAAAATGCCGGTGCCAGGATAGCAAGCACAATTCATGATATTTATCCGCATCCTAGAAAAGAAAAGAGTATGAAAGTTTATCTTAAGGACATCCAAAGAGTAATGGGTGTTCCGATAAAAGAGAATATAATTACCGAAATATTACAGCGACTTGGTTTTAAAGTCCTGCGCCATGAAGACGAGGAGCTTGCTTACCCTGATGGAGTTTCCTTTCAGGTCACAGTACCTACTTACCGCACCGATGATATTTCCATAAAAGAAGACATTATCGAAGAAGTGGCGAGAGTATATGGTTATTTCAATCTGCCAAACAATATTTCTCCTATGGTCTATATCGAACAACCAAAAGACATTGAAAAACTTTTTGATGTACAACGAAAAATAAAATACTTCCTAAAAAATATTGGTCTCCATGAAGTACTTAACTACTCTATGATTTCGAAAGAACTGATTGAAAAAATGGATCTAAAACTTGATAATAAATTAAAAATTGAGAATACCATTTCCGAAGAAATTGCCTTTTTACGTACTTCCATACTACCTTCCTTAATCAAAAATATTAAGGAAAACGAGGGAAAAAGAGACATTCTAAAATTTTTTGAGATCGCCAAAGTTTATGAAAAAAAACAAAGTGACCTACCAAATGAAATTTACAGACTTGGTATAGCTGTAAATACTTCGTTTGCTGATTTGAAAGGGATTATCGAAGCAATACTTCGGGATCTGAATATAAAGGCTTACGTTACAAAAAAATGGGTAAGCCAACATTTTGCCAAAAATTTAAGCGCCGAGATCCTCATCGCTGATCGATCCGCGGTCAGATTTGGACAGTTAAAACAAAGCTATCAGAACAATTTCGAGATAAAAAATAAAGTTTATCTGGCCGAATTTGAACTCAATATACTCTTGGATAATTACAAGCTTGTCAGCCCTTATGTTGTACCGCCTCAATATGCGCTGATCAAGCTTGACGCTAATATAAAATCATCGAAATATAACTTTGATGAGATCAAAAAAATTGCTTATAAACAATCCAAACTACTTCATTCAATTGAGTATATTTCAAGTTATAAAGATACAGTTACTGTCCGCTATTATTTTACATCTGCTAAGGAAAATATCACTGAAGAGAATGCAAAAAAAGAATTGGAAAAAATTTTAAAAGTTCTTGTCTAACAGATGGTGAAAGCCGAACTTGCTGAATTTGTAACAGATGATGATTTAAGACTCCCAGGACTCCTTTATGAACCTCAAAAAAAGACGCAAAAAGTGCTAATTTATCTTCATGGCTGTGGAAGCACCTCGGTTTTTTATTCTGTCCGCGACATAAATATTTTTGCTGACGCGCTTACAAAAGCAGGTATCGCTTTTTTTCCATTTAACAATCGCGGTGCTCATATCGTCAAAACCCTTACTCGTCGCCAGGGACTAGACAATGAAGTGGAAACTTTACAAGGAACCGCCTTTGAAAAAATAAAAGAATGTATATTGGACATAAACGGAGCTTTAAATTTTTTAAAGAAAAAAGGCTTTAAGGAATTTTATTGTATCGGTCACTCGACAGGAGCAAACAAAATAGTAGTCTATGATCACTATGTACCTAAAAATGAAATAAAAAAATACATTTTATGGGCCGGTGGCGATGATGTGGGTTTGTATTATCGAGAAATGGGGAGTAAAAAATTTCATTTGGCCTTAAAAAAGTCAAAGGATATGACCGATAAAGGTAAAGGAGAAAAACTGGTTCCCCGTTATCTAAATAAGCAGGTCTATTCTTATCAAGCGTTTTTTGATATTTTAAACCCCGACGGAGATTACAATATTTTTCCATTCAATGACGGCATTAACAAACTTAATCTGTCAATAAAACCTCTTTTTTCAAAATTTTCTAAAATTAGAAAACCTACTTTGGTCCTATATGGAGACCGCGATGAATACTGTTATGGTGACGTAAAAAAATGTGTCACTTTATTGCGGTCTGCAGTTTCAGGGAAAAAAAATTTTACTTTTCAAATTATTCCCGGTGCCGATCATGGCTTCACAGGAAAAGAGGAAGAACTTGCCAAAATGGTCGTGAACTGGATTAAATAGTTGACATTTATTATATTTTCTTTAAATAACTTTCATCATCCCACAAAGATTTGACAATGATCACTATCACTCCAATTGCCTGGCCAAAAACCGAAACAGCAAAAATATTGAGTTGATAATTATCAAGTACAGTAAAGTCACTGGTGCCTTTCGTATATAAAGTAACAATTCTCACAACAGCTTGAACAATCACGATGCCAACAAGTAGATAGAACGAAAAAAATGTCAAGTTCGTGACATAACCGAGCATTTTCTCCCGATGAACAGCTCTTTCTTTCAATAACCGATCAAATATATCTTCACTGATAGTCCGAGACACGTTTGCTCTAGGTTGCGATGAACCTTTCTCAAATTTTTTTGCAATCTTTTCTGTTTCTATTGTTTGTTTGTTTTTATCCATTTAATTCTATTTTCAATTACCGGTCTTGACACTCCAAAAAACTCTGCCGCTACATTATAATCGTTATCTGACAAAGCCAGTATTTTTCTTAGCTTGTCTTCAGGAACCAAAAGTACCGCCGCAAAATAATTAGCCTCTGTTTCTAATTTGGTATCTTCAGCGTTATCAGAATAATCCAGCTCATCTATGCGATACCTTACCTTGTCGTTTTTATGAAGTACGTAATGTCCGATTTCATGTGCAAGGGTGAATCTTTTTCTGGTTTCGGGTCTATCTTTGTTTAAAAATATTTTTGGTTCAGCCTTTCCTTTTTCGTCAACATACTCCAAAAGTCCGTCTATATTTGGATATTCACTGACATCTGATTCAAATACTTCAATTCCCAAAGATTTAGCTATTTCTATAAGGTCGTTTTCAGGATAAGAAAGACCGGTTTGCATTTTAATGTTATCAACGACAGATTCAATCCTTTTTTGATCATCAATAGATAAATATGACATAATTGTATAAATTTATTCTCACCCATTTTAAAACTTATCATTTCTTGTGTCAACATTATTCATTCCAATCTTCGTTGACACCGATCTTTACTGTTGAATCGCCTGTTTTATCCTTTTCGTTTAAGGCCGAAACTTTGATCGCATATTTACCATTTGGTAAAGTGAACTTTTCTGTAATTTCTGTAGTATTGCCTTTGATTACTTTCTTCTCCTCGTCATTGATCCAGATTTTTACTTCCTTGACCGCGGTTAATGACGTAATTTTTGCATTGATTTCGACATCATTTGTATTTACTGTACTCTCATTTGAAGGAGATTTTATCGAAACAACTACATTTTCTGCAGACGCATCAGAATTTTCGGTAGGATATTTGTATTTATCATCGTTTTGCGAGTGTGCCCAAGGGTCTATAGCTTCCTGCCAGCGATTTTTACCATCTGTTGAGATTGGGTCATTTTCGGTAATGATTATAAAATCTTTCTCGTCGTAATTACCTGACTTAACCTCAATATCGTTTGCAATTTTGCCGTTGGCTTTCGAAACCTTAAGTTTTTTATAATATGGCGCGATGTCTGTTGGTTCTGATCCTTCGATGTAGTACTCTGACCGCGTTGGGTAACCATCCTTTGGCAAGCCTCCTAAATAAGCGTCAACAGTAAGTGCTTTTACTTTATCAGGTTTTTCCATGATGCCGTCATCGTATTTACCAAGCAGTTCGGTCATAAAGCCATGCCAAATAGGCGATGCCCCGGTAGCTCCTGACGCGATCTGTTGGTTCATCACCGAGTTGTCGTTGTTACCAACCCAAACACCCATAGCAATTGAAGTTGTATAACCGACAGCCCAGTTGTCTCGTTTATCATTAGTTGTACCTGTTTTAACAGCGACGGTCTTGCCCGAAATGTTTAAATATGAATTAGGACCGAAAGTCTTGAGTCTCGCATTGTTATCTGACAAAATATGGGAAATAATAAAACTAATTTCCGGTGACAGTATTGACTTACCGTCCTCCTGATCTTTGGCTTTAAAAATCTTTTTATCTTTGTAGTCAGATATCTCAAGAATACTGGTCGGGTCAACTTTTTTACCCTCGTTTGCAAACACGCCAAAGGCAGAGGTCAACTGTAAAAGTGTAGTTTCGCCGCCACCAAGCGAGGCCGATAGCCCAAGATTGTTTATGTTTTCCTGTGTCGGTTCAAGTGACTCCATTCCCATATCGTAGGCCTGCTGGAGAAAATCTCTTAAGCCGATCATGGCAAGCATTTTCACCGCAGGGACGTTGAACGAATTACCAAGCGCGAATCTGATCTGGACCGGGCCACGATATTTTAAATCATAATTTTCCGGAGTATAGTCTTCGCCGCCCTGATTTGGAAATACCGTCTTCAGATCCATAATGATAGTTGACGGGGTATAACCTTTCTGAAAAGCTACCGAGTACTCAATCGGTTTTAAAGTCGAACCGGGTTGCCGCAATCCCTGTGAAACTACATCAAATTTCCCGAATTTCTCGTCGTTATAATCATATGAACCTACGTAGGCAATAATCTGTCCGGTATCCGGTTCGATCGCAACCAGCGCACCATTGCCGACATCGTAATCTTCGAGCCCTTCAATCTCTTTTTTAACAATACTCTCTGCCTTTTTTTGTAATTCCAGATCCAGTGTCGTTTTTATCTTTACACCTTGATTGAGTATTGCCGGGCCAAACTGATCTTCAACCTGTTTTTTTGCATAAAAAATAAAGTGTGGTGCATAAGTATCTAATTTTGGCGAATCAAATATCAATTTTTCTGCTCGTGCGGATGCTGCTTTTTCTTCATCACGAGTGATATAACCGTCTTCACGCATACGCCTCAAAACATCTTTTGTTCTTTTTTTCCAGGTATCTTTTCCGCTAACGAAAGGGGAGTAGTTTGAAGGATTTTGAGGTAGACCAGCAAGAAAAGCACTCTCTACTATTGAAAGCTCTTTTGGTTGTTTCCCAAAATATCCCATTGATGCTGACCCAACACCCCAGAAACTGCCACCATATGGTGCTTCGTTCAAATACATCTCAAGTATCTCTTTTTTTGTATATTTTTTTTCCACCTCATATGCTAAAATTGCCTCTTTGATTTTCCGTGGCAATGTTTGTTCCCTAGTTAGCAAAACATTTTTGATGAGTTGTTGTGTAATGGTCGATCCTCCCTGCAGGTTACCCGTCAATGTACTTATCAAAGCGCGAAGAATACCATACTGTGATATTCCCTGATGTTCGTAAAATCTTTTATCCTCGATGGCGATAGTTGCCTGCTGCATGAGCTTGTTTACATCATCAATGTCGACCGCTATACGATTTTTGTCTTTATACATTTCATAAATCACTTTTCCGTTTCTGTCATAAAATACGGTTGAATTGCCGCGAGCCTCGGACAAAGTGCCCGGTTTTGGCAGATCGCGACCATACCAGGCAAAAAGACCCAGTGCAGCCAAATAGCCAAAAATCGCCAAAAAAATACATCCAACTACCAGATAAAGTAGAACTGTTTGTTTTCTTATTCGAAAAACACTTTGTCTTCTACGACGACGTGGAACATATGCCATAAATTATTAAATTGTAACAAATTTAACAATTTTAAATTGTTTGTATCTTGTGATTTGGAACTTGGAATTTGTATAGTATAATCGGATTATGTTGAAAGCCATTAAAAAATTTTTGAAACTGAAAAATATTGTGAAGATAATTATCATCATTGCCGCGTTACTACTTGTTATTACAAGCTTTACACCACTTTTGTATCTTTAGCTAGAGTATGTTTACGACCACATCTATCGACCTGCTTCCGAAAACAACTACAGTTACAAAAAAGCATCTAAAAAAATTGGGTATAGAAACTTATTGGGATTTGCTTTACTATTTTCCAACCCGTTATGAAAATTTTTCAATCATTTCGCCAATATCTCAAATTCAGCCAGGTGAGACAGTAACCCTCCAGGGTCAAATAAAAGAGATAAAGACAGAATACACCCGAAGACGTCTGACAATTCAAAAAGCAGTTTTAGAAGATGAAAGCGGACAGATAAGACTGGTATGGTACAATCAGCCTTTTTTGGTAAAACTCCTTGAACACAAAAAAGTTTCGATATCGGGGAATGTTGATACTTACAAAAGTCATCTGACCTTTACTCCACAAGAATATGAAATTATTTATTCAGCAGATTTTAACACCATTCATACAGGTCGAATGGTGCCTGTTTACCAACAAACATATGGTATTTCCTCAAGAACTATAAGAGAGAAAATATATTTTGTGCTACAACAATTCTTAGAATCTGTAGAAAATTATGAATTTCTGCCAGAAAAGATCGTCAATGATTTGAAGCTATCGAATGAAAAAGAGGCGATCACACAAATTCACTTCCCGCAAAGCAGCAAAAGTTTGAGCATTGCCCGTGACAGAATAGGATTTGACGAAATATTTATTCGCATGCTCTCATCTAAACTGGTAAAAAAAGAATGGGAAAAAGAAAGATTATCCGAAGCTTTTCATTTTAATACGAATATAAATAAAAAGATTAATGAATTTATTTCTTCCCTTCCTTTTAAACTAACAAGCTCACAAGCTAGGTCGGTAGATGAAATTATCAACGATCTAAAAAAGGATACTCCAATGAATAGATTTTTGCAGGGCGACGTCGGCTCGGGAAAAACCGTAGTCGCCGCTATCGCCGCTTATGCCGGATTTTTGAATGGCTTTCAAACACTGGTCATGGCGCCCACGGAAATCCTGGCTGTGCAGCACTACGAAACCATGACGAAGCTGTTCAAGGATTACCCTGTAAAAATCGCTTTACAAACACAGTCTCACAAGACTTTTACAAAAAAAGTTAACAACAATGACAAATATCACATAATAATCGGTACGCAGGCCTTGATTTCAGATTATGTGGATTTTGATCATGTCGGACTGGTGGTCGTCGACGAACAGCATCGATTTGGTGTGCGGCAAAGGGCAATTCTCAAGAAGAAAGGTGGTCATCCTCATCTATTAAGTATGACCGCAACTCCAATTCCACGAACCGTCTCATTGACTCTTTATAGCGAACTTGATTTATCGACAATTGACGAACTACCAGCCGGACGTCTTCCAATAAAAACGTATGTTGTGCCGGATATTAAAAGAAAGGCCGGACAAAACTGGATAAAAGACAAGATTGCCAAGAATAGCATACAGGTCTACATCATTTGTCCACTTATTGAAGAATCGGAGTCAGAGACCATGAAATCAGTTCGTGCAGCAACAAAAGAGTATGAACATCTTAAAAAAAATGTATTTTCGGATTTTCGAGTCGCCTTACTTCATGGCAAACTAAAAGGGAAAGATAAAGACAAAATAATGCAGGATTTTAAGGAAAAAAAATACGACATTCTGGTTTCGACTTGCGTCGTTGAAGTTGGGATAGATATAGCCAATGCGACAATAATGTTGATAGAAGGAGCTGAACGATTTGGACTAGCGCAACTTCATCAGCTTCGCGGTAGAGTAGGAAGAGCAGAGAAGCAGTCTTACTGTTTTTTATTTACTAGCACAAATGAAGATTTTCTTAAAAAAAGACTTCATTTTTTTGCAAAAAATTCTTCCGGGATGAAACTTGCCGAATATGACTTACGGATCCGGGGTCCGGGCGATCTTTATGGAACAAGACAACATGGATACACGGAGCTACGCGTAGCCGATCTGACCGACGCAAAACTCATCCACAATGCCCAGACCGGAGTTGAAATATTTATGAACAAATACAATCTTACCGATTTTTCAAGTCTAAAATCGATGATTAGTACTTTGCAAATTGATAAGATTGCGCGTGATTAACGGCACTTGTGTCATCTAAATAAGTAGATCTCGTCATCCCGAACTCGTTTCGGGATCTCATAAAGCTTTAAAGATGCTGAAACTAGTTCAGCATGACGTCGAGTTTATACTTGTTGATAAGGTATATGTGCCTGATTAACTTCTTGTTTTAACAGCCTTTTCATGATATCATTTCTTATCTATGGCACCACTTCCAAAAAGAAAACACTCAACCGCTCGGAAAGGGAAACGTATACTTCAGAGAAAAGCCGAAAGCATACTACCGCAGCTTGTGATCTGTAAATCGTGTGGAAAGAAAAAACTTCCTCACCGTGTCTGCAAATACTGTGGGAAATAAATCTATGCCTTGTAACTTACAGCTTGTAGCTTGGAACTTTTCGTAGTTTATGAGCTATGAGCTCTAAGTTATGAGCTCTAAGTTATGAGCTCTAAGTTATGAGCTATGAGTTATGAGTTACAAGATATAAAATGGATAGTCGTCACGAAAAACGAATACAAATTGTTCAAAATCTCTACGCGCTGTCATTTCAAAAGACAAAGAAAATAGTTTTACCTCACAAGCAGCTGTCAAAAATAACAGACGAGATTATCAAAAATCAAAAAAAAATTGATGACTATATTCATCGCCATGCGCCAAAATATCCGCTCGATAAAATCGCGAAAATCGACTTGAGTATTCTAAGATTGGCTATTTTCGAGCTGATCATAGAAAAAAAAGAACCCTTAAAGGTGATTATTAATGAGGCAGTTGAGATCTCAAAACAGCTTGGTCATGAAAGATCATACGCTTTTGTAAATGCAGTATTGGGATCGATTGTCAATGAAATTGCCGCTTAATATGAACTACGATTTTACGAAACTCGAACACAAAATTGAAATCAAATTCAAAGACCGTACATTACTCAAAAATGTTTTTATACATCGATCGTATCTCAATGAACATAAACATTTCGAACTGCCTTCAAACGAAAAACTCGAATTTCTGGGCGACAGTGTTTTGTCCATAGCTACTTCAATATACCTTTATCACAATTATCCAACTCTTCAGGAAGGTGATTATACCGATATAAAATCATCGATTGTACGAACCGAAAGTCTTGCCGAAGTTGCAAAAAATTTGGAACTTGGCACATATTTGTTTCTGTCAAAAGGCGAAGAAAAAGGGCACGGCAGATCAAAAATAAATATTCTGGCCGATGTATTTGAGGCGCTTATTGCTGCTATATTTATAGATCAAGGTTTTGAAACAGCTTATGATTTTATAAATAAGTATTTGTTTAAAGATAAGTTAAAAACAATCATCGAAAATGGACTATATCTTTCTCCGAAAAGTCGTCTTCAAGAGATAACACAGGCACAATTTAAAAAACTTCCAGATTATGTCTTAACTCATGAGATTGGACCGGAACATAAGAAACTTTTTCATGTCACGGTCAGCATTAATAGTAAAAAATATGGGGACGGAGTTGGGAAATCGAAAAAACAAGCGGAAGAACGCGCCGCCCAAAATACACTGGAAATATTGACTAAATAAGGCTATAATTGTTCATTCGTAATTAATAATTTGTAATAGATTGAATGGCAGCAACAATCAGATTAATGAGGTTTGGTAAAAGAAAAAATCCCCACTATAGGATAATTGTACTTGATAAAAGAAAAAAAAGGGATGGTGCATATATTGAAAAAATCGGATTATATAGACCTTTCGACAAAGAAAAAAATATTACCATAGAAAAAAAACGTTTTGATAATTGGATAGAAAAAGGTGCGCAACTATCAGAAGGAATGCAAAGACTTCTCAAAAATAAAAAACAGGTCTATTTTACTTAAAAGTCATAACTTCGTCGCAATATCTTGTATTTCGCTTATATCGTTTGGGTTTGCAAGCGAAGCCGCCTCAACATTGTCTTGAAACTCTTTGTGAAAAAAATTTAAAGAAAATGTAATATTTTCCTGATTCTCTAAATTTATTGAAAAACTCTCGTTTGTAATCAAGCGTCCTCCGGCAAAATGATACTGTTGCATAAATCTCTCAATCAAAGACAAATCTCCCTCAACTTCTATTTGTAGCGTCAATTTTTCTTCAGTAGAAGAGCTTAAATCGATACTATACGAAAGAATTCTGACTCCGGTCCTGCTGGCCAGATTTTCAAGAGCAGAAATAACTAAAAAATAACTTTCGTTGTTGGGAACCAACTTTTCTAAAATTACATTGTAATCATCTATTGACTGACTTAAGAGATTTTTGTTGTTTTGAATAAGTGAGACTGACGTCTTGGCTTTGTCGATTTCCTCTGTTTTGATTGAAAGATCGGTATAATTGTTGTAAAGCCGCATGCCAAGTAATACTGCCGCAACGACAGCCGATAAAAGTAAAAATAAGGTAATAGATGATGAAATTATTGTGCTGTTTTTAAATAAGCTTGTATATTTTTTAAGATTTTTGTCCATTGTCTTGTTCAAACTGGGTCTGAATTGTTACGTTTAACTCTGTCTCATTAGACGAAAATTCTGTTGGATCCAGTGAAGGGATTGTCACAAAAGTAAAATTTTTTAAAAATTCTGGAGTTTCCAGGGCATTTAAAAAACTTATTAAATCCTCATAATTTTTTAATTTCAAAATTATTTCAGCAGTTTTTGTGTTGTCAAATTGGAATTCTACCAGTGTTGCATAGGGCATATTTTCGGCAAGAACTGTTTTCATTTTTTCGTAATATACGTAACCTTGAGCGTCTTGCGCTAAATAGTCATCAATAAGCTTCTTCTTGTAGATAAAGAATTTAATCTTACTATCAAAGTTACTGTTTATTTCAATAAACTGTGAAAGAGTTTTCAGTGTTTTATCATATTCCGCTGATCTATTGTTTACATACAAAAAGCCTACCAGCTCAAGTAAAATCAATAAAATGCATATAAAGAAAAGCGGCATAGCTACAGATTTCAATTGTTTTAGGATTTTAACGAGTTGCTCGCCATTTGACTCATTAGTGAAAAGATTTATATGTTTTTTCATCTAAGATGACCAGCTACTACTGGCAGGAAACTTGATAAGGAATGTCTGAATGACTGGGTGATAGGATTTGCCACAAACATGTTGCCAAGAGGGATCGACATTGTGAGGACAGATAATTTATTTTGCAACACGTTATGAAGATAATTTATGTAGATATCATAGTTCATCAGAAAAATGTGTTTTATGTTCAAGTGATTTTTATCTCTCATGAGCTGAATAGTTCTTGCGATTTCCGAAACTATCTGACCAACAAGTGGATCTATGACACGAGTAACGTTTATTGACGCATTTGGTGCCAAGCCAATTTTTTGGAGAATTTCAATTGCTTTTTTATCATCGACATTGAAATTGACTTTTGTATCTCTTATAAACATCTGGTAACCAAGTCTCATGTTCTTAGAAAACTGAAAATATGGTGTCTGTTGGTCTTTAACATAGATCGAACTGCTGGAAAATCCAAGGTTGAAAATAATTGAAGGTTCCTTGATAACATCGTCAATTTCAGTAAAAAATCTTCCTAAGACATTTTGGTCGCTTTCCAATGAAATAGCTTCAAGCTTTGCCAATTCGGTAGTATGGGCTATATGTGTGGCGATTTTGTTTTGGATTGCCTCAATAAGTATCAACAATCTGCCATCGGGTAGTTTATTTATCACTTCAAAATCAACGTTAACATCACTTATCGGCAGAGGCACGAATTCATCTATCTGTAACCTGATTGATTTGGCCAGTTCGGACTCTCTTAAATCTGGCATCACAGTAAGCTGCGAATAAGTCAGGGCGTCCGGTATCGTGATTTGGACAGCAGTTTGATTTATGTTAAGCTCATGAACAAGTTGGGATATAACTTGTGATTGGGCAGTCGCAGTTTTTTCGTTTGGATTTGCAAAAAAATTTGGGACGGTTGCATCATACCCCAGAGACAGCAACTCTATCTGTCCTTTCGAATAATTTATATGTGCGACTTTAGTTAGGTAATCGTCAATATGTAGGGAAAAAACATTAGCGGCCATATCTAATAGAGTATCAGAAAATAAAGCAAAAAATCAACGAACAAGGGAGTTAGGGCGCCGAAATTAGGCGAACTTTTGTTCGGTAAGGTAAAATAATTGTATTGATACCGTCAGTACTTTGGACTGTATAACTTATTTCAATGATCGGTGGAGAGTTTAGACTTCGTCGAAAACAACTAATATGAAAATTTATTACTGTAACGATATTTGTTGTCAAAGATGTACTTATGATTGGCATACCTCTTACATATCCTATCATTTGTCCGCTTTGTATAAAATAGTAAAATTCATTATTTCCGTTACTTTTATCAATGATAATTCTGAAATTATCGCCAAATGGTGGAGAATATTCATCAAGAGCATCGTTACATTGTGCTTGACCCATCTCGTCCTCAATAGCAACTCCTTGACGTAAAATCTGATTTTTCATAAATGACATGGCTGCATCTCCCTGTCTTTTTGCCTCGACAATCCGGTACAATCTTAGCTGTTGACGTAAAATTGTTGAAAGTATTGCAAATATTGTCGGCAACAGTATGGCAAATAATGAGATGACAATAAGCATCTCAAACAGAGTAAATCCTTTTTTTTTGAACATATTTTTATCTTTCTCTATAAACATTTTCTAGATGATGGTTATATGTAACATTATTGTCATTCCACGAAACATCAATGGTTGCAGTTACTTCAGTCGGGTTATTGGAAGAGTCCTTATGGAGTCTGATAGTCCGACGAAAAATAAGCGGATTGTTACCATCGATTCCGGTAAAAGGACACTGTTGGTTAATGTCTGTTACCACATAAGGTCTTGTTATTCCTGGTGTTGTATATGAAGGATCAAGAATATCGAAGGTATTATTAAGTCTTAAATTATTGTTAAAACAATAGGTAATGTCGTTGGGTCCTGTCCTTGCTTTAGAATGAAACAGCTGCCAGTCTGCGTTTCTTTCGCTGTAGAGCCACTCATTTATCTCCTCAACATAAAACGTAGCATAAATTTTATGTTCATTTACCTTCATATTCATCAAAAGCTTTGTAACATAAGAAACAGCAACAACTAGAACCATACTCAACAAAGCCACAAAAATCATAATCTCAATAAGAGTGAAGGCTTTTTTAAATAAACTATTACTCTGATAAGTTTTAACAGTCATATGGTTGTCCGATCGCACTTTTACCAAATTGGTCAATTGTTATATCCACACATTGTTGTCCATTAATACTTTGAAAGGTAATTGTTTTTGGTGTGTCCATACATGTATTGTTTGTGCAGCCATAAGGAGTTTGCAGTTGAAATGAGTTGCCACTGGCAATGGTGCTATTTTGTAAGATAATCGTTTCAACAGTGGTTTCCGGGGTTTCCTGCATAAATAAACCACTTGCGTCAGTACATAGTATCTCTATAATTATAGTCTGTGGAGTGTTGAAAGTTATTTCATAACCCCAAAGGCGAAAACAATCCGATCTGGGTGACATATCTTGTCCTACTGCTCGTTCTCTAGTAAAACTTATCTTATCTCTGACCATTTCTGCATCCTGTTCCAATCTTTTTTGATCTCCAAAACTGTTGTAAGACACGGTTGCTGCTCCAAGAAGTATCGTCATGAGTGCAATAACGATTATTATTTCCAACAATGTGAAACCTTGATTGAATTTTAACATTAGTTTTGGCATTCACTTGCCCCTCTGTTTGGATTAACGACACAGTCATCAGTCGCTGGATTAAGCTCAAGATCGGCGGTTAAAGTATATGTGTTACAAACTGCAGTACCAATACAACCTTGTGGTAACGCTTCATAAGGATAATCATTATTTGTAACTGGATCTTTTGGGATGTTGTCGACCGAGCCTCCAAAATAATCATCAATGGACGTTAGATACATATTGAACACCGAAGGCGGATATGAGCTATTTACATCGTTACTGCGAAAAAGTTCTAAAGCGGCACGTATTTGTTCTAAATCTGATCTACGACGTGTATCTCGTGCATTTTGTTGATATCTACTGTATCCCAATGCGCTTGACCCAATAAGTATAGTAATAATTGAAATGACTATTATCATTTCTATTAGAGTAAATCCCGCTCTAAGCTTCATACTATCATTCTAAACAAAAAGGCACAAAAAAAACAATAGCTGCAAAACGTCCCTGTCATCCCCGAGAATTCGGGGATCCAAATAATCACTACTAGATTCCCGCCTGCGCGGGAATGACAACGTTACGCGTTATGCGTTTCGCGTTACACGAACTAAGGCGCTACAAATAATCGCATCTATCGCAAGCTGCGGATTCATATTGTTGAACTGCAGATTAAAAAGCAGCTTAAAAATTTTGTTTGCCAAATGAATAGCATTATTGTCTCCTCGATTGACACGTTTTCTAAGACTAAGAAGCAAACCGTACATTATACCTACTGCAGATGATCTGTCACGAGTTTGAAGTTGGGGCAAGTTAAAAAGTGCCGTCGTCGGCGCGCCGCAAAACATATCTGCTATATCATCAAACTCATTTTTGGAATTTAATGACATGGTTTTTTTATTATCGGTCTTAATAATTTTACAGCGAGATCTAATCGTAGGTAAAACAAACTCTAAATTTTGAATAAGCAAGACAAACTGATTACTATTTGACGACTCCTCAAGCATCTTCAACATAGCGTTTTGTGCTTCGGCAGTAGCACTATCAAACATTTCTATGACAATGAAGCGGGTTTTATTGGTTGAGACACGTATATCTTTTCGTAGGTTTCTGACTTGATCTATCGTTATTCTCGTCTCAATCGGAGATATTTTGACAATAAAGCTTTTATCAAAATTTTTCAATTCTTCAACATCTTTTAAAAACAAAAAATCGGGTACTCTTGATGGTGAGTGGATAAGTAATGGTAACATCTGCTTGTCATCTTGCATTTTAGCATAAATCAACATATATTGATTAAATATGGACGTTGACCCAAAATTGCTGTTGCAAAAATTACTTCAAAAAGGAGTAATCGATGAAATAAGTGCAAAAAGATATGAAGAGGAAGCAATGCAAAAAAAAATAACTCTGGAGGAATATTTACTTACGTTCACCAGGCTAACTGACGATAATGTGTTGAGCGCAAAGGCTGAAGTGCTCAATGTACCTTATGTCAATATTGGAACAACAGCGGTTGATCCGCAGGCTATGAATTATGTCTCCAAGGACATTGCACAAGAATATCATATTATTCCGTATTTTTATGAAGCTGAAAAAAAACAGCTTTATGTTGCTACTTCAAAACCCTTAAATATTAGCGCTCTTGAATTTCTGTCAAATAAAACCGGACTCAAGGTAGTGCCTGTTTTAGCATCAGAAAGCGAGATAATGAAGGCGCTTACTGTTGCGACCAGTCTGAATCTGTCGCCGGTCGTCAAAGAGGCCGTTGCCGACATAGGACCACAAACCGACACACAAAAACTACAATCGATAAGCAACTACAATACCGCTCCTATTGCCAAAATTGTAAATACTATTGTCGAGTTTGGTATCAAAAATAGAGCTTCTGATATTCACATTGAACCGGAGGAGCTCAAGACTAGAGTTAGGTACAGGATTGACGGAATATTAACCGAAAAACTTACTTTACCCAGAAGTATCCATGATTCTTTAGTGTCTCGTGTGAAAATACTTGGAGGAATGAAAATTGATGAAAAACGCATACCTCAAGACGGTAGATTCAACTATAAACTTAAACATGATGAGATCGACCTTCGACTTTCGTCACTACCTACCGTTAACGGTGAAAAAATGGTTATGCGTCTCCTGCATAAAACAGGTGGTTTACCGCAGCTTAATGAACTTGGTTTAGATGGCGTCCAACTCAACAAATTTGAAACCGGAATTGCAAAATCTTATGGAATTGTTCTGGTGACCGGACCAACAGGATCGGGGAAAACAACCACTTTATATTCTGTGCTAGGCAATTTAAACACAAAATCAGTGAATATTGTTACGCTTGAAGACCCTGTTGAATATCAAATCGAAGGGATAAATCAGGTTCAGATAAATTCTCAAGCCGGACTTACTTTTGCAACAGGACTTAAATCATTTCTAAGACAGGACCCAAATATTATTTTGGTCGGTGAAATCCGCGATAAAGAAACTACACAACTTGCTATACAAGCTGCGCTAACGGGACATCTTGTATTTTCCACGCTACACACAAACGATGCGGCCACCGCGATACCACGTCTTATTGACCTTGGAGGAGAACCTTTTCTTATTGCCTCGGTTTTAAATCTGTCTATGGGCCAACGTATTGTCAGAAAGGTCTGTCAAAACTGTAAAGAATTTTATACACCTACTCCTGAAGTGCAAAAATCAATAAAAGACGAGCTTGGCAACCTGTTTCCAAAGCAATATCAGGATGGTCAACCGCTTCGACTCGCCCGCGGTCGTGGTTGTGAAGAGTGTAATCACTCGGGTTATATGGGTCGAATTGGAATTTTTGAAATATTGAATATTACTACAGGAATCAACAATCTGGTCTTGAAGGAAGCCTCGGCAAGGGATATCACTGCCCAAGCTGTAAAAGAGGGTATGATCTTGATGAAGCAGGATGGTTTTTTGAAAGCCCTAGTCGGAGTCACAACACTCGAGGAAATCATGCGCGTTACCGAGGAATGATGAGTTTGTGAGTTACAAGTTACAAGACAAGTTAAATACGGCACTTGTGTCATCTAAACAAGTAGCTCACGTCATCCCGAACTCGTTTCGGGATCTCATAAAGCTTTAAAGATGCTGAAACCTGCCTGCGGCAGGCAGGCTAGTTCAGCATGACGTTGAACTTATACTTGTTGTCAAGGAATAAATACCTCAAATACTACTAGTTTTATATATGAAGTATGATTACAATGTAAATTATGGATCTTACCCAATTACTCAAATTAACTACCGAAAAAAAAGCTTCCGACCTACATATTATCGCAGGCTACAACCCTTCGATACGTGTCAATGATAAGTTAATTCAACTTAAAACGCATGAGCAAGTTACAAAAGATACAGCTAAAACTCTTTTATACAAAATCTTAAATGAGACACAAAAAGAAGAACTCGAAACCAACAAGGAAATTGATTTTAGTTATGAAATGGAAAAGTTCCGTTTCCGTGTAAATTATTATCATAGTCGCGGTGCTGTGGCTGCAGCTTTTCGTGTCATCGTAGGGCAGATACCGTCAATTGAACAGTTGAATTTGCCTGCGGCAATGCATCAGTTTGCCAAAATGAACGAGGGACTGGTATTGCTTACAGGGCCGACTGGGGAAGGAAAATCAACAACGATTGCCTCCATTTTAAATGAAATAAACTTGAATCTGGAAAAGCATATCGTGACTATCGAGGATCCGGTTGAGTACATTTTCCAGAATGCCAAGTCTATTATATCTCAACGAGAGCTTCATGGAGACACTCACTCTTGGATAAAGGCGCTTAGATCGGTACTGCGAGAAGACCCCGACGTTGTCCTTATTGGAGAAATGCGAGACTTTGATACTATTCAGGCGGCTTTAACTATTGCAGAAACAGGACATTTGGTGTTTTCAACTTTACATACGGGCAGTACCCCGGAGGCAATTAACCGTATCGTCGACGTTTTTCCGGCTTCGCAACAAAATCAAATTCGCAATCAACTGGCTTCTGTTTTGAAAGCAATAATCTCCCAACGTCTTGTCCCAAATATTGACGGCACTGCTCGAATTCCGGCATTGGAGCTGTTAATAAATATTCCTGCTGTTTCTGCTCTGATTCGCGAATCTAAAAACTTTATGATCGACAACATTCTTGAGACCGGCGAAGATCAAGGTATGCTTTTATTCGAAAAATATCTGTCACGTCTTTATAAACAGAATTTGATCACCAGGGAAACGGCTTTTGACTATGCTCTTCGTCAATCCGAAATCCGTAAATTTATAGTATAACGTATGCTTTTCCAGTATAAAGCGCTTCTCAACAACAAGGAGACTACAGGCCAGCTCGAGGCAGAAACGGAAAAAGAGGTTATAGATTATCTCAAGGGTAACGGTTATTTTCCTCTCGATATTCGTGAAAAAAAAACTGGTCGGAGTCTGGCCATGTTGAATTCTGTATTTGAGAGGGTTAGTTTCAGCGACATTACTTATCTTACAAGACAATTTGCGATCATGTTGACATCGGGTCTTACTTTAATCGATTGTATTGATATACTAAAAAAACAGACAAAAAAGACTGTCATGAAAAACATGCTTTCTGATGTCGATAAAACATTGAGAGAAGGGAAAAACTTTTCTTTTGCTCTAAAAAAATATCCTAAGTATTTTTCACACTTATATATTGCTTTAATTAAATCCGGTGAAGCATCAGGCAAACTAGACACAATCCTCAATAAACTAGCAGAAAATCTGGAACGACAAAAAGAGTTTCGTGCCAAGATCAAAAATGCACTTATATATCCAATTGTTATCATAACCGCTATGATCGCAATGATGTTTATCATGCTTGCATTTGTCGTGCCCCGTCTCGTTGAACTATATGAAAATTTTCAGGTAGAACTATCGCCACAGACTCAATTGATGATAAATATTTCCAATTTTTTTGAATCTTATTGGCTGTTTATCCTAGCTGGTATGATTGGTGCAGTGATTTTACTTAAAAGAGCTACGGCTTCAAGCACAGGAAAAAGATTGTTTGATACATATATATTGCGCATCCCTGTATTTGGCCCTATTGTCAAAGCTGCAGCTCTTGTGGATACCACTCGTACTCTTTCCATACTGATATCGTCAGGTGTGCCAATTTTAGACGGACTAGACATTGTCGCCGATGTCAACGAAAACGTACTTTACCAGGAGGCTTTCAAACGGATTAGAATGAAGGTTGAGAAAGGATTGTCTGTTGGTGTGGCTATGTCAAATGAGCCGATATTTCCTGATTCTCTTGTTCAGATGACATTGGTTGGTGAGCAAACGGGACACCTTGACCAGACACTTGAAAAAGTAGCCGAATATTATCAAAGTGAGTCGGAGCTCGCCGTAAAAGCAATGTTAACTCTCATTGAACCGGCAATTTTAGTGGTACTTGGAATCTCTGTCGGATTTTTGGTTTATGCTGTCTTATCACCAATATTTACACTCACAAGTTCAATGCAATAATAAAATCATCTTGTAAGAGTTCACGATCTTTGACAAAACTGAATCAAACTATAACACGTCATCCTGAACTTGTTTCAGGATCTCATTGTAGAGATGCTGAAATAAATTCAGCATGACGAATTCTCCTGTCAAGACTTGTGAACTCTTACATCATCTTTTTCCACTTGACAAATATTTAAATTCTGTTGTAGATTTAAAACATACTAGTTAAAAATATTCTCAAAAAGTTTATGTTTAATTTAATTAAAAAAGGTTTTACTCTCGTTGAACTTGTAATAGTTATCGGCGTTATCGCCATCATCGCAACCATTCTTCTTATTAGTTTAAATCCTGCGGAAACCCAGCGAAAAGCACGTGACACCGCCCGTCTAAAAGATATTAATACATTACAAGGTATTATTGAACAAGCATTAAATGATTCAGTGCCTATCTGTGCTGGCGCTGCTGGTGGGACAGCCGCATGTCGAAGTGATGGCAACGGCGTAACAACTGCTAGTCAGCAACCTTGTGCTGCAAATTGGACCGGAGTTAACTTATGCACTTACGCTCGAACCGTTCCTGCGGATCCACTAAATATTGCTTCGGCAAGATGTGTTGGCGGTACGGTGCCGCCGGGAACTGCTACAAACGACTGTTTTATGTACTATTGGCTTGATGTTTTTGGTCAAAGTTATGAAATTAATGTACGCATGGAATCACTCGGCAATGCGGCAAGAATTGTAAATGACGGTGGCAACCATTTCTGGACATACGAGGTCTTTAATGGAGGTCCTAATCTAATAGGGGCAAGTACTAATGTAACTACTCAAAGAAATACAAACCTGTAACTTAGTATTTATTGTATAATTTGAATTCTAAGTTCTTGGGCTTCGATATAATTTGGTCGGAGTGATAAAGCTTTATTAATAGTGGCTGTTGCCTTGACAACGAATTGTTCCTTTCTTTGTTTATCTTCATTACTGATTATCCAATAATAAAGGGCCAGCTGGTAATAACTTTGTGCGTCTGTCGGTGCAATTTCAACTACTCTTTCCGAGGCGGCAATACTTTTTTGTAAATCGTCAATGTCATTACTCGCTTGATAGTAGAAGTAATAATTTTTTGCCTGTGTCCGCCAGTATATTATGTTGTATGGAGAATTGGCCAGCGAGTTTAGGTTGTGATTTTTTGAAAAGTCAATAAGCTGATCCGTCGAATCAGAGTCATCACCAAACGATCTGACAAATGCCGTATTGGCCAGCACTCCCGAAAGCTTGTCTTCATACACATGTTCGTATCTGTTGCCAACGGCCTTGTAAAGTTCTTCTGCAGCTTGGGTATACTCATCTAAAGCTAAATACGTTTGAGCTTTTGCATAATGAACATCGGCAAAATAATATCTGGTGAAATATGTCAAAAGTGATATCCCGACAATAGCAATAAAAATGATTGGTAAACGGGAGGCTAAACCCAGCTTTGCGAACTTGCCAAAATTAAAAATATAGTCTCCGGTTTCTTTTTTTTCAAAAACCAAAAAAATTGCCGGAATAAGATAAAAAAACAACTGCAAAATAGAGATCGAAAAGCCAAAAAAATTGGTGATGAGAATTGTTATATATGAAAGATAAATACATGTGACAAATATAACTTCTAGCCAATTTTTTCTGTTTACCCTAAATGATTGAAAGAAAAGCACTGCAGTGCCAATGATGAGTAAGATGTATATTATAAGTCCGTTATATCCTGTTGTCGCAAAATAATTGAGATACTCGTTGTGAGCCTTGTTGTATATAAAATCCCATTCAGAGGTCAGGTTATGTGCCGCAGGTCGAGTAAAATAGTAAGCGTAAGCAAAGGTTTCTGTGCCGCTGCCAAACCAAGGATATTTGTTTCCAAGATCAATCGCTCCTTTCCAAACGATTTTTCTTATGTCGAAAGAGTCGGTAACAATAGATTGCTCAATCGGCAATTCAAAAAATCCGACCAAAGATTTTTTATATATAAATCCGATAGTTGATGCAAAGAATACAAAAATAATCAATCCGGCAATAATGATTTTCCGCAGCTTTTTACTTGCAAGCTTTAAAGAAAGTAAAACACTGCCTAGCATAAACGCAGCTAAAACGGCAAGCTGTGATGAGCGTGATTGTGTAAAATAGATAGTAAGAATGTTGAAAAATAAATAGATTGCAAATTTAAGAATATGGAGTTTTATGATTCTTCTTATTAAATACTTTATATATACCTTTATGTCATTCCCGCGCAGGCGGGAATCCATTGTCATTCTGGCTTGCTTGACCGTCGAAGCTTTAGCGGAGTCGGGTCCAGAATCTGGATCCCCGTTTTCACGGGGATGACTATTTTCCTCCGAATTAAAAAGATTTTTTATCAAAAAATATATTCCGATAAAAAAGTGGATTGCCATATAAGCTCCAAGCCAGTTGGGCTGCCCAAGAGTGGAAAACATTCGCGTTGCCGGACTGAAGTTTTCGGTCCAACAACGGTTGGTCAGCTCATGAAGATATAAAAAACAGGTTGGATCGGCACCAAACTTTGCGGACAGTCCCCAAAGTATTATGATAAAGGATGAGATCAGTGAAAGTATCAACAATCTCTCAATATGTTTCCTGCTCATAGTTTGGACGAAAACGAAAAAAAGCAAAATGTAAGCTATAATGGAAATGAGACCGCCGTTCCAGCGGCTGTAATAACCGAATATCGATGTGTGTACATCGATTGAAAAAATAGTAGAGAATATCTGACTGATTAAAAAAACAACTAAAAGGATATAAAACCAGCTGAAAGTGATTTTTTTACTTGAAGAAATAATCCGGTGTAAGCCATATAATGTAATTATTATACTCGTGACAAAATATATCAGCATCATTTTATTGAACTCAAAGATTTCCGAAGTATTAAGGGAAAACAGCAGTGGAGTCACAAAAAATAGAAAATAAAAACAAAAACGTATCACCTTTGATAGATTGAAGTTCATTTATGAAATCAATTATAAATAAGTTTACCAATATTCGCCTGCCTTTTTTTTCTTCGCTTTATACATATTTTGATTTAGGCACTACAAACACACGTATAGGTATAAAAAATAAAGGCGTTACTCTCACCGAGCCCACTTATTTAGGATATAACTCGCGCATCAAAGATTATATTTTTTTTGGTGCCGAGGCAAAAACAATAGTTGGTAAAACACCGGATTTTATAAAAATTATTCGACCTATCGTCAATGGCATACTTTACGATTTTGATGCCGAAGTAGCATATCTGCAAAAAATGATGGAAAAATCGGTTGACCCTTATCTTTCACAATATCGTTTTATCAAACCGCCAATTCGTGGTATTTCCGCTGCGCCGACAATTGCGACAGAGATCGAAAAAAAAGCCGTTGAGGAGGCTCTGGAAAAAATTGGCTGTAGTGAAGTTTTTGTTATTGAAAAGTCGCTCGCAACAGTCGCCGGGTGTGGTTTTGATATATTTTCCCATGAGCCGCATTTTGTAATAGATATGGGAGGAGGGCTTATTGAGCTTTCGATCATAAGTGGAGGCGGTATCGTCTCGCAAAGAGCACTGAAAACTGCCGGAGATAATATGAATAAACTAATTGGAAATTATACTTACCTGAAACACGGTATTGTCCTTGGTGAAGCGACCTGTGAAGATTTAAAGATAAAATTGCTGAACTTTACTAAAGATGAAAAAACAACAAATGTTCGAGGAAAATCTCTTGAAACCGGTCTGCCAAAAACAATTAAACTCAAATCCTCGGATATTCGCGAAGCGCTGATGAGCCAGTTTCATCATATTGTCGATGCCGCCAAGGAACTTATCGAATTATCACCGCCTGAAATCGCCGATGCAGTTTTTAAAAACGGGATTGTGCTGACAGGAAATCTAGCGGCAGTTGCTGGAGTACATGATTTTTTTATTCAGGAACTGAAAATCGATACCTACGTAGCTGATAATTATGCTAATGCGACAATACTGGGAATGATGAAACTAGACAAAGACCAAAATACCGTTTATAAACTTATTAGTACTTCTTAAAAGGAATATTTTTCTTACCCTACCTGTTTTACCATCCTGTTCCTGGCGTTGTGCCGCGCGATGTCACGCTCGATGATACCTGCCATGCCCATCTTCCGTTTGTAGCATCATCACGACGAGGGTCATAAAAGGGATCGTTGACAGTTAATGTACCTTCAGGAGTACAGTTAGCAAGAACTTTATAATCAATTCCATTAGAAGCATAATAATAACAATTCCTGGCTGCAGCCCCGCCAGCGGTTGAACAGTTGAGATTGGTACTACCTGGATTTGCTTTATTATTACGAGGATCTAAAGGCAATCTTTCAATAAAATTTGGTACTAGTCCCATGTTATTGGTGGCGCCCATTGTTCCAAGTACATAATTAGTGGGATTAGCACAGGAATTTCGCCAAACTGTAGTTGCCCCTGTAAAGGTTTGAGGATATTCATTATTTTCAGCGCGAAACGCTTCAAGTGCTACTTGCAAATCTTTTAAATCAGTTTTACGCTCCGTATTTCTGGCATTTCTCTGAACCGCACCGTAAGAAGTTATACCAAGTGCAATCAGACTGGTCATTACTGCGATAACCACAATAAGTTCAACCAGTGAAAAGCCTTTTTCTGTTTTATGCATTGATAATATTAATATCAAAAATAGACAGTTATTGCAAACTCTTTTTATAAAACGCGGTCGCTTGACTTTCAATGGCTCCTGTTCTAGAATAGAAACTCACTTAGCACATTGACAATAAGGGAATAACAGCCAAATTTAATTTGGAAATCGGGTTGGGAATCCC
>Ga0209542_10002194_pt1 | contig 44292 bp, 48 predicted proteins | sample RifCSPhighO2_01_FD_184028 | JGI IMG/M metagenome (GOLD analysis project Ga0209542, IMG submission 184028) | Soil microbial communities from Rifle, Colorado - Rifle CSP2_plank highO2_0.1 (SPAdes) (version 2) | ecosystem: Environmental > Terrestrial > Deep subsurface > Rock core/Sediment ...
CGCCAATAGTTAGGGCGCCGAATTTCGCAGAAACAATCCTAAGAGCCAATGGAGTGTTGCCTAAAAGAGCTATGCTGGCGGCTTGGATATTAATAAATAATCCTTCTCTGCCGTTGTTTTCCGGATAGAAAGCTTTGTATTGGCCGTTATCAATCGCTTCCAGAGCGTTAACGCCGTTCATTGCCTCATCGGGATAGAGTCCTGGCGGAATAGAATCCAACTGCCAGAACCTGAAGAAAAAAGCAGTAAACAAAACAACAAATAATAATATAACAATCTTGTTTTTGGTCCAGAATTCAGTCATTTAAACATTTTAACACAAAACAATAAACAATTTACATATAACAATCAACAAATAACAAATAACACTTATTTTGGCTCGAAGTAGGGTTTGTCTGTCGTGCTATTGACAGAATAAAGACAGTATGCTATTATGTAATTATTGCACACTGAAAATAATCCTGCGAAAACGGCGATTATTCGCGGATTCATATAAATATCTCAAGTTTCCAAGGAGGAATACAATGACAACGTTCGTCTTAGTAATTGTAGGGATAGTGTTCTTGGGAATTGCGTATTGGTTCTTCTATTCCGACAAGCCGCTCTTCGGTCTTACAATCGCAATGATTGGTATACTTCTGATCTTCGCTGCCGGAGACATTTCTACCGGCGAACCGAGTTTCTTTCAAATTCCCACTGGGAATTACTTGGTTATCAGCGCCAAGAAAAACAATGATACTTGGTTGGTGGTTCTGGATTCTGGCAAAAAGAGAGAGGAAAAGCATATAGTACGGTTATACTGTTTGCCTTTCGATCTTGTCGAGCAACAGGTCGGAGAACCGAAGCTGATTGTTTCTCGGCAAAACGGAATAAGCCGGGTAACGCTTTATCTTCCTGCCACGGCATCAGAAGATACAGTGCAAGTTTCTACATCTACGAAAAAGGAGATTCCTTAACTCCTCAAGTCAAGATCGCCAAAAAGACCAGATTAAACCTCTGGTTTTTTCTTTTAATAGGGAAACAACCCTTAATCTTGACAAGATATACCAGTGTGCTATAATTATTAAATAGTAGTTCTTTGAAAATTTCTGATAGCAACGGACGATTGTTATCGGATTCATATAAATACAATTCATCAATCTACCGGCTAATAGCCGAAGAAGGAGAAAGACATGACGCGCACAGTCGCAGTTGTGTTGATTGTAGTAGCCTTATTTGCTGTGATCGGAATCAGTTCTACTGGATGCGATGAAGCAACAACGGGTTCAAGTACGCAGGTTGCAAGCACTGGGGCTACGCAGGTTACTGACTTTACTCAAGTCCAGAAGAACTCGCATAGTCGTACCGTAGAACAGCAGAATATCATGGATCGTATCGAGGTCACCACAGACCCAACAAAAATCATGTGGATACACATGATTGCGTTGGATGGTACGATCATATCTCGAATGGCAGTCCGGAATAAAGTTACGAGCTCTGGAAAAAGATTAGAGCCTCGACATGCTGTTACGTACCCGCGAGGAGAGTATGGTGGCGGTGGAACATATCCTATGGTGCCCGGAACGAAAGACGGTATTACAGATGAATTTATTCAACCAGATGGTACATTTGGCGACAGCGACTCTTACATTTTTTGGTTCGATCCGCAGGGTCGATATCACCAGTGGGGAACCGCGGGAGGATTGGGGTATCTTTTAACCGATTATCCGATTAGCCTGACGGATCCTATTGATGAGATTACAGGTATGTACAACGCTTATTCCGCCTCTCAGGCGTGGCAGGAAGAGCAAGAAACTCAACTCGGAGAACATGAACGAGGAGGAAGATAAGCTATGAGTTTCAACAGAGACAACTACAGAAAAGAAGTGAACCAGTATGGTCCTGAGGTAGGATGGACCTTCAGTCGGTTCTTCCGGTACGTGATGTTGCCGATTATCGGTCTGTCAATCGCGCTGGGTATTATCGGCTATGCGCTCGGTTGGTTTAGCGAAGCCGCTCAGGTGACACAGGAGGAATTCGGTCCGCGCGCCGCTCTCAACAAGTATGAGTGGTTTGTAGACATCAACGAAGCCATCAACAAGATGGATCAGGACATTATGTTGTTTGAAAATCGTTATTCTACGATAGAGAGCGATTACAAGAACAACTACGGCACTGATCCTGCTTCCTGGCCGCCGGATATTCGCACAACGTACAACCGCGAACGTCAGACTGGCAGAGACGATTTGCTAGCAGTAACAAGCCAGCGAAATAACTTAGCGAAGGAATATAACGCCGCATCGGAGAAGTTCAACTGGTTACCCTTCAGGGACGAACCAGACCTTCCTCCCGAAAGGTTGGAAGAATACGTAAGTAATATTTAGTAAAACGATATCGTCCAAAGGCCTGGATTAAAAACCCGGGCTTTTTTCTTGTTATAAATCAGAGCCTATCCTAATTACGGATTAAGCGCTCAAGAAATAATGAGCGTAATCAGCGCAGAGCTTTCCTCTCGCAAAAAGATGAAGACCCAACGCAAGCGCGAAAGGGAGCGTCAAGGAGGAGAGCAAATTCTCCTGTTTCACTAAGCACTCTTCGGCTAAAAGCCCTAAACCATATTGGTAACAGGGCTTTTTCTTTTGTTTGGGGATATTGATAAACTTGATGAAATTGCTAAAGTCATTATTAAGTTCTTTACCAACTTATCAATGTTTTAAAGAAAGGAAGAGCAGAGTGGAAAAAGATATATTCAACGAACCGGTTTGTCCTGACTGCGGATGTCCTACGGATAAACCCGGGAAAAAATGTGTTGTCTGTGAGTTTGTCGAAGGCGTTGTTCCTAACGACGAGCAAGAAAACGTCTTTGATGAAGAGAACGAAGAAGACGAAGACGACGAAGAGGAAGAAGGAGGATAAGGCGTTCCGTCGTTTTAAATTCTAAGTATAATAGCCCTGGCTTGCCCCGGGCTTTTTCTTTACAGAGATATGGCAATATACCAGAAAAACTTGACACAAATGACTAATATGCTATATTTAGTGTAGTATTTTATGAAAGGAGAATAGGGTATGAGCGAAAGGAACGAAGAATTGCATCGTCAAAAAGGGACACATCCTGGAGAAAAATATCAATTTGTAGCAAATCTCTTCATAGATGATCCCGAATATCCTCGTCGTTTCCGCGATTTTGATAAAATCGTAGGGGAAGCTTACGACCAGAATGGTAATCTTTTGCCAGAACATCATTCTGGCTGGAGATTAAAATGATCAGAAACTAATTTAAACTAAACCTGGCAAATCGCCGGGTCTTCTTTTGACCGTATTGGCATTGACAGATAATACGTAGTATTATATGCTATCTAATTAGCACATTAAAAAGGAGGTGTTAATCAATAACAGGAGAAGGATGAGACCTTAATGTAAGATTTGATTCTTCGATCTCGCAAATCAAAAATCAAACGACTGGAGGTCTAAAATGATTATTTCATTTGTACAGTTTCTGGAGCTTGCCAAAAACTGCCCAAAAGAGAAGATTATTTTGATGTCAGAATCCGACATTATCGGTAATAATAGTAATGTTACTAAGGATTATTGGCATCGCGTGGAAGGCCGTGAGGGATTCTTCCACTCATCCACCGGTGAACTACTTGATCTTGGTCCTAAAGCTCTTCTGAAGTGCGTGGACCATCATGGAAAAGTCAAGAAGTTCATCGTTCTTGACTACTACTGATTATCCTTGGTCTAGTTGTCTTAGAGGACAGTTAACCAAGGAGGTGTCCTTATGGACATTAATGTTGGCTACGTCGTCAAAGCGCTTGCTATTAATCTTGCGTTTTCTGCTAGTTTAGCAATCGCTTTTACTCTGATTTTCTCTCTCCTTCTGAAGAAGGAAGAGAAACCCGCCGCAATAAAAGCAGCGTGGTGCGTAATTATTATTGCTGCCTTCGGCTATACATGGGGAATTGCATATATGCACTTTCCTACGGTTGACGAACTGGCAAGCAATGTCTTTGTACCTTTAGTAGCTCCACAAACACAGCAACGCGTGGAGCAGGTTAAACCTTCTGTCGTAAAAGAGGAAGGTGATGTTCCCGCCGAAAAGGACCTGGAAGAATCTTCGGGCGAAGCGAAAGCTGAAACCGAAGACGAACCCGAACAACGTCTCTGGGGCGAAGGAACGCCGAGGGGACGAAGAGGGCACATTGACGATAAAGATCTTTAAGGAAGGTCGGAGTGGGGTGCTTTGTCAGCAATGGCAATCACCCCTTTTTTTTGACGGATTAATAAAAATGATCTATTCTCTTTACAGAACCTAATACTGAAGGGGGATTAAAAGTGTCAAAGACCTTGATTAAAAGGGATATTGCGGAAGCGATAGACGAGGCCGAAAAGCTCGCAACGCCAGACAAAATAAAGCCATTAGTTGTTGCTTTTCTTGTTTGGGGAATCACCGTCATAGATTCCTTTGAGGGAAGCTCGGTTATACACCCATACCATCCCTGGATAGATACCGATCTAAAGTTCTGGAATATCCTGATAGAGCTTCTGGCTTTAGATTGGTGCCATGAAGAAGAATTGGAAAGGAAGAATCAAAGCGGTTTTGTCATTATGCCGTTTAAAAATTTCCTAAGGGTTATTCCTGCTTGGAAAAACCCATCCTTATTCGCAACGCAATTATCCGCAATGAAATTTGGTAAATTCTTGCAGGACTTGCCTGAAAATTACTTTGAATAGGTGCGCGTTTTGGAATTTAAAACAGACGCGCCTTTTCTTTTATGAAATACGTTCAAAACTATATTGGCACTCTTGACAGCGGAGTGCTAATTTATTATTATCGATAAATATGTTAATAACAGATCGGCAAAAAGATATTCTAGACAAGATTATTCAAGAATATATTAGTTCGGCCGAACCAGTTCCTTCGCAATCACTTGAAAAAAAGTATGATTTTGGTTTGTCTCCAGCAACTATAAGAGGTGAAATGCATAAACTCACCGAAGAAGGATTTTTATATCAGCCCCACACTTCAGCCGGCAGAGTGCCGACCGACAAGGGTTATCGATTTTTTGTTGATAATTTATTAAACAAAGAATTTGATATTTTTAGCGCCGAAAACTGGTTTGCAAAAGAGCTTGATGATAGCTTAAAAATCATCCAAAAACTTACAGATAATTTGGCGTATCATTCGGGCGCCTTAACATTTAGCTACGATAGAAATGACGATATATTATGGAAAGAAGGATGGGAGGAAATCTTGAAAGAACCTGAATTTGAAGAAAGAGATTACCTCATAAATTTCACTGAATTTTCAGAAAATTTTGAAAACAATATTAAAGAGTTAGAAATAGATTCTGGGATAAAAATATACATCGGTAAAGAAAATCCTTTTTCTAAAACCAAAGAGTTCACGATTATTTCTGCCGAATGTACTTTACCAGACCATCACGGCATTGTATTATCTTTATTAGGCCCAAAAAGAATGGCATACGATAAAAACATCGGACTAATGAACTCTTTAATTAAACTGCTAAAAAGATTCTAATTATGAACCACGGGAAACAAGAAACAAAAAAAGACGATTTAGAGAAAAAGATTGAAGAATGTGAAAAGCTTAAAAATGAATATCTGGCTGGTTGGCAGAGAGCGAGAGCGGATTTTGTGAATTATAAGAAGGAAGAAGATTTATCCATTAAGGCGACAGCGTCTTTTATGATTACAGGAATAATTCGGGAAATTTTATCTATACTGGATAGTTTTGAAATAATTGAAGGAAAAATACCAAAAAACCTTAAAGACGATATTAATGTTAAGGGCATTTTACAAATTAAAAATCAAATTCTAAACTTGCTTAAAAAAGAAAGGGTTGAGGTAATAGCAGTAAAAAAGGGGGATGACTTTAATCCAAGCTTACACGAGGCGATCGAAGAAGTAGTAGATGAGGACATGGAATCCGGAAAAATCATTGAAGAAGTTAGGAAGGGCTATGTTCGAGAAAATAGAATCATTGTGCCAGCGAGAGTAAAAATTACAAAATAAACGGAATAAAATAATATAAAACTTGAATCCTGAAGCGTGAAACGATATTATATCTTTGTTTCATGTTATATGTTTTAGGTTTCATGTTTTAAGTTCTATGAGCAAAGTATTAGGTATTGATTTGGGCACTTCCATTTCTAAGACGGCAACTATAATACAAGGCGAACCTAAATGCCTGGAAAGCCGAGAGGGATCGGTTTTGGTTCCTTCTATTGTCGCCTTGTCAAAAAATGGGGAAACTTTAATAGGGGATTTAGCTAAAAGACAGTCGGTAACCAATCCCAAAAACACTATTTTTGCCGTTAAAAGATTTATCGGCAGAAGATACGAGGACGCGGAAGTGCAAAAAGAATTAAAAAGATTGCCCTATGAAACAAGAAGGAGAGATGATGATAGCGTAGAAATTAAAATGGGGGATAAGTGGTTAGCCCCGATTGAAATTTCTTCAATGATTCTGCAGAAATTAAAAGCAGACGCGGAAGAAAAATTAGGAGAAAAAATCACCGCCGCGGTTATCACTTGTCCGGCTAATTTTGACGACTCGCAGAGAAAAGCCACTAAAACCGCCGGGGAAATTGCCGGATTCAATGTTTTAAGAGTCATTAATGAGCCGACGGCCGCGGCTTTGGCTTACGGATTCGGCAAAAAACAATCGCAAAAGGTCTTGGTCTATGACTTTGGAGGAGGCACTTTCGATGTTACAATTTTGGATATTTCTCCGGACACCGTTGAAGCATTGGCTACCGGAGGAGAACCGCACTTAGGAGGAGAAGATTTTGACCAAAGATTAATTACCTGGATTATTGAAGAATTCAAGAAAGAACAGGGAATTGATTTAGCCAAAGACCCGCTGGCTTTGCAGAGAATTAAAGAAGCCGTTGAAAAAGTGAAGATTGAACTCTCCAGCACCACCGAAACAGACGTTAACCTGCCTTTTGTTTCGGCGGATGCCGCCGGTCCCAAGCATTTATATTACAAAATCAACAGGTCAAAATTCGAGGAATTAACGCGGGATTTAGTTGAAAAATCAATAAAAAGAGTGGAGAGAACTTTAGCCGAAGTTAATCTTTCTAAAAACGATATTAACGAAACCGTGTTGGTTGGAGGCACAACCTTGATGCCTCAAGTCAGAGAAGCGGTAAAGAACTTTTTTGGCAAAGAAGCAAACAAATCAATTAATCCTGAAGAAGTGGTGGCGATGGGAGCCGCTATCCAAGCGGAAATCCTGAAAGCCAAGGAGGAAGGCAGGGCGCCCGAAGGAGATATAAAAAGCGTTTTGCTCTTGGATGTTTTACCGCTCTCTTTCGGAATTGAAACCTTGGGAGGAGTCAGCACTATAATGATTTCTAAGAATACGACCATTCCAACCGCGAAAACCCAGATTTTTTCAACCGCCGCCGACAATCAGCCAGCAGTAGAAATCAATGTTCTGCAAGGAGAACGACCAATGGCGCAAGACAACCGTTCCATAGGAAAGTTTGTTTTAGACGGCATTCCTCCGGCTCCCCGAGGCATTCCTCAAGTTGAAGTTACCTTTGACATTGACGCTAATGGCATTTTGACCGCTTCTGCCAAAGATAAGGCAACGAATAAAACCCAATCAATAAGGATTGAAGGATCAGTCGGTCTTTCCAAGGAAGAAATAGAAAAGATGAAACAGGAGGCCGAAGTTAACGCTAAAGAAGATCAAAAGAAAAAAGATATTATTGAAACAAGGAATTTAGCGGATAATCTCGTTTATACTTCGGAGAAACTTTTAAAAGAATCCGGAGATAAGGTCTCGGCTGAAAACAAGAAAGAAGTTGAGCAAAGGATAGAAGAATTGAAAAAGATCAAAGATGGTGATAATATAGACGAAATAAAACAAAAGACACAGGAGCTTTCCACAATGATGCAAAAGGTGGGCTCTGAAATGTACAAACAAACAGAAGGCAAAGGAACGACAGAAAGGCAGGACGATAGCAAAGACAACCAAAAACAAGCCGAAGAGGGAGAATACAAGGAAAAGTAAAAAGTTAAATTTAAAAAGGAAAAACTTAATAAAAAATTAAAGTTTGGGTCCTAAAAACTTACCGTACCGTTTTTAGCTTTTCATTTTTAGTTTTTAATTTGAAACATGAAGGATTACTACCAAATTTTAGGCGTTACTAAAAACGCTTCCTCTGAAGAAATAAAAAAGGCCTATTACAAACTGGCTCATAAATACCATCCGGACAAAGGCGACGGAGACGAGAAAAGATTTAAAGAAATCAACGAAGCGTATCAGACCCTTTCCAACAAAGAAAAGCGGAGCCAATACGACAGATTTGGCCGGGTTTTTGATGGTGCCACAGGTGCAGGTGAAGGCGGTTTTCCGGGACAAGGAGGCGATTTCCAATGGTCATGGAGCAGTAAACCGGGCGCTGATTTTGAGTTTGATTTAGGAGATTTAGGAGATATGGTGGAGGAAATGTTCGGTTTTGGATCGTCTCCAAAAAAAAAGAAAAATCTGAAAAGAGGCAAGGACATTGAAATAACGATAGAAATCGCTTTGGAAGACACTATTAAGACAACAGAAAGAGAAGTTTCCCTTTTCAAATATATTATTTGTTCCCGTTGCGACGGAAAAGGAGCGGAACCCGACACAAAAATTAAAGAGTGTTTTTCTTGCCGTGGAACGGGCGAGGTTCAGCAAATCAGAAAGACATTTTTCGGTTCGTTTACTCAATGGGGAATTTGTCCTGAATGTAAAGGGGAAGGATACCGACCGGAAAAACCCTGTAATGTTTGCAGGGGCGAAGGAAGAACGCAAAATCAGGAAAACATTCAGGTTCGAGTACCGGCAGGAATTGATTATGGTCAAATGATTAAAATAGAAGACAAAGGAGATGCCGGGAAAAGTGGCGGGAAACCGGGAGATTTGTACATAAAGATATTTATTAAAAAACATCCTTTGTTTACCAGAAAGGGAGATGATCTCTATGTAGCGGTTCCGATTTCTTTTACGCAAGCGGTTTTAGGAGATGAGATAAATATGTCAACGATAGACGGAAAAGATATTGCGTTAAAAGTTTCGGAAGGCACGGAATCTGGCAAGATATTAAGAATTTCCGGAAAAGGAATCACGCGTTTCGCAGGACACGGAAGAGGAGATATGTATGTTCAATTAAATATTAAAACGCCGAAGAAAACGACAAGAGTACAGCAGGAATTGTTGGAAAGATTAAGAAAGGAAGGAATGTAACAAAAACTAAAAAGTCAAAAATCAAATCTTAAAACTACAACTAAAAACTTAAAACCGATTTCAAAGATTTAACTTTTAAGATATAGTTTTGAATTTTGAGATTTAAATTTTGAGTTTAAGCGAAGCGGACGCCCCACTAACTCAATTGGTAGAGTAGTTCCCTTTTAAGGAAAAAGTTGGAGGTTCGAGTCCTCCGTGGGGCACCAAATTGGACTTCGTTGGAAATGACTGCTCCGCGCGGGCGAACGCCCGCGCTCGGCAACCAAATTGTATGGAGTTTTCGGGGCAAAAAGAAATTCCTGATTCCGTTAAAAGCAGAAAAGAAAAATTTTTCAAGGAATACTCCCAAGAGGCGGCGCTTGCCGCCTCTTGACTTTTATGGTATGATGTGTTAACCTTAAGTATTATCGGAATCATAGTTTGCCGATAACCTGCGGCCGTAGCGGTTGCAGAAAGCACATTCCAACACAAAGACGAAAGGAAATTCACATGAGTCTGAGACAGATTCAGAAGCTCGAGTCGAAACTCCAAAACGAATTGCGAGAAGCTGGTCTTCCGCTTGCACCAAGCAAGATTGTTGGCCGGCTCTACAGGTTTAGATGTGAGCATGGTTCGCACTACCACATCCTCGCCGGAACGATTCAGGCCATCGAGGTTTCCGACGAGGGGGGTCTCGACCTCTACGTCAGCAATCCTCGTTTCTGGGGAGAACGGCTCATCAGCATCAATCACAGCAACGGTAAGTGGATGGCCTACGTGGACATCAAGCCTCGTGAGTGGAGCAACGAGGTGCTGGAGCGAATGTCCGAAGAAGAGCACGAGCGCGCAATCCAAGAAGACATCGCGGCCAAGTTCTTCGAGGGCGGGTTCCTACTTCTCTAGTCGTGTACGTCTCCCACCAACATCGAAAGCGGTATGGTTCGCCATGTCGCTTTTCTCTTTTTTAATTTTTGATTTATTCATTAATTTCTCGTAGAATACACTATATGAGAAATATTCCCGTTGCTTTTATTCGTAATTTTACGTTTGGTGTTGAAGATAGCTTGGTTTCAACGGTAAGTTTGTTGTCTGGCATTGCGGTAATCGGCACATCGCCAAAAATCGTTTTTACCACCGGTGTCATCCTTATCTTCGTAGAATCGTTCTCAATGGCGGTTGGCAGTTTTCTTTCAGAATATTCTGTAAAAGAATATGAGACAAAGAGCGAAGCTCCGATGCGCGGACCAATCACCAACGGAACTATTATGTTTTTTTCTTACTTTGTCGCTGGCTTTATTCCTCTCTTCCCATATATTATTTTTCCTGCTCATTCTGCGATTTGGATATCTATAACTTTATCTCTTTTAACGCTTTTTTTGCTGGGGGCGGCCAACGCAAAGCTTTCAAGGATTAACATATTAAAAAACGGCTTGAGAATGTTGCTGGTTGGAGGCATCACGATTGTAGTAGGAATAACTATTGGCCAATTAATGCAAAAAATTGTTTAGATTTTATCAGAACAGATGCGATTAACCAGAACAGATTTCAAATCTGCTCTTTTCTTTTGACTTGATTTTTCTTTAATTTTAAGGTAGTTTAGAATATCCAAAACTAACTATTGGGTTTCGACTAAACGAGTACGCTTAAAACTAAATAAGGAGAAAATCGGTTAAGTACGATGGTATTTCGCCGAAGAAGGTGAAAGTATGAACGAACAGCAAACACTACGGATTCTCACAGAAGTAGGCGCGGTGATCACTAATAGTCATATCGTCTATACTTCCAATAGACATGGTGCGACTTACGTCAACAAGGATGCGATCTATCCGCACACCGCGGAAACGTCCCGCCTCTGCCACGCAATGGCTGAACGATTCGCAGATGATAACGTGGAAATTGTTATCGCTCCGGCAATCGGCGGCGTAATCCTCTCGCAGTGGACTGCGCATCATCTTTCGGAAATCACTGGGCGCGAAGTATTCGGTGTTTACGCCGAAAAAGAAGTATTAGCCATTCCAAGCCCGAAAAGAAAGAATCGGCTATGCTATGCCGAAACCGGAAATTTCGTCATCAAACGCGGTTACGACGAAATCGTGGCCGAAAAAAACATCTTGGTAGTTGAGGACGTTCTCACTACCGGTGGTTCTGCGAAGAAAGTCATTGAGACGGTTCGCGCTCTCGGTGGCAATGTGATTGGTCTTGGCGTACTCTGTAATCGTGGAGGAATCACGGCGCAAGACGTAGGCAATGTGCCCAAGCTCACCGCGCTCGCGAATATGAAGCTCGACGCATGGGACGAAGCGGATTGTCCGCTTTGCGCCAAAGGCATTCCAGTTAATCCCGATGTTGGCAAAGGTAAAGAATACTTGGCCCGTAAAAAATAGTCGGTCAGATGCTTTGTAAACCAAACCCCCCATAAGATTTGCTTGTGTGAATCCGGGGGTTTTTCTGTTGTATACGTTCCTTGAAAAGTATTACGTTTTTTGCTATTCTACAATATCACAACAAGGAGCTCTTTAACAATGAAAAATGATCGATTTCAAGGGTATTTAATTGACTGCCTTAGAGATTTTCGCATAAGAACAGATTGGTCTCACTTTGCAAGGCATGTGGCAGAATATTGCAACGTGACGCGGAACACCGCGAAAAGTTGGTTTCAGGATGGAGGGTGTCCTCCCGGCAGAGAAAGTCAAATTCGGTTAATGTGTTTTTTAACCGCGTTAGGATACAATGTGCTGGAATTTGAAAGGATGGGAGAGGCGAGAAGAAACTTGACCTATCTTATTGGCTTTAGCATCTTAACCGTAGAGGAGGCAGTAAAGATGCTGGGCTGCTCTAACAGTTGCGAGCTTTTCCACATTATTCTGGACAGACGATCTGTTAGCCAAAGTCAGCTCAACATAATACGCGACGTATTTGCAACCAGAAAAGCCGATGTGGAAAATAAAACCAGCGCCTTGGTTGAGCGATATTCCTACGGCCTAAGATTATAGGCCGTTTTTGTTTGACAATTAATATACAATCTGTTATTCTCTTGACAGTTCTTAAGAAAGGAGGCAAGAATGGACGAAGAAAAGACAACATCAACCCCAACGCCCTTCGAAGAATCCGTGATAAAAATTTTGGATTTAGTTTCAACCACGGACGAGCTTCGAATAATAGGGGCCCTTATTCCCGCAACAATCATCCACTACAATCACGACCATATCATCGAGAAATGGCGACGAAAAGTTCAAGAATTAAGTTGGCCACACGATGACAGCGGGGTGGTCGAATACCTTCTCAACGAAAAGAAAACAATCGAGGAAGGTTCTTCCGATCTAGCTAAAGAGATACTCTCTCTAACCGGCTAATTACCCTAACTCACAACTAAAGACGCTAATCTTCGGATAAAGCGTCTTTTACTTTTAACTTTTCTTTTTTCACGTATTTGTTAAGATGGATATTATGAAAAAACTGCCTTTATTGTTACTGCTAATCATTGCCCTTGGCATAAGCTTTGGAGCAGGTTTGCTTACTGGAAAAAATCAGGTTGTTTGTCGCGTTTGCCAGCCGGAACAAATTGATTTTTCGCTCTTCTGGGAAGCGTACGAAACACTTCAATCAAGGTTTGTTGATCCTGAAAAAATAGATACTCAAAAAATTATCTATGGAGCCATTGAAGGCATGGTAAAATCTTTAGAAGATCCTTATACGATTTTTTTAAGCCCGGAGGAGACAAAAAAGTTTAAAGAAGATATTTCCGGCCGCTTCGAAGGCATTGGCATTGAAATCGGCAAAAAAGACGAACAACTTCAGGTTATAGCTCCGCTGGAAGGCACTCCGGCTAAAACCGCGGGATTGAAAGCCGGAGATAAAATACTGCAAATTGACGATACTCCGACGATTGATTTAAGCATTGACGAAGCGGTTAACCTGATTAGAGGACCAAAAGGAACAAAAGTGGTTTTGACAATTTTTCGAGAAGGATTAAAAGCGCCCAAAGAGGTGGAGATAACAAGAGACGTCATTGAAATTCCTTCAATGTCTTGGGAGTTAAAAGACATTTCCGAAAATGATAAAATAGCTTATATTAAAATATATCAATTTTCAGAAAAGGCGGGATTTGATTTTGCGGTAGCGGTTAGAGAAATACTTAATAGTCCGGCTAACAAAATAGTTTTAGACCTAAGAAATAACCCGGGCGGATATCTGGAAATTTCTCAAGAAATAGCCGGATGGTTCTTGGAACAAGGAAACACGGTGGTCATTGAAGATTTTGGAGGCAAGCAAGACCAAAGAGTTTATCAAAGCCAAGGCAACTCTCGGCTACTACAATATCCAATGACGATTATTATTAACGAGGGTACGGCTTCGGCTTCCGAGATTTTAGCTGGCGCACTAAGGGATAATCGGGGAATTAAAATCATTGGCGAAAAATCCTACGGCAAAGGATCAATCCAGGAATTAGAAGAGCTAAAAGGCGGTTCTGTCTTAAAAATCACGGTTGCCAAATGGCTAACCCCAAATGGTGAATTGATTACCGGGAAAGGATTAGAGCCGGATATCAAGATTGAAGTATCACCGGAAGATCTTAACGGCGAAAGCGACCCCCAGCTTGATAAAGCCATTGAAATACTGAAAGAAATAAGATAAAATCAACCCGTACAACAACTTTAACTAAGCCATATGAAAGTAATTTTATTGCGAGACGTTGAAAAATTAGGAAAGAAATACGACGTTAAAGAGGTTAAAGCCGGCTACGCCAGGAATTTTTTGATGCCCAATAATTTAGTAAAAGTGGCGGATAAAAAGGCCTTGGCTTGGTTGGCGCTCCAGAAAGAAATCCAGTTAAAGAAAGAAGAAGAAGAGCTGAAAGGCGTTCAAGATTTTGCCTCAAAGCTCGATGGTTTAGAATTGGTGATTCCGATAAAAATAGGGAAAGAAAATCAAGTATTTGAACCAATAAATAACCAAAGAATTGCGGAACAATTGAAAGAATCGGGGCTTGAGATAAAGAAGAGCCAGATAATAATGGACGGTCCGATCAAAGAACCCGGAGAGCATTCAATCAAGGTGAAACTGGATCACAACCTGGAATCGGAAATCAGAATAATAGCGACGGAAGAAAAAGACCACTAATAATCACGAACCTATCACTAATACGCACACAATGCATTAGTGAGTATTCGTGATTTAATTATTGATATTCGCGATTATCTGCGAAAATTAGCGATATTGGTGATATGACAAGATACATATTTGTTACCGGAGGAGTGATGTCAGGCATTGGCAAGGGCGTCACCACGGCGGTTATCGGAAAAATACTGCAGTTAAAGGGTTTTAAGGTAACGGCGCTGAAAATTGACCCTTATATCAATGTAGACGCTGGCACAATGAATCCTATAGAGCACGGAGAAGTTTTCGTGACCGATGATGGGACGGAATGCGACCAGGATATTGGCAACTATGAAAGATTTTTAGGGATTGATTTAAGCACTGACAACTATTTAACAACCGGCAGAGTGTACCAAACCGTTATCAATAAAGAAAGAAATTTAGAGTACGACGGGAAATGTGTTGAAGTTGTTCCTCATATACCGGAAGAAGTGATTTCTCGCATCAGAAAAGCAGGCAACAAGACAAAATCAGATTTTGTTTTGGTTGAAATTGGAGGAACGGTGGGAGAATATCAGAACCTTCTATTTCTTGAGGCGGCGCGTATGATGCGATTAAAAGAACCCGATAAAGTTCTTTTTGTTTTGGTCAGTTATTTACCCGTGCCCAAAGTGATAGGGGAAATGAAAACCAAGCCAACGCAATACGCCGTAAGGAGCTTGAACATGGCAGGTATCCAACCAGACATCATCGTTGCCAGATCACAGGTGACGGCAGACGCGATTAGAAAAAAGAAAATTGCTATTTTCTGTAACGTCAAAGAAGAAGACGTTATCGCGGCGCCAGACACATCCCCGGTCTATGAGATTCCGGTTAACTTTGAAAAACAGAATTTTGGGAAGATCATTTTAAAAAAGTTTGGCATTAAAACAAGAAAATCAAAGAATTTTAACGACTGGGATAAACTTATTAAAATAATCAAAAATACCAAGAAAAGCGTTCGAATTGGAATCGTGGGAAAATATTTTGAAACCGGTAACTTTACCTTGATGGATTCCTACATATCAGTAATTGAAGCGGTGAAGCACGCCGGCTGGTTCCACAAAAGAAAACCTGAAATCTTCTGGTTGTCCGCCGAAAAATACAAGAATAAACCTGCCGAACTAAAAGAGTTAAAAAGTTTTGACGGAATTATAGTGCCCGGAGGATTCGGCGGCAGGGGAATAGAAGGGAAAATTAAAGCAATTGAATATTGCCGAAAAAACAAAATCCCTTTTCTGGGGTTATGCCTTGGAATGCAACTGTCGGTCATTGAGTTCGCCAGAAATATTTGCAATTTAAAAGGAGCTAATTCCACTGAATTCGCCCCTAACACATCCTATCCAATTATAGACATACTGCCCGACCAAAAAGTTCTCCTGAAAGAGAAAAAATACGGCGGGACAATGAGATTAGGGGCTTATAAGTGTAAAATAACGCCGGGAACCATTAGTTTTAGAGCATATTCTGGGTCTGCAAAGAAACAAAATGCCAAAACGCCATTATTGATTTCGGAACGCCATCGTCATCGCTACGAACTAAATAATCAGCTTAGAGATATCTTAGAGAAAAAAGGAATGGTGATATCCGGAATTAATCCTGAACGCAATCTTGTTGAAATAGTGGAAATCAAGAATCATCCTTTCTTTGTCGCCACTCAATTTCATCCAGAATTCAAATCCAAACCGTCAATGCCTCATCCCTTGTTTAGAGAGTTTATTCGCGCCTCTTTGGCAAAAAAATAAATAGTTATCCCAAATCCACATGGACTATTTTAGCAATTCTTTGCGAGCCATCAAACTTCTTTTTCCTTTTTGTCTGAAATCGAACCGTACCGACTCGAAGCGCGTAAAGAGAATCGTCTCCGCTACGAGCTACATTCTTACCTGGCATAAACTTAGTTCCGCGCTGACGCACGATAATACTGCCAACTTTCGCTTGTTGGCCTCCGAAAAGCTTGACTCCAAGATATTGCGGCCGAGAATCTCTGCCTAATTTTGTAGCGCCTGTTGCTTTAGTCTTTGCCATTTTACGAAGTAAAATGGCAACCCCGCACTAATTTTACTATCTTAATATATTCTATAAGATACAATCCGAAGAACCCTAATTGGTTATTGCAGTCTGCGTGGGGCGAATAGCCCCAATCCTTTATAGGCGAAGCGGGCTGCCAAGAAAGTATCTCGTAAAATTCAGTGCCGGGGTGCCATCATTTTTAACTTATCAAATCTATGCTATCAAAATTTACCAATCTTGTAAAGGAACGAAAATCCGAGATAATTTTAGCTATTGGAGTCGCTTTAATTTCTCTGTTTTCCTTCTTGATGGGTTATATTACCGCTAAATATCAAGAGAAAGAACCTTTAATTATTGAAACAACGGGTGAAGAAATCAGCGAAATAAATACAGGATTATGAGAGAAGGATTAAAAATAGCTATTGTCGGAGCCGGAATATCTGGTCTCTATATTGCATGGAAATTGGCGCAAAAAGGCCATAACGTTACCGTCTTTGAAAAAAGGAGTGTTGTTGGTAAGGAGGTTTGTTCCGGACTTTTTTCAGAAAGGATTTTCAATTTCATACCAGAAAGCAAAAAGTTGATTGAAAAACAAATTGATTACTGCCTTATCCATTTTCCAAAGAAGACTTTGAGGGTCGTTTTTTCAAAAAAGTTCTTTGTTATGAGCCATGCCAAACTCGATAAACTGACTTTAGATTTGGCGATATCGGCAGGAACACAAATACTCTTTAACAAACAGATAACAATATCAGACGTGCCGAAAATGACCTCTGAATTTGACAGAATAATCGGGTGCGATGGGGCAGTGTCTCAAGTTAGAAGATTTTTAAAGTTAAGAGAACCGAGATTTTACGTCGGAATGCAGGGATTCGCATATCAAAAAAATAATGATAATTATGTTGACGCCTGGCCAACGCCAAACGGATTCTTGTGGAAAATTCCGAGGAACGGAGAAACAGAATACGGCATAATGGAAAAACCGGAAAATGCAAAAAAGATGTTTGACCAGTTTTTACGGAATCACAATATAAAATTAGAAATCACGAAAGCCGCCGTCATTCCTCAAGGTCTTATTTTTTCTACAAACAAAAAATTTGCTCTTTGCGGAGATGCCGCTGGAATGACTAAGCCGTGGTCTGGCGGGGGAGTGGCCTGGTCTTTAACTGCGGCTGACATACTATTGAAAAATTTCCCTAATTTCTTAAAATATCAAGAGGAAGTCAAAAGAAGTTTTTTGCCAAGGATTATTGTTGCGGACATCCTAACCAAAGGCGTTTATTTTTTTGGATTTAAAATACCTTGGCTAATGCCAAAAAATTATAAAATAGAAAGTGATTTCTTAGTTACCTAAGAAATCAAAGAAAGCGATTTTTAAATAAGCTAAAGAGCATGCAAAACATTCCTTCTCATTTGGGAGTTATCTTAGACGGCAACAGAAGGTGGGCGGAAGAACAGGGTTTACCTATATTCGAGGGCCATCGCCGAGGACTGGAAAAAGCAAGATTGCTTGTGAAATGGTGCGCAAAAAAAGGCATTGAAACGCTGACTTTGTTTGTTTTCTCAACAGAGAACTGGAAAAGAACCAAAACAGAAGTCAACCATATTATGAGCTTACTGGAAAAAGCCCTGGGAGATAAATCGGTGAAAGAAGCCAATGAAGACGGGATACGGATCAAGATAATAGGCCAGAAAGAAAAACTGCCAAAAGCGCTTCAAAAGAGAATTATTGAAGTTGAAAAATCAACCCAGAAAAATAAAAATATCACTGTTAACTTCGCCTTGAGTTATGGCGGAAGAGCCGAGATCGTGGACGCTATTAAAAATATAATCAAGAAAAAAATTTCACCAGATAAAATTACCGAGCATGTTATTAAGGAAAACTTATCAACTTCCGATGTTGATTTGGTTATCAGAACCGGTAAAGAACAAAGAATCTCTAATTTTTTAATCTGGCAAGCGGCTTATTCCGAACTCTATTTCTGCCCAAAATACTGGCCCGATTTCATAGAAGAAGATTTAGATAAAGCTATTCTTGATTATCAAAATAGGCAGAGAAGAATAGGAGGATAATCTCAAGATGATACTTTCAAACAAAACAATATTTGGCTTAATCGTTTTAACCCTTTTCCTCGGGGTCTTTTTTGTCTTGAGAGAACCGACAACTCAAACAATACAAACAATTCAAACCGTTCAAGAACCGGCGATCACAGCTATTTCAGTAAACGCTATGACAAATACCGATAACCAGAATTACTTTGAGGCGCATCCTGTCGTGAAAGCCGTGTATGTTACGAGCTGGTCTGCCAGCAGAAAGGATTATATTGATTATTTAATCAATCTTGCCAAGAATACGGAGATTAACAGCGTTGTTCTTGACATTAAAGATTGGTCCGGAATTATAGGGTATGATACCGCGGTGTCGGAAGCCGAACATTACGGAGCGGAAAGCATAAGAATTAAAAATATTGAGGCATTTATTCAAAAACTGCACGACGAAAATATCTATGTTATCGGCAGAATCGCAGTTTTTCAGGATCCTGTTTTGGCAAAAGCAAGACCGAATTTAGCGGTTCAAAGCCGCGCCGAAATGTCTCTTAGTCCTGTTCATTTTCTGTCTTCGTTGGTATCTTCTTTTTCGTCGCTTGCATTATGGCTTGACCGATTGGGTTTGGAATGGATTGATCCTGCCTCACAGGAAAACTGGGATTACAATATTGCCATTGCCAAAGACGCGATTTCGCGCGGCTTTGACGAAATAAACTTTGACTACGTCAGATTTCCTTCAGATGGCGACCTAAAAGATATGGTTTTTCCGATTTGGGACGGAAAAACGCCAAAGCACTTGGTTATTAAGGATTTCTTTAAATACCTAAGAAACCAACTACCTGACGCCAAATTATCGGTTGATTTATTCGGCTTATCAAGTTCCAGCTTAGACGACTTGGGAGTGGGACAGGTGATTGAGGACGCTTTTCCGTATTTTGATTATATATCTCCAATGATTTATCCGTCGCATTATGCCACAGGATTTTTGGGCTTTGAAAATCCAGCCGAACATCCATACGAGGTAGTCAATTATTCAATGAAGCGGGCATCTCAAAGATTATCCGTCTTCAAGGAATCAAACGAAAGCAACGTCCAAATAAGGCCATGGCTACAAGATTTTGATTTAGGCGCTACATATGACGCCGAGATGGTAAGAAGCGAGATTCAAGCGGTTTACGACGCCTCGGGCGAGAATTTTAACGGCTTTATGTTATGGAGTCCGTCAAATTATTATACCGAAACCGCGCTCAAACCAGACAATTAATAACGATATGATAAAAGCTGTAATTTTTGATCTTGGTAAGGTGCTGGTAGGAGGAAATTGGAAATCTGTACACGCTCAAATTGCAAGAAAAATAGGAGTACCCATTAATATGGCCGTTTCTATTATCCAACCAATTAGAGACCAATGGAGTATCGGAAACATTACAGAAAAAGAATTTTGGGAGAAATTAGAATCTAAAACGAAAAAGAGATTACCAAAAGAGTTTAAGAAAAATATATGGTTTAATGACTACATCGCGAAACGAAAAGACGTTAAGGAATCATGGCAAATAGCATCAGAATTAAAGAAAAGGGGATATCGCCTTGCCATTCTTTCAAATACAACATCTCCTCACGTTAAAGCTAATAGAAAGATAGGCAGATTTAAAAGATTGCGCCATTTGGGTTTTAAAGTCATCGTTCTATCTTGTGAGGTTGGTTATCGAAAGCCAGAGCCGAAAATTTACAAAATTACTTTAAAAAGATTAAAGCTCTCAGCGAAAGAATGTGTTTTTATAGATGACAGGACAGAAAATATCAGAACAGCAAAAAAATTAGGAATTAAATCTATTCTTTTTGAAAACTCTGAAAAGCTAAGAAAGGATTTAATAAGATTGAAATTATTATAAAGTTCTCCATTGTTTACGTATTGCAATCTGTAAAAATTAAATATATGAAGAAAAATTATGCTATCTATCAAGTAGCGTTTAAAATCTTTTTGAGAAAAGGCAATAATGTCTTATTTTTAAAATTATCCAACAAGGATACTTGGGATTGGCCCGGTGGTAGAGCCGATAAAAACGAAGGCCGTGTCCCAATCAAGAAGATCCTTGCCCGTGAAATCCGAGAAGAATTAGGGTCCGACATTAAATATAAAATAGGGAAAATTGCATTTCAGTACCGTAGAAAATGCAACGCTAAAAACTTATATAATCTTATTACAGTTTACGAGGGAGAATACATTTCAGGAGGGATAAAATTATCAAACGAGCATAATACTTATCAATGGTTAAACCCTAAAAAATTCAGATTTAATAAAAGAAATTATCCTAATCGAGAAGAATTCGCGGCATTTAAAGAGTATTTGAAATAATGCGTTTGACATCGTTATTGGTATTGATAAAATGTATTTGAAAATTGAATAGTATATTTATCAAGAGTGGCGGTAGAGAGCTGGCTCGATGACCGTCCGACAACCCTTCAGAGCGACTCTTTGAAGAAGGTGTCAAATCCAGTCCCGATCGTAGATCGAAGGAAAGATAAAGGTCGATTTTTTATTTGACTCTTTCCTTAAGAAAGAGTTTTTAAATGAAAAATATGAAAATCAAAACTGCAGAATTTGTTTCACCAAAACATCCGGATAAAATCTGCGATTATATCGCAGATACTATTTTGGATGCATATCTCACAGAAGATCAATATAGTCGTACGGCAATAGAAATACTTGGAGGTCACGGATTGGTATGCGTTGTGGGCGAGATAAAAAGCAATGGCAAAGTTGATATAGAAAAAGTTGTAAAAGATATTGTTGGCGAAAATTTTAAGGTGATTATCAATGTTGTAGAACAAAGCAATGAAATTGCCAGAGGGGTTGATATTGGCGGGGCAGGGGATCAAGGCATTATGGTTGGCTACGCTTGCAATGAAACAGAAAATTTTATGCCCTTAGAATATGAACTGGCGAGAGATCTGTGTGAAAAGATTTACACCAAATACCCATATGACGGAAAGACCCAGGTGACAATAAAAGACGGAAAACCTACTAAGATTGTTGCGAGTTTCCAAAATGTTTCTCATGCAGATCTTGAAAGCATTGTTCGATCGGTTATCCAATCTGAAGAATATATTATTAATCCGGCAGGAGATTGGAAAATTGGCGGATTCGAAGCTGACTCTGGATTAACCGGCAGAAAAATTATCATCGATAGCTACGGACCGAATGTACCGGCAGGAGGAGGTTCTTTTAGTGGAAAAGACTGCACGAAAGTTGATAGAAGCGGAGCCTATATGACTAGAAAAATTGCTGTTGATTATTTGAAACGTTTGAGTGCGAAAAAGGTCTTAGTGAAATTAGCTTATGCTATAGGCAAAAAAGAACCGGTAATGAAAAGCGTGGTTATTGATGGAAAAGAAGAAGAAATCGAAGGATACAACCTAACCCCAGAAAGTATAATATCTTCGCTAGGCCTTAGAAAACCTATCTACAAAGACACGGCTACTTGGGGGCACTTTGGAAGAAATTTTCCATGGGGATAAAGCCTAGAACCAAAAACCATTCTAAAACAAGCAAGGGAAGCAATTTATCGCTTCCTTTGTCTTTGTTGACAAATATAAAATAATATCATATATATTAGCTAGTTATCTTTTAAAATTACATCTCACGGAAAGGAGCGGAAAATGATCCAGATACAATGGATTATGGTCTTGCTGGTAGCTATCGTCATGATAGTTGCCGTTTCGAGGAAGGAAGCAAAAAACGCAATCCTTCCGTTTTGTAATGGGCATGGTTTACGGAGTGCTGATCGATCTGGACCCTGTTCTTTTGTTAGTGATTTTTTGATAGTGTGAACTAATGGAACCATTAGCTTCAAAAATCAGGCCGAAAACATTAAAAGAATTTGTTGGTCAAGAGCATTTAGTTGGCGAGGGAAAACCTATAAATACCGCTATCAAACAAAAGCACTTATTTTCATTTATACTTTGGGGTCCTCCGGGGTCTGGAAAAACAACACTGGCAAAGATCTATGCCAAAAGCTTGGACGCAAAACTTTACGAACTATCGGCGGTTTCTGCTGGTAAGGCCGACATCAGAAAAATCATAGATGAAGACACGAAGGACTATCCCAAAGTCCTATTCTTAGATGAAATTCACCGCTTTAACAAAGCCCAGCAGGATTTTCTATTGCCTTATGTGGAAAGAGGGGATTTAACTTTGATTGGAGCTACTACGGAAAATCCAAGTTTTGAAGTAATACCGCCCCTGCTCTCGCGCTGCAGGGTTTTTGTTTTAAACGAACTTACAGATAAAGAAATGAAAACCATTGTCAAACGAACGAAGTTAAAATTAGACAAAGAATCTACTGATTGGCTGGTAAATATGGCTAATGGCGACGCAAGACAGGCAATCACTATGCTGGAAAACACTAACGAGCTTTACAAGGAAATTAATTTGGAAAATCTAAAAAATGCCCTACAGTCAAAATTTTTAAGATACGATAAAGTAGGGGAGGAGCATTACAACACAATTTCGGCCTTTATTAAAAGTATGAGGGCTAGCCAGGCAGATGCTGCCTTATATTATTTGGCCAGGATGATTGACTCCGGAGAAGATCCAAAGTTTATCGCGAGGCGCATGGTAATTTTTGCTTCAGAAGACATAGGATTGGCTCAACCTACGGCCTTGGTCATTGCGAATGATGTGTTTCGCGCCGTAGAGATTATAGGATTACCAGAATGCGGTATCAATTTAGCCCATGGTGCAACCTATCTTTGCCAATGCAAAAAAGACAGAAGCTCATATAATGCCTATATAGCCGCGACGCAAGATGTAAAACAATATGGCAATCTGCCAATTCCTCTAAAACTGCGCAACGCGCCGACGAAACTTATGAAAGATTTGAATTACGGCAAAGGATACGACCCAAAGGTCGTGGTGAGAAAACCGAACCATGAAAAATATTCAAAAGAAGATTATCTACCCGATCAGCTGAAGGGAAAGAAATACCTCAAATCATAGGAATCCGTTAGCTATTGGCAAGCTAATCAATAAGTACTATACATAGGACACAGTTCGTCAAAAAAGCAGCATCTTTCCTGATAGTTGTAGTTCTTGCAATCCTAAAGCCCCCGTTTCTACTTTGTTCAACGGGGCTTTTTATTTTGTAAAGTAAAATAAAATTCGAAAATCGTCAGATCTAATTAAACAACATTTAATTGTGGATAATTAACTATTCACATATTTTATTAAAAAAGCTATTATTGTTTTAGATATTTGGACCGAATTATATAGCGTGCACGCCGTGGCTAACTTCAGAGAAAGGAGGAACCACCATTATGATTGTCCGAACGAGTTCTTTGATTAAGACAATCGCGTGTCGCCGTGGCCAGGGCAGTTCCGGGTGCAGCTAAACGCGCCCGAGAACGTGCTCAACAAAAGCGTCTTTAAGGACGCAAAACGCAAGGGAGACGAACCTCGTTTCGTCTCCCTCTTTTTTTATTTCCGTTTGCATAAAGGAGATTCACTATCAAGATTAAAAAGAAAAAAATATTTTGAAAAATAAAATCGTAAGGTAATAATTTGACATTGAGATCACTGGAGCTATAATTCAATCATATAGATAAAGATTTTTCGGAATTAGTCGAATATCTAGACGAAAAGTTTATTGGAGTAAAATTAGAATATTAACATTCTCATATATGGCAAAAAGAAGCACGGCATTAGGTAGACGCAAAAAATCGCATTCACATAAAACCAAAAAACGCTTGGCAATAAAGCGACTTATGCTTGAAGCCAGAGCAAAAAAAAGAAAGCATAAGTAAAATTCACAACAAAATTTTAAACAACTTACTTTTTGAGTGGGTTGTTTTTAATTCCAACATACGGAATCTATCAATCGCTAATAAGGCGCTTGCTACCTTCAGGCAGGATTTTTTGGTAGGATGAGATATAAATATTTTATCCATGAATAAAATAAATAAATGATCCAAAAAAGAAAAAGCAATCTTTATAATCCCGAAGCAAGCCTCCCGTTTAATATAAGCCGGTCTAAAATAGATATGTTTTTGGAATGCCCGAAATGTTTTTATATAGACAGAAAATTAGGAATTGCCAGGCCCGGCATGCCGGGTTGGTCTTTAAATAGCGCTGTTGACCAATTGCTAAAAAATGAATTCGATCTTTTACGAAAGAACGGCGAACCACACGAATTAATGAAAAAATACAAGATCGATGCCATTCCTTTTGCTCATACCGATTTATCGACATGGAGAGACGATGATTACAAACGCGTTGGAGCTTGTGTGTTGCACAAAAAAACTAATTTTAATATTTGTGGCATTGTCGACGACATCTGGATAGATAAAAAATCCAAAGAACTCTATATTGTCGATTACAAAGCCACAAGCACCAGTAAAGAAATTTCTTTGGAGGACGAGTACAAACAGGGCTATAAAAGACAGATGGAGATTTACCAGTGGATTTTCAGGCAGATGGGGTTTAAAGTATCGAAAACCGGTTATTTTGTTTTTGCCAATGCCGGAAAAAATAGCCCGAAATTCGACGGCAGATTAGATTTTGAAGTTTCAATATTAAAACATGAAGCCGATGATTCTTGGGTAGAATCGACAATTTTTGACATTAAAAAATGCCTTGATTCGGATAAAATTCCCTTATCCGGAGAAAATTGCGAATATTGTGATTTTCATAGATTAACCAATGTAGAAGAGGGAATTGGATAAAAATCATGCTAATTGACGACGTAACAATCAATGTAAAAGCCGGGAAGGGCGGCCGCGGTGCTGTAGCGTTCAACAAAACGAAGATGAGCCTAGGACCAACCGGAGCCAATGGAGGTAAGGGCGGAGATGTTTATTTTGAAGGAGTATCGAATTTAGGAGCATTGATCCAGTTCCGCTACAAGAAAAACATAGCGGCGGAAGACGGTGAAAACGGGAAAAACCAGCTTTACGATGGAGCTAAAGGCAAAGATCTTGTTGTAGTAATACCGATAGGGACGGTACTTCATAATATATCGATGGGCAAAAAATCTGAAATTATTTCTGTTGGTGAGCGTTTTTTAGTGGCAAAAGGCGGTATTGGCGGAAACGGAAATTATTTTTTCCGTTCGTCCACCAATACCAGCCCTGTGGAATTCCGGGAAGGATCATTAGGCGAAGAATATGACATAAGGTTAGAGCTTAAACTGATAGCTGATGTCGGATTTGTGGGGCTTCCCAATGTCGGTAAATCGAGTTTATTAAACATACTGACAAACGCCAAAAGCAAGGTAGCCAATTATCCATTTACTACTTTAGATCCAAACTTAGGAGTTTACTACGAATTGATATTGGCCGATATTCCCGGCCTGATTGAAGGATCCTCTGATGGCAAGGGGTTTGGCATTAAGTTTTTACGCCACATCGAAAGGACTAAAACCATTTTTCATTTCATCTCCGCCGATTCCAAAAATCCTCTTTCGGACTATCAGACCATCAGAAACGAGTTGGAAAAATACAACAAAAGCTTGTTGGAAAAAAAAGAATATGTTTTTTTAAGCAAATCTGATCTACTAAACGAAAAAGAAATTGGGGAAAAAATAAACGAGCTGAAAGAAACTGGTAGGGAAGTAATACCCATCTCCATAATCGACGAAAAAAGCATAAAAAAAGTTGAAGAGATTTTACGCGAGATAACAAAACAGAAACATAAATAGACTCTCCATTTGACGAATTCAGGACGAATCTGACAAAAATCGCCTCATATCGGCGGTTTATCCTTTTAAATTCTTACCACTATGAAACCCCGAACGAAATCAAAGATTTCCAACGAGGCAAGTTGTCGATGAATATCTCACATTCCCTAAGAAAAACTAAATATACGACGAAATAAGGCAAGAATCAGCCGAATAGAGTATTTATCGTCTTAGAGTTAAAAACCGCTTAGAATGGCTCCTAGGGGGCAAAAATAGGCCTAAAATTAGGCTTCAAAGCTCAAAATGGGGGATAATATTCTCATTTTATAGTTTCCGTTATTGATCTTGCTATAGAAATCCACTTTAGGCCTTGTGGTCTTTTGGCTTTAAATTTTTGCATTGATTCGTGAATATTTATGATACGCGTAAAATCACTCTTAACCCATTTCCGCATAAATTTGCCTTTATTACGATAGATAATTTCTATAGCTTCTGCCCATAATTCAAAATCTTGTTTCTTCTTACCATGTAAAGAATTTCTCCTGAAAAAGGGCACGGTTATATTGTGTAGATTGTCTATGTCTTGAACGGAATACCTAACCTGATCTCCACGGGCAAGATAGATAGCCCCACACCCAAGATTAGCCTGTATTTTCTTTAAAAGGTCTTCGTCGTCTTTTCTAGTAACAATTACGAATTGACATTTCCATCCATAATAGACTGGTTTGTTTTTCCTTTCTCGACGAACATCTCTCCGAAACTGTAGATCAAAACATCCTTCGCCGTCAACAAATCCGGCAATATAATCTCCTGATATTGTTTGGGATTGAGTTTTGTCCATTTTTTAAAATTATTATTCTCTTAGGCTATGGAATTTTCTATGGGTTTCTCTAAGTTTTTTTGACGTAACAGAAGCATAGATTTGAGTAGTGCCTATATTTTTATGGCCTAAAAATTCTTGAATAGTTCTTAAATCAGCACCTTGCGTTAAAAGATCCGTTGCAAAAGAGTGGCGAAGCGTGTGAGGACTGGTAAAAATCGGGACGCCAGCTAAGAGGGTATATTTCTTAACAATATTTTCCATCGAGCGTGAGGATAATCGTTTTTGCGAATTTTTCGGCCCTTTGTAATTAATAAATAAAGCCTTTTCTTTGTCTCTACGAGTTGTTATGTACTTACTTAGCCATTTTATTGCTCTTTCTGATAAATAAACCGGACGCGGTCTGTTGCCTTTGCCAATTACTACGATTTCCAAATTTTTCGTTTCGGGCGTAATTTTAATTTGTTCTTTATTTAAACTCACTAATTCCGCTACCCGAAGACCTGTTGAAAAAAAAGTTTCCAGAATGGCTCTGTCTCGTAAACCGAAAATATTAGAGGTATTTGGAGTTTCAATAAGTTTTTTTATCTGATCAACGCCTAAGAATTTAATGGCTCTTTCTTCAGGCTTAGATTTTGCCAGCTTAATCTTTTCGGCTGGTAAAGAGATGATGTTATGGTCGGCAAAATAATTTAAAAGGTTCCTGAGAGCAATTAGATAGTAATTTTGGGTAGATCTCTTTAAAGGCTCTTTGGTGTTTATATTAAAGGTTTGAGATAGAGAAACCCGGTATTTACGAATATGATCTTCAGAAAGCTCGTGAGGAAGCAAAGATTCAAGGTTGCTGTTTTTCAACCATTTTATAAATCTTTTTAAAAATCTTTCGTAGGTTTCCTGGCTTTTATTACTCAATCCTTTTTCTATATCCAAATACTCTAAAAAATCATTAACGTGCTCAACTATAGGCCTGTTGTCTTTTTTCATATTATTGGGGGAGTGATTAATCGTTTAGACATGATACTTCGATAAAGAACCATTATGCGAAGTATACTACTTCTATAGTATACAGACCAAATACGTCTGTCAATACTCCCCCAGTGCCTTATTTTGAACGCAGTTAAAAACAAACTTGTTTATTCTGAACGAAGTGAAGAACAAACTTGTTTATTCTAAACGAAGTGAAGAACAAACTTGTTTATTGTATAAAAAAGCCGCCCTAAGTTAGGACGGACGAACTCGAACAAAGATTAAATCTCCTGCGTATTAGATGTAATACCTGAGCCAGAAATCGATTCAGAATTCATCAGCTCTACGGATTGATACCTAGACTGAATTTCCGCCGCTAACTGGTGATTCAACTCTTTCAGCAGCTGAAAAACTATCAGGTCTACTTCTTCTGGAACCGAGGCAAACTGCTGGATTTCCACTAGTATTACGTTGCGGAAAAAATCACGTATAGGAATCGCTTTACAATAAAGCAAAGGGCCCTCGATATGGTTTGTGTTCCCAATTAATCGAGAACACAAATAATGAGAGCACATCCAACTCAGAATGTAATTAATCTCCCATCTTTCCCTGCTTTCCTCCTCCAATTTGAAGATTTCGTCAATTAATCGCTTTAAAAGACCTTGGCGTTTGCTCGCGCGAGCCATCCATGCTTGAGTCATTATTTTACTCCCTTTTAATCTTTGGTGTATTAAATTACAAAAAAGCTATATTCATCATAAAACATATAATTAATTTTGTAAATCACAATAAAAAAAGCGCGTTCAGCATTTACAACAGTCCTCAAGGTCCCCTCAAGGCCAATTTTACTTAAACGCGCCGGCCCACCCTCTGGATGGATGGTCCTAAAATGGGCCACACCCTCCGGGTGGATGATCCTAAAAAGGATCAATCATAATTATACTTTGACCGGTTATTCACCGATCAAAATACGTACTCAAAAGAACTTTAATCTATATTAATAAAATCTAAAAAGCTGTCAAGGATAATCTTCCCCAGATTTAAAAATGTTGCTTTCTACAATTTTCCATAGCTTCCTTTATCCTTTTCAATGTTTTTTCTCTGCCCAAAATCGCTGCCACCTCAAATGGCCCGGCCGACGCTTTCTTTCCCGTCAAGGCAACCCGCAAAGGCCATAACAATTCTCCTTTACTACCGACCTTTCTCTGTTGCATATCTTTCTCTGCCTTTGCAATCAAGGATTTTTCCAGATTATCTTGGGTCCAATCATTTTCGCTAATGAATTTGATAATTTCTTCCACCCTTTCCAGCGATCCAATAACTTCCCTGTCTGTCATATTCTGCCATTTTAATAATTCCGTCTCGTACTCCAAATTATCTCTCAAAAAGAAACCGGCTAACTCTGATATTTCAGACAGTTTTTTTAATCGTTCTTGGTAAATAGCGACTACTTTTTCCAACCAATCAAAAGCAATAATCTCGCCCGTGGCTTTGATTTTATATTTTGGCAGTTTCTCTTTAAATAATTTTAATTTCTCTGGAACCATAAGAAATAAGCGTTTAAACGATTCGGTTATTAGACCCGTTGAGCGGTTCAATTAACCCTGCTCCAATCAAATAAGGAATGCAGAGTTTAGTTAATTTCTCGACAGAGCGTTGACGAATATAAAAACCGTTTAGGAAATCTAATCTTTGGATATTGAAAACGGCTCCTCCTTTTTGGATTCTGTCTATGGAAAACTCTTTCGTCAAAGAAAGTAAAGAATAAATTTCTCTTTCGTCTCCCGGATTCCAACCCAAAAAAGCTATAAAATTCACCAATGCTTCTGGCAAATAACCCATTCTTTTGAACTCGCTAATTGGTTCGGCTTGGTGTCTTTTGCTCAACTTAGAACGATCCGGCCCCAATATCAACGGCAAATGAGCGTATTGCGGAATCGGCAAACCTAATGCCTCCTGAATCAAGATTTGCCTTGGAGTGCTGGAAATAAGGTCTTCTCCTCTAATAACATGGGAAATTTTCATTTCAAAATCATCAATCGCAACCGCGAAATTATACAAAGGCGTGTGGATGTCTTTGGCAACAGAAAAATCCCCTATTTGCTTGACATCGAATTCAATTTCTCCACGGATTAAATCTTTAAATTTTATGATTTTCGCAGGAACCCTGAATCTTAGAATAGATTTTTCTTTATGAGATAACTTATTTTGGATTTCTTTTTTGTTTAATCTGGCGCATTTCCCTGAATAGCGCGGCGATTCCCCTATTGACGCTTGATACTGCCTTTGCGCTTCAAGTTCGTCCTCGGAACAAAAACAATGATAGATTTTATCTTCTGATAAAAGTTGCTCCAAGTATTTTTTATAAATATCGCTTCTTTCGCTTTGACAATAAGACCCGTAATTTCCAGTGTAATTTTTAATTTTTAACTTTAAGTTTTTAGTTTGAGCAGGAGCGATTGGACCTTCATCCCACAGTATTCCTAACCAATTCAATGATTCAATAATATTTTGTTCGTACTCTTTCTTTGACGTTGCCTCGTTGGTATCTTCTATTCTTAAAATAAATGTTCCGTTGTTATTTTTGGCAAAAAGGTAATTGAAAAGAGCGGTTCTTGCCGATCCAATATGCAAAAAACCGCTTGGAGACGGAGCGAATCTGGTTCTCACCGCCATTGGTTCCTTTGCTTGAGAAGATTTTTTTGGCATACAAAAAACTATAATTTCAAGTACTCCCAAAGATAAGACGCTATAATTTCCGCCGCTCTGGGTTTTGCGAACTTGGCGGCGCCATCGCTCATTGCGTCAAGTTCGTTTTGGTGCGAGAACAAATATTTTAACCTATCCAAAAAAAAGTGATGAGTGAAATTCGCCTCCTCTATCACCAGACAAGCGCCATTGTGAGAATAACTATAAGCATTTTCTACCTGATGGTTTTGGGCGGATTCCGGCAAAGGTATCAAAATAGACGGCTTTTTAACGGACGATATTTCAAAAATACTGCCAGAACCGGCCCGAGACACGACCAAGTTGGCAACCTGATAAGCATCGGCTAATTCCGTTTCGCTCAAGAACGGGTATAAATGATAGTATTTTTTTAAGTCCTCTTTTGTGACCACTTTGGCTTCGGCATCAACGTTTTTAAAGTTATTCGTGCCACACTGATGAATTACTTCAAATTTATCTATCAGATCGGGAAGGGTCTGCAAAATCACATCGTTAATCCTTTGGGACCCTTGAGAACCGCCCAAGATTAAAATGACTGGCTTTTCTCCGGTTAATTTAAAGATATTTTTGGCCTCTTGAACAGAACCTTGTAGAATTTCCGACCTGACAGGATTGCCAATGGAAATCGTTTTCCATATAGGAAAATCTTTAGTTTTTTTACCCGGGAAAGAAGAAAAAATCTCGATGGATAATCTGCCCAAAAAACGGTTGGCAGCGCCGGGTATAGCGTCTGATTCGTGCAAAAACACAGGGGTGCCAAGCATCCAGCCAGCCACAACAACCGGCAACGATCCATATCCTCCTTTGCTGAAAATCACGTCCGGGGACAGCCAAAATATATTAAAAAAAGCTTGAACCGTACCGATAGGAATCTTGAAGATGATGTCAATTATGTTCTCAAGAATACTGCGGAAATCAAAATATCTCCTCATTTTTCCTGCCATAATATATTTTATCCTAATGTCTTCGTTAGAAAGATACACGGCAGATGTCTCGTCCTTTGGACCAATATAGAAAAAACGGACGCTCTCTCCGGCAGACACCCTTTTGAATTCTCGATAAATAGCGATAATTGGAAAAATGTGGCCACCGGTCCCGCCACCGGTGAATAAGATCTTCACTCCGTTAGAAGTTTGTTGTTATAGAATATATTATTCATTTCAAACAAACATTTGTTTTGTTATTACTCCCCGTCTTGTAGATTACATAAAATTTTTTGTGAAAAAAAATCATGCCCAGAACTTCTAACGGGGTTCTGCTCTTTACCTATATTATACCATCTTGCGATTTTTAGACACATTAAGCAACAATCCCAAAGCAATCAGCTCAAAAACCAGATGAGATCCGCCGTAACTGATAAAAGGCAGAGGCACCCCTGTTGGAGGCAACAACTTTACAATAGACCCTATATTAACTATTGCCTGAACTATTATCCAAGAAGTAATTCCAATAGCTAATAATTTAGAAAATGCATCCGGCGCGCCCTTGGCAATTTCCAATCCCCGCCAAAGAAAAATCATAAACAGCAAAACCAGCGTTGCTCCGCCAAGAAAACCCAATTCTTCCGCAATAACAGAGAAAATCGTGTCTGACATCGCTTCTGGCAGAAAACCGAATTTCTGACGCGACATTCCGAGACCCAGTCCGGTTAGCCCCCCTGATCCTATCGCAATCAACGCTTGCTTAATTTGATACCCTTTACCCATAGGATCGAAATCTTGGCTTAAGAATACCGTTATTCTGCTCAAGCCATACGGCACTTTTTTAATCAATATCCAAAACGCGCTGGCTCCTAACATCATTATCAAAACAAGATGCCACCAAGGCGAGCCGGCCGTAAAGTAAATCACGGCTCCCACAACAGAGATTATGAAAAGAGTGCTTATATCCGGCTGGCTGTATAGAAAATAACCAATGATCCCAAAAAGAATTAAGAATATGAATAAGTTCAAGATCAACGAACTCGAATTTCTAAACAGCGTTTTAGATGACAAATTCCGAGGCGTTTTCTTGAATAACCCTCGTCTCGTCGCGCCGAAGAATCTCTCGGCTGATTGAAATCTGCTTTCCATTAAAGCCGCGAAATAAAGAATAAAAGTCAGCTTCAATGATTCTGATGGTTGAAAGGTGAACAATTTCAAATCAAGCCACCTCGCAGCGCCCCCGTAGCTAACGCCAATCCCTGGTATTAACACCAACGCCAAAAGAGCAATGTTTAATAAAAACAGGCCAAAAGACGCTTTTCTAATTAATGTCAGGTTTATTTTAAAAGCCAGAAAGGACAAAATAATTCCAGGAATTAATCCGGCTTGAATCTGATGCCATAAAAAAAAGAAAGGGTTCTGAAAACTTTCGTAAGAAAGAACCGAAGAAACGCTGGCAAGAACAAGTATCCCAATCATTATCATAAAAGCGCAGACAATGATTAGGGCTCGATCCGGGTATTTCTTAATTTTTCTTTCCATAAACTTTAATATACTTTTTAAATAAATCCCCTCTTTCTTTGTAGTTCTTAAAGACGCCGAAGCTCGGAGACGCGGGCGATAATAAGCAAATATCGCCCTTTTCAGTATTTTCCAAGCTAAGCTTTATGGCTTCTTTCATATCGTTTACAAAAAAATAATTTATCGCTTTCTTACTTTTGTTAAACCGAAAATATTTTTTTACTGCTTTGGCAATTTTTCCTCCGGTAGTCGGAAAAAGTATCAGGTTCTTGATTTTCCGCTGCGCAATAACTCTTGCCAGCTTGCTATAATCTAAACCGCTCTCAAATCCTCCTAAAATTATTGCTCCTATTCGATCGCCCAACGCTTCAATGGCGGCAATGGTAGCTTGTGGAATGGTGGCGAGAGAATCGTTATAAAAATCCACGCCAGAATATTTACCTACAAATTCAAGACGATAAGGCATCCCTTTAAAGTTTTTTACTGCATTTGTTATTTTTGCTAACGGCACATTAAGAATCCTGCCAACAATTATAGCGGCCATAGTATTGACCAGATTAAATTCTCCTTTTAAGCGGCAGTTTGCCGTATGAAACATCTTCTTTCCGTGATAAACGACAAGGTCTTGTCTCAAGCGATAGTCACCACTTTGACTCTTCAAAGAAAAAGATATTTTTTTTGATTTTGCCTTTTTGACCGCTTCTTTCAATAATTGATCGTCTTTGTTGTAAATTAGAACGTCATTGCTTTTTTGGTGAAGAAAAATATTTTTCTTTGCTTGAAAATATTCTTGAAAATCCCGGTAGTAATCCAGGTGAGCGGGATAAATATTAAGGAAAACGGCGATGTTTGGACTTGTTCTCAAATTCATCAGTTGATGACTCGACATTTCGTAGACAAAAATATCTTTCGGCTTGGCTTTAAACAGCAAAGAAAGCGCTGGCTTGCCGATATTACCCACTAAATAAACTTTTTTGCCTCCTTGCTTAAGAATCTTGTAAATTAAGGAGCTTGTCGTTCCCTTTCCTTTTGTTCCGGTAATGCCGATTATTTTGCCTGGGCAATGCCTTAAAAAAAGTTCTGTTTGAGAGGTAATTTTACCTTCTCGAAAGGCCTGCTTTAGTGCCTGATTATTGACTGGAATGCCTGGTGATTTAATGATCAAGTCGTATTGTTCTAAAGGTTTAAGATAATCTCTACCCAAATACCACGTAACTTTTCTTAATAATTTTAAATTTTTAATTTTGAATTTTGAATTTTTATCTTTGTCCCCTACTCCCAAAATCTTACCTGGAAACAACTTCCTTAAAAACATCAAAGTGTCTACCCCTTCTTTTCCTAATCCCAATATGAGAATTTTTTTGGGATTTAGCTCCTTTTTTAAATTCAACATTTTAATTAAAACGGACTATCTTAGGATTGATCTCCTTGCCTAAACAAAAACGACTCATTAGACGAAAATTATAAGGGTCGTCGCTTAAAAAAAATTGGTGCTGCTTACTTTTTTTTAAGCTGTTAGCCAATTTTTCGTTTTGTCTCAATAACGATCTAAAGCTTAGCGCTAAATCTTTTGCCGGATTAATAATCCGGACGCGCTTTCCCATCGCAAAAGAGATTACTTTTTTTAGCAAAGGGTAGTGAGTGCAGGCCAAGATCAGCGTGTCAATCTTTTTCTTTTTTAACGGCGCCAAGTAATTTTTCACTATCAATCTGGTTTCTTTTCTCTCAAACCAACCTTCTTCTATTAATGGAACCAACAAAGGACAACTTTCTGTGTAAACGTTGAGGTCGGCCACTTTTTTTAATAGCGCTCTACGATGAACGCCGCTATTTACGGTGCCCGGCGTACCAATGATACCGATTGTTTTATTCTTGGTTGATTGAATAGCGCCACTAACCCCGGGCGTAATGATTTCAAAGATTGGTGTATCTTTGAATTCTCTCCTTAAAAAATCTGCCGCCAGAGCAGAAGCGGTATGGCAAGCAATAACAATCACCTTGGCTCCTTTTTTTAAAAGAAACTTCACGATTTCTTTTGAACATTGCCGAATAAAACGAGGGCTTTTCGTTCCATATGGCAATCTGGCGGAATCGCCAAAATAAATAATCTGGTAATCCGGTAAATATCGGAGAAATTCTTTTACCACGGTCAAACCGCCAATCCCAGAATCAAATATGCCGATCATATCCGGTAGTAGCCATTCCCTCTAATTCTTGTATGGTTTTCATCAGAAGAAAAGGTAATTATGAATATATTTTAACCATCAATTCGTATACCCGATAGAGAACGGGGTCACTACCGGGTCATAGTAAACGAATGGCAACCCCTATTATTGCTAAAACCACTCCGACCAGCCAAAAACGCATCGTTATTTCGTGAGGCGTCCATCCCTTTGCCTCAAAGTGATGATGTATGGGAGTCGCTAAAAATATTTTTTTACGAAAAAACTTTTTAGATGCTAACTGTATAATGATTGAACCCACTTCAATCACTAAGAGACCGCCAATGATAGGCAAAACCGCGATAGAATCGGTTAAAAACGCAACCACTGCCATAGTAGAAGTCAACCCCAAAATACCGGTTTCACCCATATAAAACCTGGCTGGAGGTATGTTGAACCATAAAAACGCGAATAGAGTGCCGGAGATAACGGCGCACAAAGAAGCTAATTCTATCTTATCTTGAGCAAAAGCAATCACCGTAAAAGCGCTGAAAATAGTGGCGAAAATACCGCCAGCTAATCCATCTAATCCGTCAATAACTCCGCCAGCCCAAGACGCCAGCATCACTATCACAAACAACGGTATGTACCAAAAACCAATAGACAGATCTATGCCCCCGGGAAAATTCAAAATCAAAGGAATATGGATGCTGTCCCAATTAAGCTTAAAATAAAACCACCAACCGCCAATCAAACCGATCAAGGCGACAATGATTAGACGCCTCGTGAATGTCATTCCCCCTCCAACATAACGGCCTCGCCCAAAAACTTGCAAAAAATCATCAAGGAGACCGACTAAAGAAGCCGCAATAAGCGTAAAGAAAGGAAGCCAGGTTTCGCTTCGAGATAGAAAATTAATTCTCTTAAGCCACCAGTATTTATCCCCGAATGACAGCAGCAAAAGAAATAACGCTATGACCAGGACCGAAATCCAAATAATTAATCCTCCTCCTCGAGGAACTGCCACTTCCCTGTCTTTGTGCAGGGCGTAAACAACACTGGCGTCTTCGCCGGTAATGGTTTTTTTGCGCGCTTCCTTTTTCCAAAACTTTATCTTGTACAGAAAATTAATCATTGAAGGCGCCAAAATCATAGCTAAAATGGCGGCAAAAGCGAAAAGAGAGAAAATTTTAATCAGATTAAAATTAAAAAGCGTCATTTTTTACGTTGCTTTTTTATTGCCATTGATAAGCTCCATTCAACCAATCCATCATTTTTTCCATATCTCCAAACCTATCTTCCGAGCTTAATACTATGTTGACTAAATAACTTTGCTTGTCTGGAGCCAGATAAATTATCGCCAAGCAACCGCCGGCTCTCAAAGTCCAACCGGTCTTCCCGCTTAGGTCGGGCATCGTTCCTAAAAGTTCATTGGTGCTTTTTAGTTTGCGAAACAATATACCGTCAGCCGAATAAACATCGAATTCGGAGAAACGTGCAATATCCCAAATTGATGGTTCGGTCTTGAGTATGTAAATCGCTAATTTAGCGACATCTTCAACGGTTGAATAATTCGTCAGGTCTTGTTGATTTTCAGGGTCCAACCCGGTTGGGTTAACAAAAAATGTATCTTCCAATCCTAATTCAGCCGCCGTGATGTTCATTAAATCAACAAACTCTTTCTCGTCCATCATATCGGCTAAGGCAAAAGCCGCTCCATTATTGGACTCAATTAATAAAAAATAAAGAAGATCTTTGACAAAAAACTTCTCTGCGACTCTTAGATTGCCAGATCCCTGTTCGTTCTCCACTTTGGCGGCTTCGGAAGAAATCTCTACCGTTTCTTCAAAATTATAATTCCGCATAACAAGCAAAGCGGTCATTAATTTTGTGATGCTTGCTATGGGTAATTTCTCCTGAATGTTTTTTTGGAAAAGAACCTTTTCGGTTCCGTCTTTTTTGATTAACACTGATATTGCCGAACGCGCTCCAACCTCCAACGCATCGGTTTCTTCTTTTCTCGATGGCTTCATGCTTTCAAGCTGTTTTTCAATGGCGGCGTTCTGATTTAAAACTTCTTCTTCTTGAGCGGCAACATTCGTATAAAAAAAATCTTCCAGCTTCTGGGCAAAGACATTGATCCCCCACCAAAGCGGCAGGCCTAAAAATATTATGATAAAAAATAATCTTAAGCTTTTGCTCATTATGAAAATTACCTATCTTTTTCGTCGCCGACCGGTTTGATATGCAATTCTTTAAGCTGTTCTGTCTCCACTTCAGATGGCGCTCCCATCATTAAATCCTTGTTATCCCCCGTTTTGGGAAAAGCGATTACTTCTCTTATGTTGGGCTCATTCAAAAGTACCGCTAAAAACCTATCAATCCCAGGCGCAATACCGCCATGAGGAGGAACACCGTACTTAAACGCTGTAAGCAAGTGGCCGAATTTCTGCCGTATTTGTTCTTTACTGTGACCCATCGTTTCAAATACCGCTTCCAAAATTTCCGGCTTGTAAGACCTCAAGCTCCCTCCGCCAATCTCAACTCCGTTCAGGACAAAATCATGCTGATAACCCAGAATTTTTTCTGGGCTTTTTTTAATTTTTTCGATGTCATCGATTTGAGGTCTTGTAAAAGGGTGGTGCACCGCATCCCAGCGTCCTCGCCCTGAGCCCATCGAAGGGTTTTCTTCCTTTCTCCACTCAAACATCGGAAAATCAATAATAAAACAGAAAGCCAGTTCATTAGGATTTTCTTTGTCTTTTCTGACGTCTGGTTTGTCGGTCTTGTATTTTTCCATCGCGTCATTATATTTTAATCTCGGAAACGGAATACTTGTAATTTTCTTTTCCGGAAAAAGCTTTTCAATAATTCCTATATACAATTCCTCCATAAGAACTAAGATGTCCTCCTGTTCCACAAAAGCCATTTCGATATCTAATTGTGTAAACTCGGCTTGGCGGTCTCCTCGCGGATCCTCATCTCTTAGGCAGCGCGCTATTTGAAAATATTTTTCTATACCCGCAACCATTAACAATTGCTTATATTGCTGGGGCGATTGCGGCAAAGCGTAAAAAAGGCCTGGTTGAAGACGAGCCGGGACCAAAAAATCGCGAGCGCCTTCGGGCGTAGCTTTGGTCAATAATGGAGTTTCAATCTCAATAAATCCTTCTTTTATCAAAAAATCGCGCATACACTGAATCACCTTTTGTCTGTTTCTTATATTTTCCTGAAGTCGAGGTCTTCTCAAATCCAAGTATCTGTACTTTAATCTCTTATCTTCTGATATGTCATATCCATTCGTATCAATTGGAAAAGGCGGGGTTTCCGCCATAGATAAAATTTCTAATTTCGAGGGCTGAAATTCAATCTTTCCTGTCGCAATTTTTGGATTTATCATGCTGGCTGGCCTTTCTTTTACTTCTCCCTCAATAAACACAACTGACTCTGGTTTTAAAGTTTTTGCTAATTCGTAAGTGTCTTTTACGTCAGGAGAGAATACGATCTGTAAAACTCCACCGCTGTCACGAAGATCAATAAAAAGAATTTTCCCATGTTCTCTTATTGTTTGAACCCAACCAGCCAATTGGATTGTTTTGCCGATAAAATCAACCGAATTGTTAGTTAAGATACGTTTCATTGGCATTATTATAGTAAATTTTTAATCCCTTGGAAAGCTTTGATTTTTTTAAGCTAAGCAATAAAAAAGGACTCAAATACATGAGTCCCTTTTTTGAAAAGGATAACATCAGAACAACCACTGTATTAGATGTGGTTTATGGACCACATCCGCTACGAGTGATTGATCTTCTGCGTTTGATGTTATCGTGAGTCCGACTTTCCGATTAGCAACATATGTGAAGGTTACTGGGTTACAACCTAGGTAGGTATTCGTAATGACTACTCCTTTCGCAGAAGATATCACCATAGAATAAGGGTCTATACCCCAATATATTCCGGGTAATATATAGAATCTGATACATACAAGGACAGAAAATGGCTGCCCGTCATCAGACCTTATTACAATATTACCCATCCCTCTACTACATGATCCTTCGTATTGATACGTATGAACCATACCTGACTCCATAGTCACCAACCACTTATCGAGGAAATAGAACTTCTTGCGTAGTTCATTCGCAAGGAAAAAACAAAGCCAGAAAAAGATTACTGACAAAATTATTGTGACTGTAACCACGGTTTATCGCCTCATTTTTGTAAAAGTACTCTTCCCTGTACTATATTAAATATAGCATATTATAGAGTAGTTGTCAATAGAAAAGCGGGTACCATTAGATACCCGCCAGGAATAGTGTTCATTTTGGACGCATACCTACTCAGTTGCGCCTCCGCACTATTCCCAAATAAAGCCAAACTTGCTACAGGGCTAAATGGAGTATAGCTAACGGAAAAATAATGTCAACCAATAAAAAGGCAGGCGTAAATATTCACCTGCCTTTGAGGAGCTGACGTATCATATGTAATACGCCACATAATGAAAGACACCAATTAAATTTTAGCAAATCCGAGAGACCTGTCAACTGACTGATCGCAATAAAAAGAGGCAGGCGCGATGTCCAACATCTCACGCACCTGCCCTTAGGAGGTGGGCGCATCCGCGAGATGCGCCATATATTAGGCGGTTAGATTGTAGCAAATCAAAAAACCCAATCAAGAGATTAAATCATAAATATATTCTATGTCGCTTCGCTCCTCAAAATTCTTCAAGTAATTTATAAATATCTCCTGCGCCCAGAATGGTAATTACCTCTCCCCCTTTAAGTTCTTTCTTTAAATGATTCAAAATTGCCTCTTTTTTTAAATAGACAACATGGGGTCTATTTATCGTTTCGACCAACATTTTAGCATTTACTTTCTTAGCGATACTCTTTTTCTCTCTACCCGCAACATCAAAAATATCTATGATAATCACTTTATCAAGTTTAGATTCTCTAAAAACTTTGACAAAATCATTAAATAAATAAAAAACTCTCTGGTACTGATGAGGTTGAAAAATACATATAATTTTCTTTTTTCCGAACTTTTCAAAAAGAGCAGATATAGTGGCCTTAACTTCTGTTGGGTGATGAGCGTAATCAGAAACAAGGGTAATATTTTTATCGCCAACGCGTTTTTTTGACACCTCGAATCTGCGCCAAACACCACGATATTCTGAAAGCGCCTTAAGTAAGGTTTTATCCCGGATTTTCAATTCTCTCGCCACGGTAAGAACCGCCATGGCATTATAGATATTATGCTTTCCTGGCACTTTCAAAATTTTCTCCAGTTTCTTTGCTTCCTCTTGTCTTATCGAATAATTCCTAATCTTAAATTTCAGTTTCGAGATTTGCGATTTAAGTTTTGAGATATTCTTGTCGTCTTTATTCGCAACCAAAATCCCGCTTGACGGCAAAAAGGATATATATCTCTTAAATGTTTTCAGTATATTGCTTAAATTTTTGTAAAAATCAAGGTGCTCTCTTTCGATGTTGGTTAAAACAATAATCTGCGGTCGGTAATTCAGAAAAGAAGCCATATGTTCGTCGGCCTCAATAACCAGATATCTTGACTTCCCTATTCTGCAATTTGACCCTTCGACGCTACTCAGGGTCAACCCTGAACTCGTTGAACGGGTTGATCCATCAAACTCTTTTACTTTTGTACCTACGATCACTGTCGGATCTAGTCCGGCCTTGACCAAAACCAAGGCCAACATTGCCGTGGTCGTGCTTTTCCCGTGGGTACCAGAAACAGCAATAGTAAAATATTGCTTTGTTAATTCTCCTAACGCTTGCGGGTAACTTAAGCATTTTATTTTATTCTTCTTTGCTTTTTTGATTGCGGGGTTGTCTTTCGGTACGGCTGGACTAAAAACAACCAAATCTAAATCTCTTGGTAAATTTGATTTATTAGATATAAATATCTTTACTCCCCTTTTCTTTAAATCATGAGTGATTTCAGACGCGACTAAATCAGATCCTGTTACTTTATGTCCCCTTTTTAAGTAATACAAAGCTAAAGCTGACGTTCCAATACCTCCAATGCCAATAAAATGGATCTTCATATAATACAACTAGCCTAATGGATACGATTCTAATGCTATATATTGAGGTCCCCCCTTTTTCAAAATACTTTCCATAATCTCAATAGAATTCACGCTAAAAGATAAAGAAATATCATTATCTATTATGGGTATTGCTTCGGGATCTATTCTACGAAATTCCCATTGCCTTATCCTCGCAAGCGTAATATGAGCAGTATAAGTCCTGTTTTCGTCTGTATTTACTGTTTTCTCGTTCCCGGAAAACAGTAAAGATCTTTCCAGCTCTCTTTGTAATTTTCCCAATTTAGGATTTTCTCCAACCGCCCAAATCATCCGCGCCCCCACACCATAACGATTGCCATGCCCATAATCTTGCTGTAAATCCTCTTTTTCTTGTTTGGTGCGAGGGCGTGGCGGTTTTTTATCCTTTGGGCCATAGCAAATTTTATCTAACGCAACCGAGAAAGATTCTGTTTTGGCGGCAATCCTTTCCGTTACGGCCAAGACGTCTGGCAACTCTGCATCTGCCAAATAACCGAGGAAAGACAGCGTAATGTGTAAATTTTCTTTCTTTGTCCAGTGAGCAGGAAGATCAGACCAAAAAGACTGATATCGCAACAATTCTTCTTTTGTTTTGTCTGGTAAATTTATAGCAATGAAAATTCTTTTTCTCGTTTTCATTTTATCGTTTTCCATTCAATATCTTCCTCTTTGCCGGCAAATTCCAGCCACTCCCCCTCAGGAGTTATCACATACCATTTTCTTTTAGAATCAGACCAAACCATATAATTGCCATCATAATACGGCTTTTTAACAATCTCTTTTGGCTTCAACCTATCTATTTCTAACCACTTTTTAAAAACGGTCTCTATGGCGTAGTCCAAGTTCCGAGATTGAGCCCAAGTAGCCACTTTATCAATGGCTTTTTGCGCTTTTTTAACCGATCCCGCCAATACCAATAACTGTTTTGCGGGACGAGTAAACCTTGAATAAATTATCTTTTTCTTTTTGGCATCCCGCTTAATCTTTTTTAAGCTTAATCCCTTGCTGAAAAAATAATGATTGACGATTTTCTGAATCGCCGTTTCTTCTTGGAGTTTTTTCTTCTTTGATTTTTCCTTTGCAACCGCTTTCTTCGGGGTGGTTTTAACCGCTTTTTTTGCCATTTCTTTGTTGTTATTATTGAAACTAATTCTATATTAAGCTATTTTGTTCCTATTTTAAAGGGGTTTTAAAAAGCGGCGATTAGCGTTATAATATCCTAAAAAATGTATGAAAATTATTTTTGTAGGAACGCCGGAATTCGGCGCAGCTATTTTAGAAAATCTTACTGACGCCGGATATAAGCCAGCTTTGATTATTACTGAAACGGATAAACCGACCGGCAGAAAGCAGATTTTTACTCCATCAGTAGTCAAAACAACAGCTCAAAAATACGGACTTCCAATCTTACAGCCCGATAAAATTGGAAATTGCAAATTGGAAATTGAAAATTTAAAACCAGATCTAATTATTGTCGTTGCCTACGGCAAGATATTGCCAAAAAGTATTTTAAACATACCAAAATACGGCTGCCTCAATATACATCCTTCGCTCCTGCCAAAATACAGAGGTCCTTCCCCTATCCAAGAAACCATTTTACGCGGCGACGACGAAACAGGCGTAACCATAATACTGATGAATGAGAGAATGGATGAAGGGCCAATAGTATCAAGCTCAAAAGTCAAAGTTCAAAACTCAAAAGTAAATTACATTGAATTGCATAATCAATTAGCGGAGTTGGGAGAAAAATTACTGGTTGAAACTATTCCTAAATGGATTAACGGTGAAATTAAAGCCGAACCCCAAGACGATTCAAAGGCCTCTTATACGAAGATTATTAAAAAAGAAGACGGCAGAATTGACTGGACAGAATCAGCCGAAATCATCGAAAGACAAATCCGCGCCTTTAACCCTTGGCCTTCTTCGTTTACTGATTTTGATGGTAAAAACCTTAAAATTTTAAAAGCGGAAATTTTAGATCAAAACGGCAATTTTGAATCTGGAGAAATTTTTTTGACAAAAGATAAAAAAATAGGAGTCCAGACGGGAAAAAACTGCCTTGTTATCGAAGAGCTTCAACTGGCAGGAAAAAACAGAATGACCGCCAAAGAATTTTTAAATGGTTATAAAAATTTAGTTGGAACTATTTTAGGTTAAGATTATGATTAGTTATTCAGGGCTTAGAAGAGGAATAAAAATAATTATGGACGGACAGCCCTATGAAATTCTTGAAGCAAGCCCGATGTTCAAGGGTAGAGGCAGTTCTGTTCTCCAAGCCAAAATAAAAAATTTGATCAACGGGAACGTACTATCTCGCAACTTTAGACCGGGAGAAGAATTTGAAGAAGCGGAGATAATAAAAACTAAGATAAAATTTCTATATTCTCACCGAGATAAATTTGTCTTTTGCGATGAACAAAAACCGTCTCTAAGATTTGAGTTCTCAAAAGAAATCATCGGAGAAAATAATCGATTCTTAAAAACCAATGGAACAGTCGATAGTATTGAATTAGATGGCAAAATCATCAACATATCTTTGCCTGTTAAAGTTAATCTTAAAGTCACTGAATCTCCGCCAGGAACCAAGGGTGATAGGTCTCAAGCCGGAAACAAACAGGTAATTCTTGAGACGGGAGCCAAAATAAATGCCCCCTTATTCATAAAAGAAGGTGACATCGTTGAGGTCAATACGGAAACCGGCGAATACGTTAGAAGAATTGAGTAATCAAAGTGTTACGACAAAAAACCGGTATTGATAATTTTTTAGAAGTTGATATGGTAAATTAACCAATCCCGTAGCGACGGCAACAACGGCCAAGACTAATAGGTTTAATCAATGTTCCTCAACTGGCCTAGCCGTCCAAAATCAAGAGGCGGAAGCATTCTTCCGCCCCAATAATTTTACTTGACTCTTCAAAGACAAACCCCCAATACTCGACATTGGGAAATCAGAATCGCATATCCAAAGGACTTGTCTTTCAGAGTCAACCCTGAAAAAACATG
>Ga0209542_10002198_pt1 | contig 44196 bp, 52 predicted proteins | sample RifCSPhighO2_01_FD_184028 | JGI IMG/M metagenome (GOLD analysis project Ga0209542, IMG submission 184028) | Soil microbial communities from Rifle, Colorado - Rifle CSP2_plank highO2_0.1 (SPAdes) (version 2) | ecosystem: Environmental > Terrestrial > Deep subsurface > Rock core/Sediment ...
GGCTTACTGCATTTGCGAGTTTCCAGTGGTATTGCTGGCGTTGTGTTAAGCAAGGCAAGCAGTTTTTGGTAAGCGGCAAATCATTATCGAAAGACTGATTTAACAGCCGCCAAAATATTATACAGATATTTTATACAAAACGGGCCAGCTCGCAAAGCAAGCTGGCCCAAGGATACAAGATGCAAGGTATAAGGATTAAATCAAAACCCTGCGGGAGCCGAGGCCCGGATTGTGACCCGCGGCGTTGAACCAATACACGCGCGACTCGCTGCCGCGCCAGCCGCCGCGCGGCACGCTGCCATCGCGATAGCGAGAACCCGAATTGATTGTCCAGGTCTTACGGTCTGGATGATGGCCGTGTTTCAGAAAGAAAATTCCTGAGAACAAGGCATACTCGGTATCGGTCGAGGTCTTGACGTTCATCTCGGCGATCTGATTGGCCGAGAGATTCATCAAGTCGGAGTCCGGAGTCTCGCTGTCGCGCATAAGCACGATATACGATCCTTTCCGCAAATCCCGCTGGTCATGGTCCATAGGGATAAGGAAATCAAGAGAATCATTATCGTACTTCCAGGTTGGGAAAAGTTTTTTCCTGGCCTGGAACAGTCCTTCTTTTGGATTGTTCGTCCACTCAACGATTTCTTTGGCGATGACAACCACGATGTGATTGCCGCCGTCTTCCGCCTGTGGCATGACAAGTCCCGAGAAGTCCGGCATCTTACCGAAAAGCTTCAGATACAGCTTGGCGGACGGCTGGAATTCGGATGGTATCTTGGACAAGTCTACAGTTTCCGCAGAAGACGCTACTGGTTCTCGCAAAATCAGATTCAAGCGAGTTTGCAAATCACCAGCACCTTCCCCTTGGAGCTTGTGGGCAATGTCGTTCATTGTCCCGAGATACTCGGCTGGAACATACGTTACGGTACGAATTACTTGGGCGAGCATGTCGTTAGACATGGTCTACTCTCCTTGTAAGACAGAGACTTGATTGTCTCGGTTGTCTGTTTTCAGTATAGCATGAATACTATCAATTTGTCAAGCCAAGCGGTAAATTATGCCTATAAACCTAGTGTTTTTAGAGCTTTTTGGAAATCCTACTGAAAAATGCGGGTATTTAACTATCTGTATGCGTCGCTGCGATTATCTATAATTTCAATCAAGACAATTTGTTTTTCAAAATTTATTGAAAATATAATTCTATTCTTACCCACTCTAACGCGAGAACATCCTTCCCATTTTCCGGAAAGACGCTTGATATTAATTGCAACTATTTCTCCTTGCAATCTTCGTATAACCTTTCGTATTGGTTCAATTGCGAAGCCGCTTGGCAAATGATGCTGTTTAAGAAAGTTTTCTGCCTGTTTTGAAAATCCGATTTCCCAGGCCATGAGTCTCCTTAGATATGTATGTGCACTGTCCGTACTGCGCGTCGAGACGGTTTTTTGTATAATTTTTCTATCCCCTTCTGTTCTTTTGTAGAGATGAATGGCAAAATAGTTGCGCGAGCTTTCATCAGCTCTTCTGCAAGAGCCTCTTGTACGCTTTGGCGGGCCAGTTCCTTTATTTGGTTTTTTAATGCCATGGTCATATAAATTAGTTTAACATACTAAGAACTTTTTTGAAGTCTTCTGGATAAGACGCTTCTACTGTGATTTCTTTACCATCAACATTATGAAAAACGATTCTGCGGGCATGGAGAGCTAGTCTTTCGAAACCGAGAAGCTGTGGCTTTTTAGGAGCATAGAGTTTATCGCCAACAATAGGATGGTGGATTGCCTGGAAATGAACTCGTATCTGATGCGTGCGGCCAGTTCTGGGTTTAGCTTCAATGAAATTGAAACTTTTATCATCGACGCGTTTAAGTATTTCGAAGTTTGTTACAGCTTCACGCAATTCGCCTCTCGTGCCTTTTTGCGCTGACCATTTTTTGAAATTGCTGACACTCCTTCCTATCGGCAAGCTGATAGTGCCACGATCATCTTTTATATCACCGTGGACAAAAAGGTGATATATCTTTTCTATCTCTCTTTTTTGGAATTGTTCTTTCAAAACAGCGTGTCCTTTCGGAGTCTTTGCCAAAAGTAAAACTCCAGAAGTTTCTCGGTCAATGCGATGCACTACCCCCGGCCGCTCAATTTCCCCCATCTTTTCTCCAACATCTTTTGATCCCGGGTACTTATTTAAAAACCATTCTGAAACACTTGACTCACTTGTCCTGCCATCCGGATGCACTACAAGTCCCGCTGGTTTATTAATAGCAACAATATCCGCGTCTTCGTATAAAATTTCCATGTGGGTGTGAGCACGAGAGGACTTGAACCTCCAAGCCTTTCGGCATGCGCTTCTGAAGCGCACGAGTTTACCAATTTCTCCACGTGCTCAGTAGAAACAAGCATACAATATATGTTAATATCCTTCCAACGCGGGGTTAGCTCAGTTGGTAGAGCGCTTCACTTACACTGAAGATGCCGGGGGTTCGAGCCCTCCACCCCGCACACTTCAATAAATTCAGTGTAAACAAAATGAAAAAAGATTACCAGAAACTAAGCATTGCGGCGCATAAAAAGACTAAAGGAAAACTTTCTGTTGAGAGTAGAATGCCGATCGAAAATCGCCACGATCTGTCTATTGCTTATACTCCCGGTGTTGCTGGTCCGGCCCTTGAGATTGCAAAAAACAAAAAGCTTGCCTATGACCTCACTTCTACCAAAAACGGCGTAGCTATCATATCGGATGGATCAGCCGTGCTCGGCCTCGGCAATATCGGACCGGAAGCTGCGCTCCCTATCATGGAAGGTAAGGCGGCACTTTTCAAGCGTTTTGCAGGACTAGATGGCTTCCCTATTGTCCTCTCTACTCAAGATCCGGAAGAGATAATTGCTGCAGTCAAAGCTATTGCTCCGACGTTTGGCGGTATAAATCTCGAGGATATTTCCGCTCCACGATGCTTCGAGATCGAGGCGAGATTGAAAAAAGAATTAAATATCCCAGTAATGCACGATGACCAACACGGTACAGCGGTTGTCGTATTGGCGGGGCTTATCAATGCATTGAAAGTTGTGGGGAAGAAAAAGGAGAGTGTGCGCGCCGTCATCAACGGCGCGGGGGCAGCCGGAATAGCGGTTGCGAAACTCCTGCATCTCTATGGTGTAAAAAACATTATTCTCTGCGACAGCAAAGGTGTTGTGAGTAGAAAAAGAAAAGATCTGAACTCAACCAAGAAAGAAATTTTGAAAATAACTAATAGAGAAAATATTTCTGGCGTACTTGTTGATGTGCTTATCGGAGCCGACGTATTTATCGGAGTTTCCAAAGCTAATTTGCTTAAAGCTTCTGATATAAAGACTATGGCAAAGAAAGCAATCGTCATCGCCATGGCAAATCCTGTGCCAGAGATCATGCCAAGTGAAGCAAGGCTAGGAGGAGCGGCCGTCGTCGCCTCCGGCCGCTCTGACTTCCCTAACCAGATCAATAATGTCCTCGCTTACCCAGGAATATTCAGAGGCGCCATAGAATCACGCATCACACAGATCACCGATGAGATGAAAATTGCTGCCGCAGAAGCTCTCGCAAATGTGGTAAAAAGACCGACAGCAAACAGGATTATCCCCGACCCATTTGATAAAAAAGTGGTACCCGCAGTCGCGAGTGCAATAAAGAAAATAGCAACTAGAAAGACGACAAGGTCGCACCGCTGATAATTTCAAGTTTTTTCAATGCGTTAAGGTTAACTCATTTCAGTAACTTTTTTAATTAAAAAATGCGAGCCCCAAGAGAATTTAATCCTCATGGGGCTCGATTACGAGGGGCGATATTCATGTCGCCCCTCTACTGCAAACGGAGTTTCTCTTGCAAATAGAGTTTCTCTTTGTCACGTTCTCTGTCGGCGAAGTGCTCTTTCGTGCAGGGTACAAATTTGACGAACTTCTGTTTCCCGGAAACTACGTCACGCGCTTCCTGATGGGTGATGTGAATCCGGAGCATCGGACTCGGACTGGTCCACTCGTAAAAGATGAATTCCTTTTCGTCTTCCGAGAGACCTCCGAAGAGACCTATGCCACCGAGACACATATCCGTTTGGATGATATCGCACGCGCCGGGAATCTCGACTGCAGCGCGGATGAGCTCTTGCGCATTCTCCTTGCCGTACTCTTTCAAGTAGGATTTGTAGCGGGGATGAAGGCTGTATTTGCGATCAATCCCGGCGACTACCATATGAGCGACGGCCCGCACCGCTGGGTCTTTTGCGACCATGAATCTCGCGGTCGTCTTTCCGTTGTACCGAGCCCTGGGACAGTACTTTTTGCTCATGTCTTATCTCCTTCAAATAACTGGATTATCACGACCTTTCGTGACAGAAACTATCGGTATAGGATTCTGATAACAATGGTAGCATATCAGACCACAAAAGTCAAGAAGCGGCAAGTGCCGTTTCTTGGAGAGAATCTTATGAAAATTTTTCTTTTCTACTTTTAATTGACTTTTCCAATGTAGTGCCCTCGGCAGGAATCGAACCTACATCAATGCCTTAGAAGAGCACTGCTCTATCCATTGAGCTACGAGGGCTATTATGTTTGTGAATATTACGTTTTTTAAATCGATGGGTCAACGACGGAAGTTTTGTTGGTTTTGATATTCTTAAATTCCTCCGCCTTGTTTCCATAATAACGAACTGTATCTTCGAGAAGAGATATATCTAGAGCACGGCCCGTTCCTTCTCCAGAAACAAAAACTTCTTCCTTATCTATTTTGACGAATACTAAAATACTTAAGACCACTGCGATAACCATGAGCACAAGGGTGGAGATAAAAACAATTTTCCAATCTGTTTGCGGGCTCGTCATGTTAGTTAAAATAATTTATGGATAAAATTACTCGCAGATTCCAAGCTCCGCCAACTTTCGAAAGGTTTGATTCTTCAAAATTTACCCTCTGCGGCAAGCTCTCTATGGCCGCGAGGAATGTATATGTTTCGGCCCAACTGCCCCTCCCTTCTACCACCACCTCGACCAACTTTGGATTGTCTGCATCTTCTTTGTCGACTTTATTTACGGAAACCACTTCCATATCGAGATTGAGAACTTGTCCCGCTTCTTCTATCATCTCGATCAAAGAAACGATACCATCTTCGGACAAAATTAGTTTTTCAAACACCTCGATATCATCCGCCGCATCTCTACGTAGAAGTCTCGTAGCTTGAGCGCGTATCTTGGCCTCGTCAGCATCGCTTGAGAGAGCTAGGAATCTAGAAGTTTCATTATTGTTGGCATGAATACTATAAATACCAATCGCCAATATCACAGCGAGTATGATTGTGATTGACACAAGAACTGTGAGTACTAATTTTGAGTTTTTGAAAGTCATGGTGTGGCTATGGCTTGTCCTGAGCTTGTCTAAGGGACGAGAGATTAATCTGGAAATCAATATCTTTGTCACTAGCAAGCTCCGATATCGGCAAAGTTACCGTGGAGAAGTCTCCGGAAGTATTGAGACGATCTTTGAAAGTGAGTAGGGTCTGACGATCCTTAGCAATGCCACGGACAAACATCTCAGATTTACCTTCGTCTTTTGCCCAAGAGAAGCTTGTGAGATAAACTCCGTCAATTTTCTCTCCAATAATTTCCTCAATAAGCTCGCTAGGACGATCTGTGTCTAACTTGGGAGAGAGTGTTTGGAGAGCAAGATTAGTTTTCGTAAGCCAAGCGTATAACTCCGCCTCATCGCCCCTGCTTTTCATGCTATTAGTAATATGCGTCCTCTCCTCTACTTCCCGTGCTCTTATAGTAGAGAGTACATATGAAGGCAGAAGTCCTATTATGGTGACAGTGAGAACGAGCACTAGAGCAAAAAGAATCAATATGGCGCGGCGACGGCCGTATTCAAGAGAGACTTTTTGTATCGCTTCTTCGGTGAGTAGTTTAAACATATTAATTGAGCCAGCACTCGGCGTGGGCAAATTGCATACCGATAGCGTTAGCCTTAAGCGCTTCCACGAGGTCGATCTTATTGGATCGCGCTCCGCATAAAAAGATTCTTTCTATTTTAGCTTTTGGGCCGACGTTCGATGCCCAGAAGCCGATCACTTCCTCCATCTTGGCCTTTATCTCACTTATTTCGCGAAGTTCTATGCCACTCTCGTGATTGACGGTGGTACTAAGTTGCACCACTCGCTTCTCCACTATATAGAACCCGGTTTTCTTCTCGGTAAGATTAATTATGAGATAAGCTCTCGTGTCTCCCTGTGGAATAATTTCATTGGCTATAGCTTGGGACTCGGTGTCGAATGAGGTGATTGTAACGCCAGCAGATTCAAAAAGTTTTATCTGTTCACTTATTACTAATTTCGGCACGACCGTTACAGCCACCCTGATCTTTCCTCCGCCTTCCTCAATTATTTCGTAACTAAAAACCACTTCTTTCAGAGAAATTGGCACATTCTCTTCGATGATAAAGGCGGCAGCGTCGTATAATCCATCTTTTACTACATTCTCAAAGCTTTTGGTAAAAAGATATGCTTTCTCATCCGGCAAAATGCCATTAGCGAAGGTTGTGCTGTCGCCAGACTTGAACTTAATGCCTACGTTAGTGGCGATAACATCGGTCGTAGCGAGTGAAAGAAATTTGGGCGGAGGGAATAGATCGAAAAAACTCATCCACTTATTATAACCCACTCTCAATATAATTTTTCAAAATAAGTGCCGCAGCAGAAGCGTCTGTCATGGGAGTATTGCCTTGGAGCTGTCTTGCCTCACGTGTGGTCAAGATTTCCGGATGTAAGACAACCTCTACATATTTTTCCAATTCAGCTTTGAATCTATCTATATCCGTTTGTATAAAATTACTTTCGCCTTCGAAATTCTTTGATTCACCTATAATAATCTTCTCAATGTTCTGCTCTTCCTTAAATTTAATGATTTTCTCCAGTAATTCATCGTTGTTTTCAAGCACCATCCTTGGTAGAGCAAACAGGCCGCTCTCATCTGTCGAGGCGACACCAACCCTTTTGGAACCATAATCTATCGCCATTAGTTTCGCCATAGGGCCAATTATAGTATAAATAAGCGATTGGAGGGTTCGCCTAATGGTATGGCACTGGTCTTGAAAACCAGCGGGTGAATAGCCCTTGGAGGTTCGAGTCCTCCACCCTCCGCTACAAAGTTTTCGTGATACAATTTTTGTATCACGATGCCTAAACCGTCTTTGAAATTTAAAATGGAGTGGGATGCTCACGAATACGAGCATAAAGAGAGAAGTTCGGATTGGTTCTGGGCAGTAGGCATTATCGTCGTCTCAATCGCTATTGTCTCTGTCATATTCGGCAATATTATTTTTGCTATTTTGATTTTGGTCGGAGCTTTCTCACTCTCGCTCTTCGCTAACCGACCACCTACCACTCTCCATGTGGTCGTAGACGAAACTGGTATAGCCAGAGGCAGGATTCGCTACCCATATTCTACCCTTGTTTCTTTCTGTATAGATACTGAGCATCCGCATAAAAAGATTATCCTGCGCTCGGAGAGATTACTGATGCCACTTATAATAGTGCCCATCAATGACGAGGTAGATACAGACGCTTTGCATAACAAACTTTCCGATATCTTAAAAGAAGAATTCCATTCACTTCCGTTTGTCGAGAGAATACTTGAATACTTTGGGTTCTGAATTGTGGTGCGCCCGGTTGGAATCGAACCAACGACCATCTCCTTAAAAGGGAGCCGCTCTACCGACTGAGCTACGGGCGCAATGATAGAAAGATACAATGCTTAAAGCGGAATGTCTATGGCGTAGGAACCGGCTCCGGTCAAAAGTAGTGATAGAGAAATTATGAATAAAAGAAGGTAGAAAACCAAATCGCGTTTAAGCACTTCCCGCGCCTTCCACTCGACATAAAGTTCTATACCGGTAAAGATTACGAATGCTAGTGCCGCTAATTGCGTCCAGAGACCGAGAATGAGAAGTATCCCGCCAATAATCTGTAGAAGGGCATAGACTGGTACAAACAGATCTGCTGGTCGTATGCTGAGAGCTTCAAATGAAGCGAGCCAGCGAGATTTTTCTGCCCGGAACTTTAAAACACCGAGATCAATGAATATAAGACCGATAACTAGGCGTAAAATCACTGGTCCAAGCATAGGTATTAAAAGTCCCGGGAAAAGATTTAGCATGAAATTATGATACCATACCCGCACACATGAAAGAATGCATCCTTGTTTTAGATAATATTAGGAGTGTTGAGAATGTTGGTTCTATTTTCCGCACCGCGGAAGGCTTTGGAGTATCGAGAATTATTCTAGTGGGCATTACTCCGGCACCACTCGACCGATTTGGTCGGAAGAGAAAAGATTTTGCTAGAGTTTCGCTTGGCTCCGAAAAATTAGTGGGATGGGAGCAAATAAAAGATTTAGGATTTAAGATTCATGATTTAAGAATGGGTGGTTTTAAAATCATTGCACTTGAACAGCATAAAAATTCTGTCGAGTTAAATAAAATAAAAAATCTAAATAAATTCGCGCTCATTGTAGGCAACGAAGTCAATGGGGTATCAGAAGAAGTACTCACCATGGCAGATAATATTGCAGAAATTCCCATGATGGGTGCAAAAGAATCACTAAATGTTTCAGTGGCTACTGGTGTCGCACTCTACCATCTAATGAAATAGTGTCTGATGTTTATTGCAAAAATGGGCACTTCTTGTGCCGACGACTATGCGTGTTATCACACCTTTACACCCCGGCTTGGTACAAGGTTTGCCAGTACGACGATAGGCACGATGGTGTTCTTGAAACGCCCCTTTTTCTCCCTTGATATTTCGGTAGTCGGACATTGAGTCACCGCCAAAGTCTATGCCTTCTTTCAAAACATTTTTCAGCGACGTAAACATCAATTTAAATTGTTTCTCTGGAATCACTTTTAGAATCGAGAGCGGGTGTATACCAGCGCGCCAGAGGATTTCGTCCGAATAAATATTGCCAATTCCCGCAACAAGAGTTTGGTCCATCAAAACCGTCTTTATTTTCCCATTTGGCTTTTTATTAACTCGTAATTTGAAATTCGTAATTTTAAAATTATCGTCCATCGGTTCTGGTCCGAGGTGTTCTATATGTGGGCACTTCTCGACATCAGAAGTTTTAACAATCGTTACTTTCGCAAACTTCCTCATGTCTGAAAGAGCTAAAAGCTTGCCATTGTTTAATATAAATTCTAGACGAGTGAATGGGTACTCTGTCCTATTGTATACAAAGTGCCCAGTCATCTTCATGTGGACGATGATGGTGTAGCCATTAGATAAATGGATCAAAACATTTTTGGCGCGACGTTCTGCTTTTAATATTTTCTGCCCAGTAACTAGCTTCTTAAACTTTCTGAAGAACTTTGGATCTTTAATATTGTCTTTGCCCACATGATAGGCGCTGTTGTAACTCGTGCGTACACTCACGATTTTTCTTCCTCTAACAGTTTTATTTAGTCCGTTGACGGTGGTCTGGACTTCCGGCAACTCAGGCATTTAAATTTTTCAAAGCGTGTTTAACGCGCTCTGCGGCTCCTTCAATATTTTTGGGTACTTTTTTGAGTGCGGTGCGGCTATCGCGTTCACTATATCCGAGCGAAACCAAGGCTTCCATAGCATCGCCTTCGGAGCGGATATCTACCATGTCTTCGTTGGCTACTTTTAATTTATCTTTCAGCTCGAGCACTATCTTTTCCGCATTCTTCTTGCCGATTCCCGAGACTCTTGTGAGATAAGTGGTGTCTGCGCTAGAAACTGCTTGCCGAAGCATGGCCGGGGTTGCAACATTTAATATATTGAGAGCAGTTCTTGGCCCGATGCCAGAGATGGTGATGAGAAGTTCGAAAGTATCTAGATTTTCTTTGTCCAGAAATCCGAATAGTTCCAAAGAAGTTTCTCGCACAACCAAATGTGTCCAGAGGAAAACTGGGGAGCTCAATGTGAGCTCTATCGCAGTCTCGGTATTAACAAAAACCTTGTAGCCGACACCCGAAACATCCACTACTATAGAGTTTAAATCTTTGTGTCGCAGAGTGCCGGACAGGCTTGAAATCATATATTAACTAGTGTAGCATCTCGGGAATGGCAATAACACGTTCGGCGAAAAAGGCTCATAGAACCTCGCTCAAGAAGCAGGTATTTAATACTCGTCGCATGGATCGGGTATCTAAGTCAATAAAATCTCTTAAGAAGTTGGTGTCCTCTGGCAGTAAAAAAGAAGTGCATGCAATGATGCGTGAAGTGCAAAGCGCGCTAGACAAAGCGGTCAAAGGAAAGACTTTGAATAAAAACACCGCTTCCCGCAAGAAATCCCGTCTTTCAAAATTGATTAAGAAATTGTAAGCTTCTCTTCAAGCTCCCATCGTTCAATGGATAGGACATGACTTTGCGGAAGTTAAAATGTAGGTTCGATTCCTACTGGGAGCACCCGATGGTAAAAATTTTAGATGGTAAAAAGTTAAGTTCCGAACTGGCCCAAAAGCTTAAGAAGATTATTGAAAAGCTCAAGATAAAGCCTAAGTTAGTCATTATCCAGGTAGGAGATAATGCTCGGTCTATGAGCTATATTAAAAGAAAAATTATCTTCGCAGAAAAAATCGGCGCTCTTGTGGAGCATAAAAAAAATCCTGAAAACATTTCTGAAACAACTCTAATTGCAAGCATTAGAAGATTTAATGCTGATAAATCCGCGCACGGCATAATCGTTCAGCTTCCGCTCCCCAAGCATATAGACACGAGAAGAGTCTCGGAGACAATAGACTACGAAAAAGATGTTGACGGCTTCAGAGGCCATTTCATGCCAGCCACTGCCAGAGGTATCTTAACTTTGCTAGATAAGTACAAAGTAAAAATTTCAGGCCAAAAAGTAGTGGTCGTGGGCCGCTCCGAATTTGTCGGTAAACCAATAGCGCTGGCGTTGCTAAACCGAGAAGCAACTGTCACTATTTGCCATAAAAGGACTCGTGATTTGGCGAGAGAGATAAAAGATGCCGATATCCTTGTGATCGCGGCAGGCCACCCCAAACTTATAAAGTCGGGGCACGTCAATAAGAATCAAGTAATAATCGATGTGGGCATAAACATTTTAAAAGATAGAAAAGTAACGGGAGACGTAGATTTCAAAAATGTTTCTAAGGTTGTTAAGGCTATTAGCCCCGTCCCGGGCGGCGTTGGTCCGATGACCATTGCCTCTCTCTTCCAAAATCTTTTAGAAGCCTATTCTCTACAGGCTTAAAAGTGTTTTCTCGATGAGAGTTTCTACTTCACCTTCACCTCGGCGGGCCATGTGGTAACCGATGACTAAATTTTCTGACAACTTTAGAAGCTCCGGAGTTTTTTTCGAGAGAAGCATAGACTTTACTTTCCACATAAGAGTAAAAAATATTCTGTCCGGGGCTACGCCGGCTAAGATCGCTTCCTGGTACAAAATCCACGATTCTTTCTTGTTCCTTCTGCCAAATACGTTGATAAATCTAAAAATATCAAACTCCTTGCCTTTCTTATCTAAAGGAGGACTATCTTCCTCTTCTTGAAGATTTACATCAACAATGTCGCCAAAAATATTTTTGTGGTAAAACTCATCCATATTTTTCCATTTCGCCCCAATTTTTCCCTACTGACGGCTCCGCAATGATCGGCACCCCTCGACTTTCGCTCGGGGCAAGCACCCCTTCCATTATTTTTTTAAAATTGCTTACCGCCTCATCGATATCACTATCCTTTACTTCGTAAACGAGTTCATCGTGCACCTGGAGCAAGAGGTTTGCCTCAAGAGAATTATTTTTTATATATTCATCAATTCTTTTCATCGCGATCTTGATGATATCCGCCTGGGTCCCTTGCATCGGTGCATTGATAGCCATCCTCTCGGCTTGTGCACGCACATAAGGCAGTGGTGACTTGAATCCGCTAAAGTAGCGTCTCCTCGCAAACATAGTCTCGGTATAACCCTTGCGCTCGGCCTCGGCTTTGATCTTGTCGAGATATGCGGCAAGTTCCGTGAATGTCGAGAAGTATTTGTTGTAAAACTCCTGCGCTTCTTTCCTATCTACGCCAAGATTAGCCTTAAGAGCGTTCACACCCATGCCGTAGAGGATGCCGAAGTTAATAGTCTTCGCACGTGCTCGCTGTCCCTTATCGACCTTGTCGGGCGGTACTTTGAATACGCGGGAAGCTACACCAGCGTGCACATCTTCCCCATTTTTAAATATCTCGATCAGTTTTTTATCTTTTGAAAGTATGGCGGCAATGCGAAGCTCGATCTGCGAATAATCGAGGGCAACGAGCTTCGACCCTTTCTCGGCCACAAATGCGTCGCGAATAGCTCTGCCCAAAGCGGTTTTCGACGGTATATTCTGGAGATTAGGGTTATTCGACGCCATACGCCCGGTAGTAGAGCCAGCTTGGAGAAAAGTTGAGTGCAGGCGTGAACTTTTATCGAGTAGTGGCGGAATAGCATCGATGTATGTCGATAAAAGCTTTGCCAGCTCGCGGTATTCGAGAATTAGTCCAATGATTGGGTGCTTATCCCGCAATTTTTCTAGCTCTGATTCTTTGGTCGAGAGTGCTCCTCCAGGCGTCTTTTTCTGGCGCTTGTCTGCAAGGCCAAGTTTAATGAATAAAATACTTGAGAGTGTCTTGGTCGAATTAACATTAAACTCTTCTCCCGCTTCTTTCCAAATAGCGTTCTCGAGGCGCTTCTGTTCTTTGTGATACTTGATAGATAGGTCGGTAAGAATTTTCTTGTCGATTTTAATGCCGCGTTCATTCATATTCTCAACTATAGACATAATCGGCTTCTCTATCTCTTCGAACACTTTCCTTACTTTGCGTTTATCAAGTTCCTTTTCCAAAATTTTCCTTGCCTCACCCAGGTCACTCGTCTTGGTAAAGCTTTTTACATCTTCGGGATTGGGATTGGTGATATCAGAATCAATAACCCAGAGCATTATCGGCAAATCCTTGGCTTCTTGTGCAGAAAATTGAAGTTGAGCCACCTCACCCGGCCTACGGTCACCCTCTCCTTGCTCAAGGAGAGGGGCTGGGGGTGAGGTCTGTGCAATCCCAGCTTTCTCCACCATCTTTTTCAACCTATCCGTAAGCGTGCGGAAACCTAACGTGCGGAAGATGTCCAGAGCTTTATCCAGATCGAGATTCTCTTTCCAATTCTTTGGCAATACAAAATTAATCGGCGCGTCAGTGCGAATAGTCGCCAAAGTTTTGGAAAAGAGCGCTTCTTCTTTGCCCTCACGAAGAATTTCTCTAATGCGATCGCTTATATCTGCTTTGGCAAGATTTTTGTAAATATTTTCTACCGTACCAAAAGCCTGGATCAAAGTAGTCGCAGTTTTCTCTCCAATACCTTTGACACCGATAATGTTGTCCGACGGATCGCCACGCAAACCTTTGTAATCGACCATAAATTTGGGGGCGAAACCGAATCTTTCTATAACTTTTTTCTCATCGTACATAATCGTGTCGGAAATGCCTTTTTTCAAAGTGTAGACTTGCACCACCTTATCATCGACAAGTTGCATGGCATCCATATCTCCGGTCGCGATAATAATTTCCACCTCCAAGGTCGAACCTTGAGAATCTTTAAAGGTTCGACCTTTAACGTGTTCAACAATCGTTCCAATGATGTCATCTGCTTCAAAGCCCGGATGTGAGTAGATTGGTATGCCTAAGGCGGTGAAAATATCTTTAGCCCTCTCGAGCTGGAGCACCAAGTTCTTGTCTGCTTCTTTCCTCCCGGCTTTGTAAGCCGAGTAAACTTGGTGGCGATAAGTCGGCCCATCTAGATCGAAGCAAGCCACGAGATATTCCGGCTTCAAACTGTCGATGATCTTGATGAGCATTGCCACGAGGCCGTAGAGAGCGCCGGTCGGTTCTCCGGTAGAAGCGGCGGTAAATTCCGGAAGCGCGTGGTATGCGCGATGAATGATGGCATGCGCGTCAAAGAGAACTAACTTTTTATTATTTTTCATGCTGGAAGAGAATTGTTTTGGAATCTTTTGGCATAATTCCTTCGACCTTTTCCGGCCATTCGATAAGAATTAAATTTTCTGGATTCTCGATTAAATCTTGCCAGCCCAAATGCAATAATTCTTGTGCGCTCTCTAATCTGTATGCATCGATATGAATAAGTTTTTTGAACCCGCGCCAATCAATGTCGTAAGTTTTCATAATGACAAAAGTAGGACTCGTGATGTGCTCCTCGATACCCATCATCTTCCCCAACATCTTAACAAAATGGGTTTTGCCGGACCCCAGTTCTCCCTGAAGTCCGACTACAGTAGCTTTCATGCCGGTATTATACATAAAAGGGCAGGAACTTTCGTTCCCGCCCTTGAAAACAATTCTACGGTGGTGATGGGCATCTTACTCCTCTCGGAGAGTCAAGCCTGTCCACCTGCCAGAGTTTGTCGCGAGTCCCCTGATTGGTATTTACGTGCTCCCTTAGCTCGACGGAACCAATAAAACTATCGTCACTGGCACCCGCATAAGCCGAAGCCATTGCCCAGATCTCGCGACTTGACCCACTGAAAGCCCTGGAAGGAATCGGTACGGTAGCACTTCTGCCATAGGCTAGACTGCGTACTTCGATTCCATACATACTTTCAATCATGAGTCTTGGAGCGCAATTGTTCTTGAAAGTTATAATCAAACCTATCTGAGACATGGGTTCGCGCCTTTCTATCACGCTCCCATCTGGCAATTGAATTCTCCGCACCGCGCATCCACTAGCAGCCAGCGCTAGACACATAACCAGAAGAACTTTTTTCATAAAACCCTCCTACTTCTAATTATACATAAAATACACAGTTTGTCAAGCATAGTTTATTAAACCTAGAACCTATAGAATTAAAGAATGCTTCAATTTGATGAAGAAAGGCAGAATGAGCGGGTAAGCACTCTTCGCAAGAAAGAGGAGGAAAACTTGGTTGAGACTTTGTCTCAACGCCACGGTATCCCCTACCTCGACTTATCCCTCCACCCTATAAACACTGACGCTCTGCGTGTGATCAAAGAATCCGACGCGCGGACAGCTGGCCTCGCAGTCTTCAACGCAACAGACAAAAACATTGATGTGGCCGTGCTTTCGCCAGATGGCGATGAGACTAAAAAAGCGCTTGAGGATTTGAAACAGCGAGGATATAACTTGGAAATATTCATGGTCTCGCACCAAAGCCTCGAGCGAGTCTGGGAAAGGTATAAAGATATGTCGTATTCGTTCGAAACAAAGTCCGGCGCTCTTGATATTTCTAACGAAAAAATTATTGAGATAACCAAGAAAGTTAATTCTCTTACTGATGTAAAAACTCTGATCGAAGGCGTGCTTGGCATGAAGCGCGCTTATCGCATCTCAAGAATTCTAGAAATTATATTGGCGGGCGCCATTTCTCTCAAAGCATCGGACGTTCACTTGGAACCGGAAGAGAGGGATCTGCGCCTGCGCTACCGTCTCGACGGCGTGCTCACCGATATCCTCCACTTCGACACGGAGACTTTCGAGCTGCTCTTATCGCGCATCAAACTGATAAGCGAACTAAAGCTCAATGTCAAAGACAGAGCCCAAGACGGAAGATTTTCCATCAAACTCGGTTCAGTCGAGATCGAAGTGCGCACATCCACTCTGCCCGGACCTTATGGCGAGTCTGTGGTATTGCGCGTGCTTAACCCAGACGCCATCGCGGTCGAGTTAAAAGAGCTCGGCATACATCCAAAACTGCTTGCGATTTTCGAAGAAGAAATTAAGAAGCCCAACGGCATGATCCTCGTCACTGGTCCAACCGGTTCCGGCAAAACTACTACCCTCTACGCATTTTTAAAAAAGATTTATACGCCGGATGTCAAAGTAATCACTATTGAAAATCCGATCGAATATCACATTGAAGGCATTGTGCAAACACAGACAGAAGCGGAGAAGGGCTACACCTTTGCCGAAGGGCTAAGGAGCGCTCTGCGACAGGACCCTGATGTCATCATGGTCGGAGAGATCCGCGATAGTGAGACCGCCACGGTGGCTATCAATGCCGCTCTGACAGGACACGTAGTATTCGCGACTCTCCATACCAATAATGCCGCGGGGTCATTCCCCCGCCTTCTGGACCTCGGCGTCAATTCCAAAGTGATTAGCTCCGCCCTAAATATCTCTATCGCCCAAAGACTGGTGCGCACGCTCTGTAGCTCTTGCAAGAAGGAAAAAATTCTCGAGGGTGAGTGGAAAATAAAAGTCGATGAGATCCTCGGCGCAATAGAAGATAAGTCTTATCTCGAAGGAGTCCAAAGGGAAAAAATCTGGGAAAGCGTAGGTTGTGAAAAGTGCAGTGGCCTCGGCTTCATCGGCCGCATCGGCGTATATGAGGCAATCTTGGTCGATGACAAAATCGAGAAGGCGGTGATAGAAAACCCATCAGAGCGCGATATAAGAGAGGCGGCTAAAGAGCAGAGGCTTCTCAATTTGGCCCAAGACGGAGTGCTCAAAGCACTCTTAGGAATTACTACCTTGGAAGAATTAGATAGGGTGGTAGACTTGTGATAGTCTGCCGGCAGGCAGGATCCAGTACAGAAATCTCTAAGCAAAAGCAAACTACTTTCTCAAGGATAACTTCAGTTCCGACAAGTCGGAACCATAATGTCCCCAGAAAATCGTCCGTTGCTTAGAGATTTATGGTCTGGATCTATTTTCAGATTAGCACATAAAAGTTTTTATGTCAAGCAAGAAAAAACCTCCAGAACTAGCTTCCTTTTTAGATACCGAGTTAAGGCCTTCGGTCTGGCAAGAATATATTGGGCAAGAATCGGTCAAAAATAATCTAAAAATCCTGATACAAGCCGCTACCGAGCGCGGCACGCCGCCGGAACATGTGCTCTTCTACGGGCCGCCGGGACTTGGCAAGACTACTCTCGCCCACTTGGTGGCGCGAGAGACCGGCAAGGCGATGAAGATCACCTCTGGTCCGGCTATCGAGAGAGTTGGTGACCTTGCTTCCATCCTCACCAACCTTTCTCCTGGCGACATCATCTTCATCGATGAAATACACCGCTTGAATAAGACTATTGAGGAAGTGCTCTACCCTGCCATGGAGTCAGGGGTGCTTGATATAATTATTGGCAAAGGTCCTTCAGCAAGAACACTTCAGCTAGAACTGCCGCCATTCACACTACTCGCGGCTACCACCCGCGTGGCGATGATTTCTTCGCCACTCCGCTCGCGCTTTTCCGGCGGAGTATTCAGACTCGAGTTTTATAATGAAAAAGAGCTTGCGGAGATATTGCGCCGCTCGGCAAAAATTATTGGCGTCGATATTGAGAATGACGCGGAGAAAGAGATTGCCCGGCGCTCGCGCTTCACTCCGCGTATTGCAAACTATCTTCTCAAACGCGCTCGCGACTTCGCTCAGGTGGAAGGTAAGAAATTTAATACGGAAACTGTAGACCGAGCATTAAAGCTTCTTGGTATTGATGAAAAAGGTCTCTCACCTTCCGACAGAAAACTTTTAGAAATAATGGCGGATAAATTTGGCGGCGGACCGGTGGGCCTCTCGACTCTAGCGGCCGCGCTCTCGGAAGAAGAAGCAACCATCGAAGAGTTTAATGAGCCGTATCTATTGCAACTCGGATTCATCGAGCGCTCGCCGCGCGGCCGAGTCCTCACTCCTCACGCTTACACCCATCTCGGTAAAAAACCTCCCGCGAATCTGCAAAAAAAATTGCTATAAACAATGTCCGGTCACAATAAATGGTCGAAGATTAAAAGACAAAAGGCTGGTAGCGATGCCGCCAAATCTAAAATTTTCTCTAAATTATCACGAGCTATCGCAACTGCTTCACGAGAGACAAGAGGTGACGTAAATTCACCAATACTACGCGCCGTTATAGAGAAGGCTCGTGAATATAATTTCCCTATGGATAATATTAAGCGCGCAATAGAACGTGGTAAAAATGCAAAGTAGAACTCTGGCTATTGACCCGGGGTTCGATAGAATCGGAGTGGCGGTTTTAGAAAATGATAAGCTTCTTTTTTCCGATTGTATTGAGACTGATCGCAAATCTCCGCACCAAGAGCGCTTACTTATGATTGGCAAGGCGGTTGAGAAAATAATTAAGAAATGGAAACCAGAAGCATTAGCTATCGAGAAGCTATTCTTCAATCAAAACGTTACCAACGCCCTAAAGGTATCTGAAGCGCGGGGAGTAATTCTCTATGAAGCAGCAAGAGCAGGGTTAGAAATCTTCGAATACTCGCCGCAAGCCATTAAGATTGCCGTTACTGGCTACGGCAAGGCGGACAAGGCACAGATTGTAAATATGGTAAGGAAACTAATCGCTCTACCGTCTAAAAAGATGCTTGACGACGAGGTGGACGCCATTGCACTGGGGATTACTCACCTTGCAACACAAAAGAGTATCTGATAAAAATAAGTGCATTCAAAAAAATTATAAATAATAAGATTTGAAAAATGGATGACGACATTATAAAAGACGATGAGCTCCATACTGATCCAGAGCTCGCTGGTGACGAGCCACTCGATGAAAAACTTAAGCCAAAAAGTCTTTTGGACGACGAGGCTGTAGAGAGTGCCGACGACTTAGCTGAAGATGAGCTCGACGTAGAAGAGCCGTTCGACGATGTAAATGAAACCTAATTAAACTCTTTCTATTCGAATAAAGCGGTGTTTGCCGATGCGGTAAACACCGCTTTCAATTTCGTTGATGGCGCCTTCTTTATCCAAACGATTAAATTCCGTTTTAGAAGAAACCAGCCCATTCTCTAAAAGGATTTCCGCAAGCGGAACATCTTTCCCAGCTTCAACAGTCTTAATATCTTTAGGGATGCCACCTTTGGAAAAAGTTTCTTCGAAGTTTTCTTGAGCGTTCTTCGCTTTCTCCTCTCCGTGGTACATCTTGGTAATCTCAAATGCCAAACGCATCTTGGCTTCCTTGGGATGGCTATTTAAAATTTCTTCAATTTCTTCTAAGTTAAGCCAAGTACAGTCAGTGAAAAGCTGTTGCATGTTCTCATCTGGCTGGGCCATTACTCCCCCATACATCTTGTCAGCTTGCCAGTCCAAGAATATTCCAGTTCCTTGAGATTTAGACATCATCTTCTCGCCAGTGACTGGATTTTCTAAAATGGTTGTAATAAATATAAATTTCTCTTTGTCTTTTAATTTTTTTAGAAGAGTGCGCCCAGCAAGAGCATTGAACTTTTGGTCATTGCCACACATCTCCATATCTACATCCATTACCACAGAGTCGTAGCCCTGCATAAGCGGATAATACAACTCATGAAGGTAAAGGGGCTTTTTATCTTTCATGCGCTCCTGAAACATATCTCTTTCAATCATCTGTTGAACAGTAAAATTGGAAGCAAGCTTTAATCCGTCCTCGAAACTAAGTTTAGAGAACCAATCATGGTTATACATGATCTTGATGTCATCAGTATCAATTAGAGGCCTTATTTGAGAGAGCCAGGTCTTAGTGTTTTCAACTACCTCCTCACGTGAAAGCTGTTTTCTAGCTGAATTACTCTTGTCCGTTGGGTCACCAATTCTAGAAGTGAAGTCCCCAATAAGAAAAATTATTTCGTGTCCAAGGCGGCGAAATTTCTCTAGAATCATGTAATTGGTAGCGTGGCCCAAGTGGAGTGATTGCCCAGTCGCATCTGTACCAATATAAATTCTTAATTTTTTACCCGCCTCAAGAACTTCTTTTAAGGCCTCTTTGGAAGGAATAATTTCCTTAACGGAACGAGAAAGCAGTTCTTCTGCTTGTAGTGAGCGCGTCGAATCTACGTCTTTAGTCATTGAGGGTATTTTATGATAAAATTGTCTTTCCTGCTAATTCTATGGTCAAAAAGATTCTTGGTTCCAGAGCCTCATTAGCCATTGCCACCGCCCTGTTATTTTCTATTGGGCTTTTTATCCTGTGGACGGCATCGCTTCGCATACCAGCGCTTGAAGATATTAGCGAGCGCCGGATAGACCAATCCACCAAAATTTATGACCGCACTGGCGAAATCCTCCTCTACGACATGGCGCGCGATGTTAGGCGGGCGGAAATCCCCATCGAAGACGTTTCCTATTATGCCAAGGCGGCCGCTATCGCCATCGAGGACAAGAATTTTTATTCGCACCGAGGTTTCGAGTTTCGTTCGTTCTTGCGAGCGGTTATCGTCAACTTAACTACGCTTTCATTTAGCCAGGGCGGCTCAACCATTACCCAGCAAGTGGTAAAAAATTCCATCCTTACCAAAGACAAAACCCCGACCAGAAAATTGAAAGAACTGATACTAGCTGTCAAATTGGACAACGTGCTTTCCAAAGACGAGATACTTTCTCTGTATCTCAACGAAATCCCTTACGGCGGCACTATCTACGGCATAGAAGAGGCTTCTAGAAGTTTTTTTGGCAAAAGCTCGTCGGAACTAACCCTTGCCGAGTCCGCTTACCTTGCCTCTCTACCAAAAGCACCAACCTATTACTCTCCATACGGATTACATCGCGAAGAACTGGAGGTGCGTAAAAATAGAGTGCTTAGCGAAATGCTTGCAAACGATTTTATTTCGGAAGAAGAGTATGCGGCCAGCCTTACTGAAGTTGTAGATTTCAAAACTAGGACTGACACTCGCGGCATCAGAGCTCCACACTTCGTCTTTTTCGTTATCGATCAATTGGCCAAAAAATATGGCGAGGACGTCCTTCTTAGTAGCGGCTTTAAGGTTATTACCACACTAGACTATTCTATCCAGGAAGAAGCGGAGGCTATCGCAAAAAAGTACGGACCGATCAACAAAGCAAAATTTAATGGAGAAAATAACGCTATCGTCGCTATCGATCCTAAAACTGGCGATATTTGGGCCATGGTCGGTTCACGCGACTACTTTAATACTGAAATTGACGGCAATTTCAACGCCGCTATCGGACACAGACAGCCTGGCTCTACCTTCAAACCAATTGTTTACTCGGCCCTTTTCAATAAAGGCTATACTGACAACACTCTATTATTCGATGCGCCAATACAATTTGTCCCGTCCTGTGCTCCTGATAATTTTGTAACGGATGATAAGTGTTATTCTCCGGGAAACTATGATGACAAGTTCCGTGGACCAATGACCATAAGAAACGCCTTGGCTCAATCTATAAACGTCCCGGCAGTTGAGGCTCTCTACCTTGCTGGTGTCAAAAATGCCATATCTCACGCCGAAAATTTGGGTATCGAAAGCCTAACTGATATAAAAAATTACGGACTTTCTCTGGTGCTAGGAGGAGGATCTGTATCGCTTCTCGATATGGCGTCGGCTTACTCTGTGTTTGCCAATGACGGCATAAGGAACCCCCATAATCCTATACTGCGGGTGGAAGACTCTAGCGGCAATATTATAGATAGCTATGCCGCATCTCCCTCTCGAGTATTGCCGGAACAAAGCGCAAGACTTATATCAGACATATTGTCTGATAATAGCGCGCGCATGCCCGCTTACGGTTCAAATTCCCCTCTCTATATATCTTCACGAGACTTGGCGGCAAAAACTGGCACTTCAAACGACTACAAAGATACTTGGATTATCGGCTACACGCCCAATTTAGTGGTTGGGGCATGGGTAGGCAACAACGACAACACCCCGATGGAGAAGAAGGTGGCAGGACTCATTGTCTCCCCTATGTGGCGCGAACTCATAGATAAAATACTGCCAAACTTTCCAGCCGAAAGCTTTATCCCGCCAGAAAAAGAGCAAACTGTCCCCAACAAACCACTTTTTGATGGTCAGCTACTAAGTTCCGATCCTCAATATAATAACTGGCAATATGGTATCAATCGCTGGCTTACACCTATGATTGGTTCATCGGCATTACCAAATACAGGAAGCTTGTATCCCCAATCCCCTGCACAATAACCGGTCTAGCTTGGCCTTCGAATCCGAGAGAGATGCTATCGGTCGGTATCGATTGGAAACAATCCGTAAAATAGCGGTGGTTTACGTTGATAGAGATGTCTTCTCCTTCTAGCACGGATTCAATGACTTGAGTACTTTCGCCCACAGTAGCATTTTTAGACTCGATTTCAAATTTAGATGCCTTAGGAAACAGTTTTAGTGTCAGTTGGTTGAAGCTATCAGAAAAGATCAGGGTGGTTTTAAGTGAGTTGACGAGATCTTGTTTAAGCACAGCTGCCTTGGTGTTAATTTTTTTAGGAATAATTTGACGGTAATCTGGAAAGGTTCCATCTATAATGCGCGAGGTGAGGTAAACATTCTCGGAACGCATAGCCATCTGATGTTCCTCAACCGAAACAGACACCTCTTCCTCTCCTCTATCAAAAATTCTAATGATCTCGACCGCATTTTTTTGCGGTATAAGAATCTGCTTGAAGTGTGGAGATTTTTTAATCCTTATTTTCTTTTCTGCGAGCCTAAACGAATCAGTGGCGGCAAAGGTCATAAACTCTCCCTCGTGAGTAATAGAGATAGAAGAGAGCTCTGGCTTCATAGAACCCACTGCCGCAGCGTAGAGAACTGATTTCAAGCCAAAGACAAGGTCTCTTGATGGCATTAGAAATGTTTTATCATCATCTAATTCTGGAATAATAGGGAAGTCCTCGCTTGGTAGAGTTTTAATACTTGTTTTAGTACTAGAAGTTTTTATCTCAAGGACTTGTTCTTTGGTGTTTAAGGTAATATTTCTATCTTTAACCAAGGAGGTTATAAAAGAGGAAATAATATGAGCTGGCACCACAACACTTCCAGGCTCAATAACTTTAACTGCTAAATTTAGAGAAATACCAAGATCTAAATTTGTCGCTTTTATCGAAAGTGAGTTTTGATGAGCATTTAAATATAATCCAGATAACACAGGTAGAGTAATATTTTTACTAGCGATTTTATCTGCTTTATTTAAAACATCCTCTAGTTGTTCTTTGATGCATTCAATCTTCATAATATTTATATATAAATACTTATTACTATTATTAGGGGTGTTGATATGTGCACAACTTCAAAAACCCCGTCTTTATTAGCTGTTTTAGGTTTTTCAAAAACTTCTGGTGTGGGTAACTTCTAATTGATTCACGGAGAATTTTCATCAAACCCCCTTCTCTCTCCATAGCCTTATTCTTATTAACACTCTTTACGTTATTTTTCCACATGTTTTACACAGTTAATAAATTCCTGATTTGACCCACTTCATCCACAAGCGACTGATCCTCTTTTATATCAGTTTTTATCTTCTCGCATGAATGGATAACAGTAGTGTGGTCTCGGCCGCCAAGCTTCTGTCCGATCGCTGGGTAAGAGATATTAAAATCTTCCCTCAATAGATACATTATGACCTGGCGTGGCTTGATAACCTCTTTATGCCTAGTTTTTTCATAAATACTTTCTTCTTTAATATTATAAAAGTCTGAGACAATTCTCACCACGTCCTTTACGGCTACTATTTTCTTAGGTTTGATATTGTTTTTAATATAATTCTTAATATCAGATATAGACATTTCTTTGTTCCGTAGTTGTGTGTGGCACAAAAGAGTGTTGACCGTGCCCTCAAGGTCCCGGATATTGCCGTTTATAGTGTGGGCCAGATAATCCACCACCTCGCCTGATAAAGAGATGCCTTGCTGGGCGCTCTTAGCGGTAATGATGGCGATTCTAGACTCCAGGTCTGGAGCCGGGATATCGACTGTCATGCCAGCGGAGAGTCTCGATTTGAGTCTCTCTTCAAGCCCGGTGATAAAGTATGGGTGTTTGTCAGAAGAAAAAATGATTTGCTTGTTATTGTCGTATAGCGCGTTAAAAAGATGAAATAATTCTTCTTGAAATTTCTGTTTATCAGAGAAAAACTGGATGTCATCAACGATTAGAACATCGTATTTGCGGTATTTCTCTTTGAAAATATGCGTTTTTCCGTTTTGGATGGCATTCATACAATCCTGGCCAAATTGTTCGGAGGTCATGTAGTAAACTTTTTTACCCGGAGAGGAAGTTTTGATCTGGTTGCCTACGGCTTGGATCAGATGTGTCTTGCCGTGGCCAGTGGAGCCATAGATAAACAGCGGATTGTACATGATGCCGGGCTTCTTGATCACCGCCTGGGCGGCCGCATGGGCAAGTTCGTTAAATGGGCCAATGACAAATGTTTCAAATGTATAACGCGGATTTAAATTATCGTCTTTGTTGACCTGTGCTTCCTCGAGGGGCAGTTCTTTAGCATAGATATTTTGGTTTGGCCTCTCTTCCTTCTTACGACTTTCTTCTTTGTTTACAACGTATTCTACCGCATGGACAGTATTCTCGAGAGTTCTAAGGTTTTTAAGGATGGTCGAGTGATATTTGGTTAGAAGCCACTCCTTTACGAAGGCGTTTGGGACAGATAGGACGATTACCCCACCATCTTCCTTAACAATCCTGGTATCCTTAAACCAGGTGGTGAAATTAGCGCTCGAGACTCCGAGCTCAATCTCCACCAAAACTCTCTGCCAAAGTTGCTTATAGTCCAACATAGTTTTTTGTTGTTACACAGTATATCTTTTCGCGCCGACTTAAAAACTTGTTAAAAGCTCAAAAAATGTTTATAATGTGTGAATAACCTGTTAAGAAAAAATGTCTACAACATATAAGCCAAAAAAGCGCAAGAGAGCTAGGACACACGGCTTCCTCTCCCGGCAGAAAACATCTACCGGCAAAAGAACCATCAGAGCTAGAAGAAGAAAGGGTAGGAAGAGACTCGCCGTCTAATGTATTTTTATCTTCGATTTTCTCCATCAGAAGAAATTAAAGTTGTAATATCTGTTTCTAAAAAAGTCTCTAAGAAAGCTGTCGTAAGGAATACAGTTAAAAGAAGAGTCCGGGCTATAATGCGAGGACTCGTAAAAAATCTGAAACCAGGAATTTATATGATTGTGGCTAAAGCGGGAGCGGAACAAATAAAAGGTAAAGAATTAGAAGCACAGATCCGAGGTATAATGTCGTAATGTCTTTTTTATATCACACATTTTTCTTCGACCCGCTTTATAACGCCTTAATACTTTTGTTCAAAGTTATCCCGTGGGCTGATGCCGGCTTCATAGTTATTCTTTTAACAGTGTTGGTGAGACTCTTAATGTTCCCTCTCTCCAGGAAAGCAGTGCTTACACAGGTAAAAATGGCCGAAATTGCTCCAGATTTGGCTAAAATCAAGGAACAATACAAAGATAAGGCAGAAGAACAGGCGCGCCGCACGCTAGCGCTCTATAAAGAAAGAGGAGTTAATCCCTTCTCTGGAATTCTCGTCATCATTATCCAAATTCCCATTATTCTTGCTTTGTATCAAATTTTCCTACATTTTCCGCAGGTTAACGCCGAATTATTGTACTCGTTTGTAAAAGTGCCGGAATCCATCAATACTCTCTTTCTCGGGTTTCTAGATATCACGGCCAAAAGTGTTGTTCTTGCAGTTCTCGCCGCACTATCAACATTTGTCCAATTTAAAGTATCCGCACAAGGACAAACAGCGCCAACAGGCAAATCTTTTGGAGACAATCTCACTCGTAGTATGCAGACTCAAATGAAATATTTTTTCCCAGTGATAGTATTCTTTATCTCTTACAGTATTTCCGGCGTTATCGCTCTATATTGGCTCACTACTAATTTATTTAGTATCGCGCAAGAACTGTTCGTGAGAAGAAAAATCAAACCTACTGCAGTTTGAGAGCCCAAAGCGAAAGATCATTCTTGTTTATAAAAACCAGGTAATCTTCGTTTGGAGAAAGTTTCGGCTGGTAGACATCGAGATCGGTGCTAATATCGACTTTTGGTTCTGCTAGAAACTGGGCGACTTCAGTATCTGTATCGAAAGACCAAAGATTATCAGAAAAGTGTATTGCCCCTTTATACCAATTGTCCAACTCCCCTGTTTTTGGGGCGTAAGCCGGTACGCCGCAGAAAACTAACTCTGCATTCTTTGCGCTCCACACACACTTCTCTGCCAAAGTTGCCGGTAATACCTCGGAGGAGCTATTGTTTGCAAGGCTTCTGGAAAATAGTTTAGTTTCACCATCTTCAACATGAGAGTACAATATGCGGCTGCCATCAGCATTTATGAGCGCTACAAGCCCATTAAGCGGGCCTAAAATTTTGCTCAATCCGCCAGATGCGCTCATAGAGTACGCGTATCCGGGGGCATCGCTTGATGGCTTAGTATAAGCGACAACTTTCTTGCCATCCGAGAATGCCCAATCAGTAAAGGGAGAGTTAATAGCAACAGGACCAGTGTACCCCCGCAAGAGAGTAGAAGTAATTTTATAAAGCGAAGAAGTAGCCGTTGGAGGGGGCGTAAGAGTAAGCGATAAATTTTCTACAGTGTCAGAGTCATTTTTAAGATAGCGAAGCAGTACCGTATTGCCGTCAGGTTTAAAATGAGCCTCATAAATTTTCGGCAAAGTCTGGTTTACAATTTTTACCCTTTCTCGTGTAGCGAGATTGAAATCGTAAATATGGCCAGTAGCTCGGTCAACGTATCGCACAGCATTCTTTAAAACCACAAAACCCGCCACAGGTGTATCAGAAATCCGCATCAACTTGGCGGTTTCACCACCAAGTTGGTTGGAGCCCCCATCTCCTTCCTCCGTTTTTGGTTGTAGGTCGTTGGTTGTAGGTCGTTGGTTTTCCCCAGATCCAAACGGCAAGCCATCCACAATAGTTTCGACTAAAGGAATTTCTTTGTCTCGCAATAAAAACCAACCTGCTAATATAACGAGAACCAAAATTATGACCGGAATAAATATTTTTTTCATTTTAATATATTACATGCCAGTGATTAGCTGATGATGCTACTTCTCCCCCGCACTTCTCTCCCGCTGGTTCCCAAAGAAATCTGCCAGGGAATTTCGGGCTAGTGTAGGTGGCACACTTTTCCAAAACTAAAGCTTTGACTTTCTTTCCTTCTACTGTAGTTCCGCCATTAGCACTAATCACCGCATCAAGAATAGCATTAGAGCGTATATCTACAGAAGCACCGATATTATGGGTAGAACCAGTTGTATGACCACCTTCCGTTCCTCCGGTTATTAGTATTACCCCGCACTCTGAGCAAAAAGTCGCAAGAGCTTTCAAGCCGTCGATCGTTCGTCTCTGGAGGCTATTCACGTTTACGCATCCAGTTGTTACGCTTCCATAGCATGCTCCGGCATACGGCCTAATGGCAACCTTACCATCACCTCTGGCTCTGCTCAATTCTTCTCTAACAGATGAGTCTGTTCCTAGTTCTTCTGTCGTTAATATTGTTAAGTTTGGTCTCTCAAATGCGGCGCCAAGCTCTTGTCTCTCTATATTCAAATTGAAATTAACAAAAGGATTTTTGTCAGCATCAGGATAAATACTAAAAAGGATTAACCATGCGCTTATTGTAAGAATAAGCCCCCAAATCGCGTTAGAAATAGTGTTTTTAGCATCGCTTTTGCCCTGGAAAGCATCTGTAGACATATATTGGATGCCTCCATAAATAATCATTACGACAGCAAGTACCCCAGCTACACCGATAATTAAATTGAAAAGGCCGGGGATATATGTTGCAAAAGTACTGGTCGCAGAATTTTCAGCTATTGTTACACCCGGAAGCGGTGCCAGAAGGCTGTATTCAGTAGCTTGGGCAAGTAAATTATTCATCATTCTCCGAATTCTACCAAGAACCCCTTCTCTACGTTCTGGGTAATATAATTTTTATTTGAGACGCGCAGAGAAACTTGCGACGAGCCGGACGCATTATCAGGTGCTCTATATGTCACGGAGTTCCTGATCCCCAGTCCCCCGGTATTAGTGCGCCATTCATAAGTTAAGTTATTGCTTAAGCGAGTATCAGCATTAAAAAAATATGGAAATGCCGATAAGGTCAATTCGTTCTCCTTCAGCCGGTAATTTTCACCAACTGCTTTATGGAACATAAATCCGTAAAGAGGATTATTTTCATAAACCGCAAGTGTCGGCACGATTGGAGTGACGGAGATAGAGCTGCTCGCCAAGACATTGTCCGATGCAGAAATAATTTCAACTTCTATATTTTGTGTACGGGAAAGAATGTCGTCGAGAAAAACAAGGGTGTTTTTGCCAACACCGTTGCTATTGCCTAAAACAGTGCCATTCCGAATCCACTTGTAGTATAGGTTCGATGGATTGCCAAGTCCGTTAGGAATGGCGACAAAAGTAATCATCGACTGAGTGGACCAAAGAGACTTCCCTTGATAAAATGGCGGGGTGTAAGTATCTCCTTGCCAGAGGATGTCTACGCTTTGCGCGTGGACACTAGTAGCTAGTAGTAAGAAGATAGTAGATAGAAAAATTATTTTTTTCATTTCTTTACCTTATTCATTATATCTAATGCTGGAGCAATTTTCTTGAGCTTCGAATCGAGAGCTACAATGAGTACGGCAGCTGTCATGGCCGGTAAAATGCTTATGATAGGGATCAATTCGACGATAAAGCTGCCACCCATCGTAAGAAATCGTTTTGGCTTCCAGAATGTGATGCCATGCATCGCAAACCACAGAAAAAATGTCAGAAGGTAGAAGATGCTTACCAGCCAATACATGGCAATAGGCGTAAACAGAGCACCGAGAGCGTCAAAGAAAAGAGCCACCACTCCCATTAGTACTATTGTTGTATTATTAAGCCCTCTTTCTTTTTTCTCCTCCATTATTGATTAGCAGCTTTCTTAATTTCTTCTTGTTTAATTTGAATCACTTCTGCTTTATCTTCCGCTGCATCTCTCTTGGCCTGTTTTATCGCCAAGACCTGCGAAGGATCGGAGGTGATGATCTGATCTTCTGTATAAGAAGCAATATTTTTGATAGCGACGTGCTTGAGACCGGCAAAGAATATCCCTTCTCCCACATCGGATTCGAGCAAGAGATACTTTTCTTCGTCTGTGAGGTTAAAGGTTTTCTGCAGCTCGTCTATGGTAGTGGGCGACTGCTTCAAGAGTATCTGGATCGATGAGTTGGTGATGATCGGCACTCCGTACGGTGATTTCAAGAAATCTCCGACATCTTGTGTGATAGTCGCTACGCCGAGGAAATATTTACGCCCGCGTTTGACGAGACCCATGAGGAAGCTTGCTGTATCTTCTGATTTCATCATCCACCATGCTTCGTCGATGACGAGCAATCTTTTCTTCAGATCCTTTCTGATTGCATTCCAGATATAGTGGGTGACGATGTACATAGCTATAGGCTTGAGCTCATCCTCCATGTCTCGAAGCGAGAAGACAATGAACTTTTTATTGATGTCTACGTTTGATGGCCTATTGATGAAGCCAGCCCAAGTGCCTTTTGTGTATTTGGACAATCTTTGTGCTAAGGATCCTCCTCCTTCGAGTCCAGAGAGCACCATCTCGAAGTCAGACATGAGCGGAGGTTCGACGTTTGAGAAGTCTGATTCAGCCGTAATGTCTTTGAGTGCATAAGTTTCGGTGATGGCGCGATCAATGAGTGCGTCTTCTTCGGCAGAGAGTCCGCCCATCATCAATCGGAATAATCCCACAAGATTGATGATGTTTGAACGTAGTACATTGGCCGCGCTCTCCTCTGGTCCGGGGATTGGAAGATCAAATGGATTGATGTGATGTTCGGAATTAAGCGAAATGCTAAAGTACCTGCCACCAGTAGCTTCTGCCATATACTCATATTCTTTTTCTGGATCAATCACAATTACAGAAGTATCAAACATGAGAGTACGCAAAATCTCGAGCTTAGTAGCATAGGACTTGCCGGCACCAGAACGGGCGAACATTACCGAATTATAATTCTCGAGGCTAAATCTATCGAAGAGGATCAAGGACGAATTATGCCGATTAATACCATAGAGAATTCCCTTGTCGGAAGTAAGATCAAATGATGTGAATGGGAATAACGATGAGAGTGGAGAAGAATTGAGTTTAGAGTGCACCTCAAGCATGTCATTTCCGAGAGGCAAGGTACTTTTGTACCCCTGTTCTTGCTGGAAGAGTGCTGGTTTGACGTAGATAAGTTTCGATTCCAATATCGATTTGATCTCCGACTCTACCTTATCGAGTTCTGAGTCGGATTCTCCGTAAATAGTGATGTAAAGGCCGACATCAAAGAGCTTTTCCTGGGCTTGTTGGAGCTGGTCGCGCAGATTTTCGAGATCTTGATAAGCGACGTCGAGCATCGGGTCGCGCACCAAGCCTTTTTCTTCCCTTGAATGGATCTGTGACTGTACTTCAGCCACCTTTCTCTGGAATTGGCGCAGAATTTTAGAAGTTTCGATCGGGTGGACGAAGATAGAGACGTCGAAAACCTTGTCCATATTGATAATCGGAGAAAACCACCCTTCAGATAGGAAGCGCGGGTATGAGATTACAAAGAAGCTACGCAGAATCTTCTCACCCAAATTAATTTCTTTCGGCGTGATCTTGAGAGCCGATGGAGCGATAATATCTTTGAGCTCCAAAACTCCTGCCTCGAAAATCTCTTGAGGCAAGATGGAAGAAATATCCGGTTTCTTCTCTTTTCCAAATAATGAATCAAATATTCCCATATTATTTAACAGCTTTTATTGGTTTTTCCGTCTCGCCGGGATTGAATGCCTTGTAAAAAAGTTCGATTATTTCTTCCGTGCCGAGACGAGCCACGCGTATGCCTGTGCGAATAAGACCTTGTTCTACCACAGAGAGTCTTTCTTCAAGCTGGCTTCTGTTCTCATCGAAGTTCGCTTCGGCCGCGCTCGCCTTTTCTCTCGTTGTGGTAAGACCAAGTTTGGCGCTAATGCCTCCTACTTGCCCGGCATTTATAATGGCAGGACTATAAGGTATGACGATAAAAAAGTTTTTCGTCATGATGTTGGTGTTCTCGGTAAAATTCTTGATGAATTCGATGTATTCACGCACCTGGATCTTCATCAGATTATTGGTTTGTGCCCTCCCCTGTTCTTCTAGAAGGGCGATATAGGGGCGGATGTCGAGTTTGCGCGACTGGACTACAATCTCGATGGAGAAATCAAGAGAGTTAAGGAAGTCTTGGAACTGTAGAAGGATAGCATTTCTCTCATCCTCTGCTTTGAGCGAGAAGTTCAATGAAGAGCAGAGGAGAATAGCGCGCATGCCGCCGTCTTTTAAGAGGACGATGCCATCACGCACTTCTTTTATCGGCACAAATTCTTGAGTTGCGTTAGTAGTTACAGCCATGAATATATTATAATACAAATATGAGATTTCAAGTCCCCCAATTTATCGAAGTTGAAGATAAAATCTTTGGCCCATTCACATTCAAGCAATTTATCTATATCGCCGGAGGGATCGGAGTGGCGGTCGTACTTTTTACATTCCTGCCGAAATTTATCGCTATTCTTATCGCTCTGCCTATTTTAATCCTCGCCGCCGCACTAGCTTTTTATAAAGTAAACGACAAGCCTTTCATCAATATGGTAGAGGCGTTTGTGAAATACACCCTGACCAATAAGCTCTATATATGGAAAAAGGCGCCGCCTACGCCAGTAAGCTCCGGCGTGCCGAAGGAAGAAAAGCAGATAGAGCAAATATACGTACCGAAACTTTCTGATTCAAAGCTCAAAGAGCTAACCTGGAGCCTAGATATTAAAGAAAACCAAAACCCAGTTACGGAAGAAAAGTTTAAATAGGTTCGCGATAAGGGTCCTTCCCTTTTGGATACCTATAATCCGGCACCGAAACTGGTGGCTTTTCCGCTTCTTTTTGTGTTTTTGGCTCTGCATCATGCACCACCTCCCCCGGCTCTATCATCGGATGGATGTCCGCGGCAATCGCTGGAGTTTCTTCTTTTATAACTTCATTCCCAAATTCATCGGCTTGTTTAGAAATATAATCAAGAATTTTTTCCGCCACTGATTGGGCAATAGCATCGGCGGTTTCTTCCGATATATTTATCTCCCGTACAATATTTGCGATGTAATCTTCCGCAGGTTCAAACGCGTAAATAATAAACATTGTTTCTCTTTCTAAAGATTCAATCTGTTCAGTACCCAACCCATTTTCTTTCCCGATTTGGCCAACGAGTGTTTTCCACGGCACAGCCGCGATCGCTCTCTGCAAATTCTGCGGCAAAGTTTTCAGCTGATCCCTTATTAATTTGTCTGTGTCTTGTTCCATTATGTTTCTTTCTTTTCCTCACCACCCTCTTCCTTTTCTGTTTTTGGTTCCTCTTTTTTCTCCCCGGTTTCCCTCAATGCTTCCTCGATTAAATCTTTTGCAGATTTCTTGCCTTTTCTTATTTGGGCTGATGCATCATAGTTATAGCCTCTTATTTTATTCCATACAGATTTTTCTGTAACATCGGCAAATTTATTTTTTCTGGTATCAGCTATTGGTTTGACCCCCGTTTGTCTTAAGGCTTCTTTTCTCTCGTCAAATTCAGTAGATATTTTCTCAGTCTCTTCTCTGATTGCTGCCCTGGCTGCCCCAGCTTCCCTTTTGATTTCCTCCAATTTAGTTTTAGCAATTTCAAGTTGCTTAATCTTGTCTCCTTTTACTCCGCCTTCCGCTGATTCTGCCTCAGATTCTAATCTTGATACCGTGTCATGAGCAGATTTTTCCCTAATTTCGGCTTGTTTTAATATTTCGCTATTCTTCACCCCACCTATTATTTTTTGTTTCTCTTTATCTATTTTCTCAACACCTTTATTTATTTCGTCCTCGTTGCCCTTTAGGGTTGGATTTTTAGCAATTGCTTTAGCGGATGGAGCCAGAGAAGCGGCAAATTTTGCTTCATCTTTTGCTTTTTCCTCCCTATATTTAGCGAAGCCGCCCTTTTGAGCCTTACCTGCATCGAGCGCACCTAGTGCCCCCATACCTCGTACATCAAAGCTTGCCCCACCAGTTTTTCTACCAGTAGCCAAAGCAAGTCTTGCCGCGATACCTCCGGCTCCACCTCGAACCACTGCGGCTTTTAATTTATCGCTATCTCCCAAAGCTTGTCCGGCTCTACCGATAGTATTCCTACCAAATCTCCCCGCCATACCCATCGTTGCTCCTCCGGCGGCACCCATAGCCCAACTAGTGAGTTTCGAGACTCCGCCCGGAGCTTTGTTGGCCCAATCTTTAGCAATAATTAAAGAAGCAATAAGAAGAACAATAACAATAATAAAATTAACTAGTATTCCTATTGAAGTTGCTGTGGGCGGCAGTACTTCTCCGTTTGGCCCGATGGTCCCGACAAAAGCTGTAGCCAGAGTGCCTCCCTGGCCCGTGAGCAGGCCTCTTGAAACGACAATTACTATCCATGTCATTACAAAATAAATAGGCGCGAAAAATGCTTGGCCAATGAGAGCATCCCACCACTTATTTGTTACTTGGGACTTCACTTCCGGGAGCGTGTATCCAAGAAATGCTAGAGGAGAGAGAATCATGACTAGGACAAGAACAACGAATCTGATAACGAACATGATAGCAACAGCGAAAAACACGAAGGCCGCAATTAAATTCACAACTGTTCCCATCACTCCAATAATAATGAGAGTCCTTCCTGCAAGGCCAAGCCCTTTAATATCCCATAGTGACGTAATTTTCAAAGGCTCCATTAAGCTTGAGGCAATGCCGCGGCTTATATCGCTCGAAAGTGCCCCGGGGGCTATGGCATCGTAGAAGGTTACGGCCAAAACATTGGATGCGTCAATAACAAGTTTTGTTAAAAATAAGCTGAAGTTGATCAGTACAGCAATACCAATGACGCTTACAATAAGTTTCCTTGTATCATCTCCCTGCCCAACAATAGTTTTAATGGCCGCGTAGAGTAGGATAAATATGAAGCACATGTTGGCAAGGTCTCGCATCGTTCCCCAGGCGAGATCCACTGCTCCGATATGAGCCAGGTTTGCTTTCATATCGACGACAGAATACTGAACCACAAAGTTCAGCATGACGCCACTTAAATATGCCAAAAGACTCGCTAGCTGGAGAATCAGAGTAGCTATCCAGCCAAATGGAGTTAATAACAAATCTGCGACATTCAGTGCATCGTCAAGCCAGCCAGCATGTGTAATTTGGGGAAATAGCAATCCGCTTACCACAAATACAATTACGAAAATGAGTGAGAGGTTATAAAAATGTGGCAAATACTTCCTCATTTATTTTAAGGGGCAGTAACAGTTATCGTCGTCCACGCTTCTCTGTAGACAAGTGGCGATACGGTGGCGCCGGATTCGTCAAGATATTTGAAAGAAATCACTTTTGCCCGATAAGTTCCAGCCGATGTGTAACTGCATTTTACCGGGTCGGTGTATACATTATTATCGACCAGCACCGGTGTGTTGTTGTAGCCGGCAGGAATAGGAGGAGGGGTATCGTTTTGGGACCGGTCACAGAAGAAGTAGTAATAGAATTGGCCGGAGTCGCCATTGGCGGCCGTGAGTGCCACATTATTGAGAGGCGCTGTGCCGGAAGTGACGCTTGTCGAAACACTGACTTGTCCCGATGGAGGGAGAGTTGGAGTAGGCGATGATGCTGGAGGCGTGACACTGTTTTCGGCAAATGGCGGCCTGTCAGTTCTGGCTTCAGTAGATGACAAATTTGTATCTTGTATATTAAGAGGTGGGTAAACCGACGATGCATTAGCTGCTGTACCTACGCTAGGAGCGTTTCCTTGCCTAAATAAACCTTGAGAGCCGAAAACGTATCTTTGAAGAATCCCTACAGCAAAAGCTTCTATAAGTTGGTCTGCCTGTTGTACATTAATGAGCCTATCAAGTCCGGCGGGGAGAACTTTATCAAGATTCGCCTTAATTACTGAACCCGGAGTTTTAGTGGGACCGCGCTCGACACATTCGCCCGCTGCTTTTCCTGGTACATGCCGAGGATTACGTTGGTCGCCGGAGTTAAATAGGTCATAATCAGGATCATTTTCGGTAAGCAAGGCAGGAGGATTGACCTTGGTGCATTCAGACCAGTTCAAGAAATTCTGGTTTACGTTAAGTTGCTGTGTTTCCAGGGCTAGCTTTTCTGATATACGGCTGTCTAGTTCCAATTGAGCGTCAAGAAATGCGCCATATGGATTATTAGAACTATTTTGAGTCATGGCAAACCAGGCGTCCCAACCCCCCTCGCTGAAGTCGTTATAAAAGTTCTCTAAATTCCCTAGAGCTTCCGTAAAGGTGCACTGAAACTGCTTTTCTTGGAGATATTGAGTCCGTAAGGCTAGCCTGATTTGAGCTTGAAACGGCGAGCATAGAGCTTTCAAGTCGCTGCCCGCGATGAATTCTCCAGCTACCCCGTTCGCAATATCGGCAAAATATTGTTTTGGATTAGTAACATATGCGGGGTTTCCTTCAAAGCCGGATTGTGCCCACGAGACAGTAGAATTGATTATCTTCTGTATAGCTATTTGAGCAGCTATTCTTGCTGCTGCATCAAGAACATCCTTAACGCTTTTTCTAGTTGCTTCTGCTGTAGTAACTGCTGTGTGTGGTGGGTCCGATACAATCCACTGCGCTCTCGTCTTCTGGGCGAAAATTGGCAGGAAACTTGTAGATACGAGTGATAGGAGAAGTATAAAAGTTGTTAGTCTCATTTTAATTGAACGCTATTATTCTTTAACACCTGCTCAATTTTCTTAAGAACGGCAATTTCCTTTTCCAAGTTTTCGTTTATAGCTACAAAACCAGCAAAGGCCACTATAGGGTCTTCATCTCCTTTTATGATTGATTCTGCAGCAGATAAATTTGAGAGCTGCAGATTTACAAGTTCTGTATGAACTGGGACGAGAGGAAATGGCACAGCCAGATTCTCCAATTCGTAGACAATCTGTCTGTAAGAAATATTTGCGCTCTGGGCAAATGTCTCGGGAGAAATTCCTGCTGTATTTAGGTGTTCGGTGTGTGCTATATAAATTTTGGCCAGTTCGTCGGAATAGTATTGGAAACTTTCTTTGATATTTGGTGCAGTCTTGACTTCATCGTAAGTGATTTTGCCAGGTCCATTCAGTTTCGGTATCAGGGAGATGTACTCATTGGCTAAATTATTTATGCTTGTCGCATCCGCCTCTCCGCTTGCGGCAAGAGCGATATAATCCATAATCATCTGGCGGCCGATGATGTCGGTTTGAGATAAGGACTTTTCGTTTGCGGGCGCTTTTTCAGCCTTCGGCTCGGTAAAATCTTTGAGAAAATCTTTGTCAGAGATTCCGTATGCATCCAGCTGTTCTACTGTCGCAAGGACCGGCTTTACATATTGCACAGTCGAAATACGCCAATAGGTCGTAGTGCCCACGAGTAAAATAGACAAGCAAAGAGCGAACGCAGTTTTTATTCGCATATTGCATAAATTATATCAGACAAATAGCCAACTTTTTCCACGTTTCCACACCCACATCCTCGGCTCGGACATTCTCATCCAAATTTAGCTCGAGAAAGGTCTTCTCGACGGCACTTTTATCGAAAATGTTTGCCAAATTTGACGACAATTTCTTTCTTTTGGATTGAAATCCGGCTCGCAACACTTTGAAAAACGCTTTTTCATCGAAATCTACCGAAATGTTATCGATGGATATGATGACGGAATCTACTTTTGGCGCGGGGACAAACGAGCCAGCCAAAACTTTCTCTATAGAGTGAGGTTGCCCGTAAGCTTTTACTGAAATAGATAGGACACTCTCCTTCTTGTCTTTTGCCACAATTCTATCTGCGACTTCTTTTTGTACCAAGAGCACTATTTTTTGCGGTTTATTTTCTGCCGAAAGGAATTTTTTGAGTATTAATCCTGTAATATTGTATGGGATATTGGCAATCAGTTTATAAGTAGGAAGTTCGGAAGTTTGGAAGTTGAGAATATCGCCGTGGATTAAAGTAATACGGTCGCCGAATTTTTGTTTGAGTAATCGAAAAAGCTCGTCATCTTTCTCCACCGCAATTACTTTGGCGCCGGTCTCAATAAGCTTTTCAGTAAGTGCTCCTTCCCCGGGCCCTATTTCAAGAATTGTTTCGCTGGATTTTATCTCTCCAATCTCAACGATCTTGTTTAAAGCCCGTTCGCTTCTCAAAAAATGCTGCCCCAAAGATTTTTTAAAATTCAATCGTTCCATAATCAATAAGTTTTTCCGGGATATCAGAGATAAATTCCGAAGGCATGTTTAATTGACTTTTACCCCACATAGTACGGCTTTGGGCATAAGATAGAAAAAGCTTTTTCCTCGCGCGAGTTAATGCCACATAAAACAGCCTCCTCTCTTCCTCGGCTTCTTCGGGGCTAATATTGTCTTCACTCATCCTCTGATGTGGGAAAAGCCCGTCTTCGAGCCCGGCGATAAAGACTACGTCAAACTCCAATCCTTTAGAAGAGTGAACCGTCATGAGTCGAACCGCTTTGTCCTCCTCTTTTAGCTCATCCTGATCGCTTTGGAGCGCGCTGTCGGATAGAAATTGAAGTACTCCATCTTGAGGATCCATGGTGTCGTATTTGGAAGCGAAGTGTACGAGTTCATAGGCATTCTCAAATCTCGCTTCGCCTTCTTCCCCGCCCCCCTTCCACTCTTCTTCAAGTCCAGTTTCTTTTATGATGTAGGAAATGGTTTCGCTAATTTTGTGTTCGTTCGAAAATTTCGCGATATCTAGAAGCAATTTTTTAAATTTTGCTATTTTAATTTTCATAGTCGGTGGCAAGCCATCTTCGCTGCCACTAAATATTTTTAAAATGGTTGTTTTGCCTATGCCGCGCGCTGGTACATTGATGATACGCTTCAAGTCCGAGAGACTGTCTGGGTTTAGCACCGCTCTAAGATAAGAAAGAATGTCTTTGATCTCCTTTCGCTCGAAGAATCTTGTGCCAAGCATTTGGTATGGAATATTGCGGCTCATGAACGCTTCTTCGAGCACTCGCGATTGGAAGTTGGCCCGGTAGAGCACACTGATCTCGTCCGGTCCCACCCCGGCTTTTATAAGCTCTTGGGCTTTGTCGGCGATAAATTCCGCTTCGCTTATCTCATCTAGCCCGGCAAAGAAGCCAATTTTTTCTCCGGTATCATTAGAAGTGAAAAGATTTTTCTTGCGGCGGATCTTGTTCTTCTCTATCACCGTATTGGCCGCTTCCAATATTGTTTTGGTCGAGCGATAATTCTCTTCTAGCGTCACCACTTCCGCATCAGGATAATCTTTTTCAAAATCCAAAATATTTTTGATATCGGCTCCGCGCCAGGAATAAATGTTTTGGTCTATGTCCCCAACTACGCAAATATTTTTACTTTCACCGATCAAGAGTTTTGAAATCTCGTACTGAATCCGATTGGTGTCTTGATACTCATCTATATGCACGTACTCCCAAACATTTCTATAGTAATGCCGCACATCGTGATCTGATTTCAGGAGTCCGAGAGTTTTTACCAAGAGATCGTCGAAATCGAGTGCACTATCTCGCGCCAAAATTTTCTCGTACTCCGGCCAGACTTGTGCTGTGACTCGAGCAATGTAACCATAATTTTCTCTCTCATTATATTCTACATGACTTACCCCCTGACCCTTTTCTCTAGAAATTATGCTCATTAATTTCCCTGGTTCGTGAGTTTTCGGATCAAACCCTGCGATGAGAAGCGCTTCTTTAATCGCTTTCTTGCTGTCGTCTCGGTCGAAAATTGTAAAATACTTTTTGATACCGGTTTTTAAACATTGCTCTCTTAAAATATGGACTCCGAGCGAATGAAAAGTGCTGACAAACGGTCTTTCACTTATCGAAACCGGACGATTAATATCTAAATCTTCTCGGAGTCCGGTTTCGATTCTCTCGCGCATTTCTCTGGCGGCTTTGTTGGTGAAAGTTATGGCAAGAATTTTGGAAGGATCAACTCCAGAACGTACGAGATGACGAATCCTTTCGGTTATAGTCTTGGTTTTGCCGGCACCGGCACCAGCGAGTATCAAAAGTGGTCCTTTGGTGTGAGAAACTGCCTTTTGCTGTTCCGGATTGAGGAGTGGATGGGTCACTGGCAAACTATAACATAAAGAGTATAATGGTATTTACATCTATGAAAAATCGTGCGCTAGTGGCTCTGTTGAGCCATTTTGTCATATTAGGACTCCTAACCCCATTTCTCGCCTACGGCAAGGGGGACGAGGTTACTCTCGTAGAGACAGAAACACAAAGAGGTAATTCCCAGACAATGAGGCTTCTCGAAGCATCTTTAAATTGGAATCCTATGAGTACTGGTGGTGCGGAAATAAGTATTGCCGATGATATGGCTCTCGAATCTAATGGCACAAGTGACAAGGCTTTCTACGAGGTCGGCAGGTCTGGTACCGGGCAAATCAGTCTCTATGTTGTGCGTGAAGGCGATACATTGGGTGAGATTGCCGAGATGTTTGGAGTTTCGACAAATACAATTGTCTGGGCCAACAACATTAGTGGTAAGAAAATAAGAGTTGGACAGGAACTCGTAATCCTACCAATTTCTGGTGTGCGTCACATTGTTAAATCGGGTGATACTTTGAAATCTATAACAGCAAAATATAAAGCTGATCTCGACGATGTTCTTTTGTACAACTCTCTTGCCGCCGATGCCAAAGTTAAAGCAGGTGATGTGGTTATTATTCCCGATGGAGTGATTGTCGCAACAGCATCTGCTATCGCTCAAAGTTCAAATCAGGTCAATGTAGTTCTCGGTTATTACCTGCGACCGATTAACGGAGGTAGAAAAAGTCAGGGTATTCATGGTTACAATGGTATCGATATCGCGGCTCCTACAGGCACACCGATTCTTGCATCAGCGGGTGGCATTGCTATCATCGCAAGAACTTCTGGTTACAATGGCGGTTACGGTCTCTATGTCGCCATCAAACACGACAATGGCACCCAGACAGTTTATGGCCACATGTCGAGAGTAAATGTTAGGGTCGGCGAGCGTGTAGACCAGGGTCAAGTAATTGGCGCAGTCGGCTCCACTGGCCGCTCCACTGGCCCGCATCTCCACTTCGAAGTCCGCGGAGCAAGAAACCCTTTCTAGGGTTTCGGCAAATCAAATTTTTCTTAGCCTCGCGATAATTTGCCGGCGCAAATTTCGCTCTCTCGCGCCAGTCGCGCTGCGAGAGGCACGAAAAATTTATTTGCCTCCACTAAACCTATTTAATATTTTGTAAATTATCAAACAGATAATTAATATAATCCCATAGAATAAGAGCGCCCAGTAAGGAATCGGTATTGGAAAAAATGGTATTGAAAATAACATTGCTAAAAATGTTAACCAAATCATTGCAAACAACATAAAGTTAGTCAAAATCCCTAACTCATATATATCAAAATAAAAACCTAATATACTGATGGCCACCCCTATTGCTGACAGTCCTGTCAGAATTATTAAACTAAACTTAGTTAATTTGATTATCATTTTGTTGATTATACATCGAACTTTTTCGGGCGGTATTCGACTGCTTCGAGGATGTGATTGTTTAAAATTTCTTCGCTTCCTTCGAGATCGGCGATAGTGCGGGCTACTTTTATCATCTTATGATAGACGCGAGGCGAGAAACCCAGCCGTTCTGCCGCCAGGTCAAGCGTCTGCCTCGAACCTTTTTCTAAATTAATGATATTAATCAGGTCTCTCGCGCTCATTTCGGAATTGCGGGAAATCTTTCCATGCCTACCGGTAGGCAGGTTGTTGGCTTTTGCAAAACGTTTTCGCTGGATTTGCCGCGCTTGTTCCACTTTATTTCTAAAAACTTCACTTTTATCCCCCTCATTTTTGCCTGAAAGGTCAGATGGCAAAACTCTGTCTACTTCAAGCCAGATATCAATGCGGTCCATGATAGGACCACTCATTTTCCTCCTGTATCGCTGTAAAGCGCTCGGTGAACAGTTGCATTGTTTGCCGCGAAAGCCGAAATTGCCGCATGGGCACGGGTTCATGGCGGCAAGTAGCAAAACATTGGCCGGGAAATGCGCGGTGCCCTTGGCTCTTGCGACCGAAATTACTTTATCCTCAAGTGGTTGTCGCAAACTTTCTATCACTCTTCTATCAAATTCGGGAAACTCATCCATGAAAAGCACTCCGCAATGAGCGAGAGTAATTTCACCAGGCCTCGGCGTGGAGCCTCCACCGACAATCGAGACATAAGAAGAAGTGTGGTGCGGCGAGCGGAATGGCGGGTTGGTAATAAATGTTTCGTTCAGTGTTCCGGCCACGGAGTGGATTCCTGTCGCTTCAAGAGATTCTTCAAAAGTTAGTTTTGGTAGAATTCCCGCAAATGCTTTGGCAAGCATAGTTTTGCCAGTGCCCGGCGGACCATACATCGCGGCATTATGCCCGCCAGCCGCGGCGATAAGAAGTCCGCGCTTGGCCCTCTCCTGACTCCTCACGTCAGAGAAATCAGTCGAAGTGGCAATAGCCGTATCGGAAACAACGGTTACCTCCGCCGAATCCAAGGGCTCTTCTCCGGATAAATGCGCAATAATAGTTTTAAGATCTGGCACTCCGAAAATTAGAATACCTTCAATAAGTGCCGCTTCACGCACATTTTCAATCGGCACATATAATTCTTTGAACCCATGTTCTTTTGCAAAACGGGCTACAGGGAGTATTCCGCGAATTGCCCTCATCTTGCCATCGAGAGACAACTCTCCCAGAAATATCTTTTTCTCCGGTTCAAAATCTATATCATCGTTTGCCAAGAGATACGAAAGAGCGATAGCGAGGTCAAAAGATGGCCCCTCCTTCTTGATATCAGCTGGCGCTAGCGATATAACAATTTTATGATTATTGGATTTGGGCGATTTGAATCCGGAATTTTTGATAGCGGCGCTAACTCTGTCGCGCGCTTCTTCAACCGCCTTGTCTGGTAGTCCCACGACCGCGAAAGCGAAGAGTGTGCCTCGAGAAATATCCGTTTCGACAGAAATGGGGGTGACAGACAAAAGATTGGTCTGCGCACTATAAACTTTCGAAAAACTCATCCTGTAATTATACAGGTATTAACTCCCCATATGCTTTTTGCAAGTGCGTGCTGAAGGGTTGGCTTCAAGACGTTCCACTTCTATTTCTTCTTTGCAGACTTGGCAGCGGCCGTAGACGCCGTGTTTGATTTTATCCAAACCACTTTTCAGGTCGTTATAGCGAGTTTCTAGTGTATTGAGAATAGCCACATTATCTTCATAGGCTTCGATATTATCAGCAGCGACATTCTCATCGGCCTGAGAGGACGAGTCCCTGTCGGTAGGAGGGGTCGCTTCCCAATCGGAAAGATTGTCGGGGTTTCTGCGGCCTACTTTTTCCAACTCTTCTTCTAAAAGTTTCTTTTCTTGCTCGAGTTTGTTTTTAAAATATTCGTAATCTATAGCCATCATAGTTTGTATGGTATCAGAAGTATTGTTAGCGCGAAAGCTTCGCTCTGGTTAAGCGCTCTACCAGTATCCTTAATGTATCGATATTGTCGGTAATAATAAGCATGTTGTTATCAAAGAATGAATACATAAGAACGTTCTCCCCCCCTACTTCAAGGAGTCTTACGTCTTTATTTCTATCTGTGATATCTATAAAGACGGGCGGGGAGACAGTATCTCTCAAAAGACTAGCAGTCGTGAATAGCGGGCCGATATCTCGAGCCATATCTCTTTCCCAAGTGAGCATGCCGGCAAAAGTGTTTTCAAAAGATATAAGTTTGATTACGAGGAAAGTGCTTTTGCCGAAAGCCCCGAGCATGAAGTGTTGGTCAAGGGCACGTAGGAGAGACCCTGGAGCTCTGGTATCGAGGATTTTGAAAAATTCGGCCGTCGTAATATTTAACACAAAATGTCTCGTCTCGTTTTCACCGACATTTGTTTGGGATGATGAAATGGTGGTGAGGAAATCTAGTCGCGAACTAGACGCTACACTAACTTTTTCTTCGTTGTCGACAGAGAAAAATCTATTCTTTGGAGTTTCTAATACAGGCACGGCGGTCTCATTTTTGTATTCAAAGTATGTGTACCAGACGCTTGTTGCTCCTAGTGCCAGAAGCAGCATAGTTCCCAAGAGAAGATAAAATTTCTTTTTGCCAACACCTGTTTCCAATGGAGTTGCCAAAATACTTCTCCTTGAGGCTTCTTGTTGTTGGATAGAAACTAGCGATTCGTTTTGCCTTTGCAATGCTTCAGCCACATCGCCTTGAAAGGTGCGAATTTGCTTTAAAGGACTAGACTTTTCTTCTCGATTCTCTTCCATTCTCACCCATTATAAGGTATTTTTTCGGATTCTGGTCGAGATCAAGGAAGTCATCGCAAGCCTCTAGAAGACGGGCTGAAGATGATTTACCGAAAGCAACCACTTCTACTTGGCAACCATGAGTATTTTGCAAATATTCCACAAGAGGCACATAGTCGCCATCACCAGAGATTAAGACGATACTATCGAGTTTGGGCGCCATAGTCACGGCGTCGATAGCGAGACCCACGTCCCAGTCGGCTTTTTTGGCACCACCTAAGAAAATTTGAAGTGGTTTAGAGCGTATTTCGATACCGGCTTTACCTAAAGCGCCGAAAAAAGCATTTTCTTCGCCGGATTCTGTAGTCACTACATAGGCCATGGCACGGATTAGGACCCGTCCATCGAGAGCATCTTTGAGAATAGCACCGAAATTAGCCTTGGCATGATGGATGTTTTTGGCACTATGATAAATGTTTTGCGTGTCTATAAAAATGCCGACCCGCTGGGCTTTGTGTTTGATAACAGTCATTAAAAAGTAAAATTAATTATTAAAACTATTTCTTTAGGCCAAGAATCTTTCTCAATGTTGAAGCGCGCTTCGGACTTTTCTTATCCAAATATTTCATATGTTTTTGACGGCTCGCCACCATGCTCAAAAGGCCTCGGCGCGAGTGGTTGTCTTTTGCATGCGTTTTGAGATGCCGGGTAAGCTCTTCAATACGTTTCGTCAATATGGAAATTTGCACTTCAGGAGAGCCAGTATCCGTATCATGGACACGAACTTCCTTAATAATCTTTTCTTTCTTGGTTTTTGAAATCACATTTTTAGTATAGCACACTTAGACTCACTTCACAAGCACCAATAATTATCCCTCTTGTTCCCTACATGGAGTTGACAAATTGAAATCGATTTTGCTAGACTAAAAGAGTATAGATAAGTTAGTAGGAAGAAGTTCGCCGAAAGGCGGACTTCTTTCATAAAATACATACCAAAATGTTTGATTTAAAAGTAATAAACTCGGTTTTAGGGGAACTGGAAGAGGTTCGAGGTATTCCGCGTGCTTCTATAATCGAGG
>Ga0209542_10002199_pt1 | contig 44175 bp, 35 predicted proteins | sample RifCSPhighO2_01_FD_184028 | JGI IMG/M metagenome (GOLD analysis project Ga0209542, IMG submission 184028) | Soil microbial communities from Rifle, Colorado - Rifle CSP2_plank highO2_0.1 (SPAdes) (version 2) | ecosystem: Environmental > Terrestrial > Deep subsurface > Rock core/Sediment ...
AAGTTCGAGATCATCAATTTGAGGAAGAATTGCAAAAGCGACTAACCCTTGCGGAAAAAGAAAAAGAAAATGCTGTAAAACTCGCCGAAGCCAATATTAAAAATTCACAACAAGAAAACCTTGCAAAAAAGGAATCCGAGATCGCTGAAATGAAATTTAAAATTACCAACGCTGAAACGGAAAAAAAATTAGCCGTAACGCAAGCAGTCAATTCCGTAGAAAAAGAAAGGGACGATTTCAAAATCAAGTTGCAAAGTAAGGAGCATGAAATGCAACTTCGTGAAGTTTCATTAAAGGACAAATATGAAAACGAATTGAAATCAAAAGACGAAATGATTGAACGATACAAAGACATGAAAGTGAAACTCAGTACAAAAATGATCGGTGAAACGCTTGAGCAACACTGCGAAACTGAATTTAACAAACTTCGCGCCACAGCTTTCCCAAAAGCATACTTTGAAAAAGATAACGATTCTAAGACTGGCAGTAAAGGTGATTTCATTTATCGCGAAACTGATGAAGTAGGAAATGAAATCATTTCTATTATGTTTGAAATGAAAAATGAAGGCGATAAAACTGCTACCAAAAAGAGAAATGAAGATTTTTTGCGTGAGCTTGATAAAGACCGTACTGAGAAAAAATGCGAGTATGCTGTTCTTGTTACGCTTTTGGAAGCCGAGAATGAATTATATAACACCGGTATTGTTGATGTTTCACATAAATACCCCAAAATGTATGTAGTTCGACCACAATTTTTTATCCCAATTATTACACTGCTTCGCAACGCAGCTATGAATTCTTTAAAATACAAAGCCGAACTTGCATTAATGCGAGCGCAGAGCATTGATGTTACTAATTTTGAGGGCCAATTAAATGATTTTCGCGAATCATTTGGCAGAAATTTCAGATTGGCATCCGAAAAGTTTAAAACTGCGATTGATGGTATTGATAAATCAATTGAGCAGCTTCAAAAAACAAAAGAGAGTATTTTGCGATCTGAAGATAATCTGCGTCTGGCTAATAATAAAGCTGATGATTTGACAATAAAGAAGTTGACTCGTGGTAATCCCACGATGAAAGCAAAATTTGAAGAGCTTTCCGACACTGATAAGATAATATAAATAGCGGCGCGCCAGATAACGCTGGCACAAATTCCATCGGTGTAAAAAAGGTAAAAATTTGTTTGGCGGAATAGTTGCTAACACGGACGAAAGAAGCTATAACGGCAGATGGGTTTATTTTACAGAGAACAGCAAAAAATTTAAAAAGGACGAATTTAAAAACTGGGCGGATTTAGAGTTATAGACGGAGCGGAATTTCTCGCCGAGAATCAAAAAATTATGACAAAAATGATTAACAATCAAATCTTTATTTATCAAGCTGAAGACGGGCAAACTAAAATTGATGTTCAGTTTCAAGATGAAACGGTATGGCTTACGCAAGCGCAAATGGTTGAGCTTTTTGGATTCAGCAAAGCCAATATCAGCGAGCATATTAAAAATATCTTCACAGAGAAAGAATTAACCGCGGAAGCAACTGTTCGGAATCTCCGAACAGTTCAAAAAGAGGGTAATAGAGAGGTTTCCAGTCCCTAATTCGCGCGAATAGTAGAATAAGAAAAACAAAAAAAGTGCTGTTTACCCGACGATCGTTCTTATGACGACACTTTGAACCCAATCCAAAAATTGTCGTTATTCCAACGATCGCTTCTAAAACAGCGCATTTTAATTATCTTGAAACTATCTTAATTCTCTAATTCGCGGGAATAGGCGAATAATGAATTTATGAAAACATTCATTGAGTATTTTAATATTATTTTAACCGGAGATCGGGATGCCAGCCGCCTGGCGGCGCGGGAAGTGAGAAAATTATTGTACAGTTCGCAAGGCGGTGATGATAAATACAAGGAGATTAAGAATTTGGTCAACAACGCGCCGGACGAGTACGCGAAAATTTCTGAAGAATGGCGCCAGGAAAATTTTGTAATGGCGATATCGGTTATATACTTTTTGCATAGCAGGAAAAATCAGCCGGATTTTCTTTTTCTTTGGCTGTTTCAGATGCTCTTGCATAAAAACGGCTATATTCGCCATGCCGCGGTGCGTATGATAGAGCATGAAATCGGGCCGCTTACGGAGCATATTCGTTTTCCGAACAAAAAATTCAGTTCCATTCGCAAACTCATATCCGAACAGTCCGATCATATTTTATTTGAAATGTTTATGAATTTAATGAACCTGATCAAATATTTATGGAAATCTTCTTACAAAAAATACAAATATGTTTCTTCGCTTCCGAGCGGACCGTACAAGTCCGTCCAGATGGTGCTTGGCCGCTTGGAAGAAGATTGCGGCAAAGATTATATGGCGCGGATGAAAGATGATTTTCGCAAATATTCCATTATGAATACTGCGCCACTGCCCAGATTCCGGAGCGAAGCCTAAATAACGGAATAAAAAATAAGCAAATTCGCATAATTTGCCCTTTTTATAAAATACTGGTACAATAATAGCGCTCCATTGAGGGCGATTTTGACTATGCCCGACATCATAGGTAATAAAATTAACCAAAATAGTAGTCGTACGCCAGTATTGGCCGGACAGGAAAAAATTGTTCATTTTTTGGAACACTCCGTAAAACACGACAAGACAGTACACGCTTACGGCTTTGGCGGACCAAGAGGAATAGGAAAAAAGCGTTTAGTTGATTTTTTCGTTCAAGCGCTTTTGTGCGATAAAAATGATGGAACGGCTTGCGGTCGGTGCCGCAACTGCGCATTGTTTGCGCAAAATAATCACACGGATGTTTATAAGGTAATAAAAGATCCGGAAGAAAAAAATATAGGCATAGAAAAGATGCGCGAAATGAGAGAGAGAATATATTTGGCGCCGTCTCTTTCTCTCCGCAATATTGCCATTATTTATGATGCCCACACTCTTTCAGTTGAGGCGCAAAACAGCATTTTAAAAGTCTTGGAAGAGCCGCCCAAATCGGCAATTATTATTTTGGCTGCCGATTTTGCAGATTCGCTTTTACCCACTTTGCGTTCGCGGCTTTTGAACATAAGATTGGCCAATATTTCAACCGGTGAAATGATTGCATCCCTGGAACGCGAATTTCCCGAAGTATCCAAAGATTCAGTTAAGAATGCGGCGCATTTGGCGTCCGGTAAAATAGAAATAGCCAGGGCGCTGATCGCCGATAAAATATTGCTTGAGTCGGCCGAAAAAGAATATTCCAAGGCGCTCCTATTTTTAACCAGCCAAAAAAGCGAACGGCTAAAAATGCTTTACGATATTTTTAGCAAGTCAATGAATTTTATTGAACAGCAGAATAACGGCATAAGATTCGCCAATTGCCTCTTGGTCGCGGCTCAATGGTCGGTGTACGAAAAGCTGGGAATAAAAGAGCCGCCCTTGGCCGTTGAAACCGATAAAAAATCAGCGGATAGCTTGGCTGCGATTGGCAAAGGATTGTTTGAATTGATTGATATGATGAAAAGAAATATCGCGCCCAGACTCGCCTTTGAACAATTTATTTGGAATATTAATTAGTTAGACAATATGATCGGTTCAAAAAAAATATCCATTGCTATTTTAATGTTCGCGGCTCTTGTTTTTATGGGTCAAGGATGTATTACTCTTAGTTTTGGGGCGCCAAAAGTCCAAGACGGAGGAATGTACTCTTCAGAAGATAAGGGGGAGGATTGGAAGCAAAAAGTGTTTGCCGGAATTGTTAAGAAAAAAACCCAAACCATCAGTAATGCCAATATCAGCAAGATTTTATTTCATTCGCTTGATTCAAAAATAATTTATTTGGGAACGACAAATTCCGGGATGCTGGTATCGTCCGATTCGGGAGAAAGCTGGAAGCCGATATTGGCTTCCTCGGGATCCGTACAAGCGATCGGACTTGATCCGACTTCAACGCAAATTCTTTATGTCGGACTGGGCGGCCAAATCAATAAATCAACCGATGCCGGAGCGACCTGGACTGTAGTTTATACGCAAGCCGTTCCCGGATATTCAATCACATCAGTGGCGGTGGATCCTTTCAACGCCAGACAAATTTTTGCCGGAGTGTCCAATGGCGTTATCTTAAAAAGCGACGACAGCGGCGCAAGCTGGAAAGCCTTGCCGAGCCAGGCCGCCAAGGCGGAAATCCGGGATATTATTTTTCATCCGAATGATCCGAGCTTTATGATCGCCGTCACCCCGAGCAGCGGCATATTCAAATCGGCGGATCGCGGCACTTCTTGGACAGAACTGATTTCTAAAGAAACCGCCGCGAAATTTCCCGGAAGCCTTTCGGCCGGGCTATTATTGCCGCATACCAGAGTGTCTTCAACCATATTATACGCTTCGGCTTACGGATTGATGCGCACCAATGACGGAGGCAGAACTTGGGATAAAGTCAATCTTCTGACCAAGCCCGGTGAAATAAAAATACTTTCATTGGCGGCCAATCCTTATGATTTTGACGAAATATATTACGGCACGGCTTCCAATTTTTATAAAACTTTCAATAACGGCAATGAATGGATCACCCGCTCCCTTCCGTCATCGCGCCAGCCGACCGCCTTGGGAATCAATCCGAATGACGCAGGGAAAATTTGGATGGGCATGACCAAGCCGGTTCAAAAGAAAAAAAGTCCATTATCGCCGTTTTAATTATTTTTTTTATGTCAACCCACTATCAAGAAGAATTTCAAAAAATCATAGATCATTATATTCACGCTATTTCCACGGTGCGCACCGGACGGGCCAATCCGGCGATCGTTGACAATATAGAAGTGGAAAGCTATGGCGCGAAAATGAAATTGAGAGAACTGGCCGCCATCAGCGTGCCCGAACCGAAAGTCTTGCAGATTGAACCGTGGGATAAAAATATTGCCAAAGAAATTGAAAAAGCCATTATCGCGTCCAACATCGGATTGACTCCCAATGTTTCCGGATCGGTAATTCGCCTCGTATTGCCGGCCATGACCGAGGAAAGAAGAAAGCTTTTAATAAAACAATTGATGGAAACTACTGAATCGGCGCGCGTGGGAATCAGGCGCGTGCGCGATGAAATACTGAAAGCGTTTAAGGAAGAAAAATCAAAAGGCGAGATGACCGAAGACCAATTTTTTCAAAAATCAAAAGAAGTCCAAAATTCAGTGGACCTAATGAACGCCAGGATAAAAGAATTATTAGAAGCGAAAGAAAAAGAAATAATGACAATTTAGTTTATGCTTTTGACCACAATTGGAGTATTTATTGTAATTTTAGCCGTTTTAGTGCTCGTCCATGAAGCCGGGCATTTTTTTGCCGCGCGAATTTTTAGCATACGAGCTGAGGAATTCGGATTTGGTTTTCCGCCGCGCATATTCGGCGTGCAAAAATTAAAAACCGGTATTTGGAAATTTCTAAGCGCGCGAGGGGTTGGGGACACGGATGGCGGGACCGTATATTCGCTGAATTGGTTTCCTCTTGGCGGGTTTGTGAAAATCAAAGGCGAGAGCGGAGAAAATCAAAAAGACCAGGACAGCTTCGCGGCGAGGCCTATTTGGCAAAGGGGAATAGTCTTGGCCGCCGGGGTGACGATGAATGTGGCGCTTGCTTTTGTTTTATTGGTTGCCGCGCTGATGATCGGAATGCCGCAAGATGTTAGTAATTTATCGGATGCTGAATTGGCCAAAATCAAAAATCCCCAAGTTCAGATTTTGGAAGTGGAAAAAGGTTATCCGGCTGACGGAATTTTTCGGCCGGGCGATGTGATCGTGTCGCTGGACGGCATTAAAATAAAAACCATTGACGATGTCCAGAAGTATGTCAATGAGCATCGCGATGGGATCAGGGTCGGTTATTTGAGAGGAAAGATTGAAGGGGAATCAAGTCTTGCGCCGAAAATTATTGAAGGCAAAGATCGGGCGGTGATGGGAGTCAATTTATCCGAAGTGGCTTTTGTGTCATATCCCATCTCTACCTCAATTGTCAAAGGATTTAACTACACTATTTCTTTGATAGTCGCCATTCTTAACGGTTATTACGATCTTTTTGTCCGTCTTTTTTCGGGTAAAGGAGTTTCGGCGGAAATTTCCGGACCGATCGGCATCGCTGTTTATACCGGCATGGTTGTGAAGCTTGGATTTATATATGTTTTGCAATTTGCCGTAGTCTTGTCGCTTAATCTGGCGATTCTTAATTTCATACCATTTCCTGCGCTGGACGGCGGCCGTTTCCTGTTTTTGATTATTGAAAAAATACGGGGAAAAGCCGTTCACTCCAGAATTGAAAATTTTAGCCATACGGTGGGATTTATTTTATTAATGGCTTTAGTGGTGGTCATTACTTACCGCGATATCGCGCGCTGGGGAAATGACATTGTCAGGGTGTTTAAAAGCGCGTTCGGATGGTAGTTGATGCGGTTGACAAATACGAAAATACCAAGTAAAATAAGCGGGAATTGAATTATGTTATCAAGAATTTTCGGACGATTTTCCCAAGATATGGGCATTGACCTTGGCACGGCCAATACTTTGGTGTATGTAAAAGACAAGGGAATTGTCATAAATGAACCGTCGGTCGTTGCCATAAATACGCGGACTGATGAAATTTTGGCGATCGGAGAAATGGCCAACCATATGATCGGCAAGACGCCGGCTCATATCGTGGCCGTCCGTCCTTTAGCCGACGGGGTGATTTCCGATTTTGAAATAGCCGAAAAAATGATCAAGTATTTTATTGACCGGATTCATCGGGAAACATTCGCCCTGATGCCCCGGCCGCGCGTGGTAATAGGAATTCCTCTAGAAGTCACCGAAGTGGAAAGAAAAGCGGTGGAAGACGCGGTCTTAAACGCCGGAGCGCGCGAAGTGCATTTGATTGAAGAGCCGGTAGCCGTAGCCATCGGCGCCCGTTTGCCGATTCAGGATGCTATGGGCAGCATGGTGGTTGATATCGGCGGCGGAACGACCGACATTGCCGTGATCTCATTGGGCGGAGTGGTGACAGCCAAATCAATAAAAATCGCCGGCAATGAAATGACTGACGATATTATCAATTTTGCCAGAGAGGAATTCAATATTTTCTTGGGCGAGCGGACAGCCGAAGAAGCCAAAATAAAAATCGGATCGGCTGTTAATTTGCCGGAAAAATTGGAAATCGCCGTACGCGGCCGCGATGTGATAACCGGCTTGCCGCGGGAAGTTATTTTAACAGATGAGCATATCAGGGAGGCGCTAAAGCGCACTGTCAGATTGATGATAGAAACAATCAAGGATACGATTGAAAAAACTCCGGCTGAATTGGTGGCCGACATATATCAGCGCGGGGTGCTTTTGAGCGGCGGCGGAGCCATGCTGCGCGGCTTGCCCGAAGCGATTCGCGAAGAGATAAAAATACCGGTTTACGCGGCTGATGATCCTCTCACATCGGTGGCGCGGGGGACGGGCATTGTGGTAGAAGACCTGGATCGCCTCGCTTCAGTATTGATTCCCGGGACAAAATCCGGCTCATCGCGCTAAACGAAAAGCATTATGGCGCGCAGATATAAAAAAGTTTCAATCTGGCTTATCGGGGGAGCATTGCTCCTGATTTTTTTTATTTTCAATCCCTTTAAAATAAAATTTTTAGAATCAATCCAATCATCTTATATATTTTCTTTTCTAGAGCCTTTTCAGCGAGCAGCCATTGAAGGGCAGAGGCTTACTGACGGAATAATCTCCGGAGCGCGCTACCGCCAAGAGGCGGCGAAGCTTCAGGAGCGCGTGGAAAAAATGACATACGACAATACCCGGCTTAACGCTTTGGAGCGGGAAAATGAAGAATTGAGAAAAATTTTGGAATATACCGGGGATAAAGAATCCCCCAAAGCCCTGGCTAAGATTTTCCGAAGCGGCACGATTTTTTCAAGCGATTTTATCATAAATAAAGGGAAACGGGACAATGTTGCGGTTGATGATTTTGTGGTTTCGCCCGGCGGCGCTTTGGTCGGGCGAGTCACTCAAGTCCTGGAAGCGTCAGCCAAAGTGATGATTATTACCGATTCCCGTTTTCGCATCGCGGCCATCAGCCAAAGCGCTTCGGCAAATGATTTGACGGCCATGCGGCCGGAAGGAATAATTGAAGGCGCGCACGGCACGGCGCTTAAATTAAAATTCATCCCTCAATCCGATAAAATCGCCGCCGGCGATATCATCGCGACGAGGCCCAAGGCCGATAACCCGACATTGATTTTCCCTATCGGCACGATTCGGCGCATTGAAACATCGGCGCGCGATCTTTTCCAAGAAGCATCAGTTGATCCGCTGGTTCGTTTTTTTGACTTTGATACGGTAATGGTTTATTGAAATTTATTCATATGCGGAAATTTATTTCAAACATTTTGGCATTTATGTTTTTTTCCGTCCTTTTTGCGATTACCGCGATATTTTTGCCGCCGCGCCTGTGGGACGCGGCCGTAATTTTATTCAGCGTATTAATTTTTCTTAATAAAAAAACGGCATATATTGCCGGACTGACCTTGATTGCCGGATTATATTTTGAAACAATCTCAAATGTCGGTCCGGGCATTCAGACTGCCGCTCTTTTTGCATCGCTTTTTTCCGCGCACCTTTTGAATAATCAGCTTTTGAAATTGAATCGTTGGGCGGCTTTTATTTTAAATATCGCCGGCGCTACGGCTGTTTACCGCCTGTCTTTGATAATTTTGTCGGCATTGTCGGGGGATCTTATTTCCGATTTTTACCAAGCTGTCTACGATCTCGCTGACATCCGGATATTTCCGATTGTTATTCTTTGCAATATAATTTTATCACTGTTATTCTTATGGGCGCATAACGCGGCCAAAAAGCGCCTGTTTGAGAGATTTATTATTTCTCGCTAATTCATCCTATGCGGCCAAAGAATAAATTTTTTGAAGATTTTATCGGGGAATCTCTCCGCACGAAAATGAAATTGATGCGGCACGAGGTGCAAGCCGAAGATGTGGTATGGGAGCACAATTCGCGCCAGCCGATCTCCAAGACCGTGCGCTTTTCGCGGTTTATTATTGTTTTTGCGGCCGTCGCCATTGCTTTGGGCGCGATCATTTTTCGCACGGCCGATCTCCAGATTGTTCAAGGCAATAAATGGCGCGCCATTGCCGAAGGAAACCGCATCAGAGAAATAGTGATTCCGGCCAGGCGCGGCGAAATTTTGGACATCAATCTCATTCCAATGGCTAAAAATATTCCGGCGGAGCAAGTGATTGTCATTCCGGGAGATTTTCCGGAAAAGGAGAAATTCGCCGAAACAGCTGAAAGATTGTCATCCATTCTGGCCGTGCCGAAAGAAGAAATTCTCGCTCGGCTGGAAAAGATTTTTGAAAAAGATGAAATCCGAATGTCTTACCAATCGGCGGTATTATTGGATGAAGTGAGCCATCAAGCGGCTTTGAGTCTGATGGAAAATTTGGGATCTTTTCCCGGGATGGAGGTATTGCCCGCCGCTCGCCGGAATTATCCGGAAAAAGAAGTTATGGCGCATTCTGTCGGCTATATCGGAAAATTAAGCCAGGCCGAATGGGACAAACTGCCGCACGCGCCCGCGGAATCCGGATATCTGAAATCCGATTTTATCGGAAAGTCCGGATTGGAATATATTTATGAAAACGATCTGCGCGGCCTTTACGGCTGGAAAAGAATTGAGGTGGATTCAATGGGGAGGGAACAAAAAGTAATTTCCGAAACTCCGGCGCTGGCCGGAAAAGATTTAATCACCTCGATTGACGCGCGCGTCCAGAAAAAAGCTTTTGAATCATTGAGCGGCAGCATTAAAAAAGTCGGCGCCAAAGATTCAAAAGCTTTTGCGCTCGATCCCCAAAACGGCGAGATAATTGCCTTGGCAAACTTGCCGTCTTACGATAATAACAGTTTTATTACCGGACTGACCGAGCAGGATCGGGCGCATTTATTTCAAAGCCCTGATCGTCCTTTGCTTTTTCGCGCCATTTCCGGGATTTATCCTTCCGGCTCCACAATTAAGCCATTGATCGCGGCAGCCGCGTTGAATGAAGGAGTAATTACGCCAAAGACGACCATCTTAAGCGTCGGGGGATTGAGAATCGGCTCGTCATTTTTTCCCGATTGGAAAGCCGGCGGCCACGGATCAACTGATGTTAAAAAAGCCATTGCCGAATCCGTCAATACTTTTTTTTATACCGTGGGCGGCGGTTATGATAATTTCAAAGGATTAGGAGTGGAAAAGCTCGGATCGTATATGACGCTTTTCGGTCTGGGAGAGAAAACAGGAATTGATTTGCCCGGCGAAGCGGCCGGACTTGTGCCCGATCCTTCATGGAAAAGGACGGTAAAAAATGAAAAATGGTACATCGGCGACACTTATCATCTCTCAATCGGACAGGGCGATCTATTGGTGACGCCCTTGCAAATGGCTTCAGTAACCGCCGCCATCGCTAACGGCGGCACTATTTACCAGCCCCATTTGGTAAAGGGGTATTTGGATCAGCGCGCCGATAAAATAATTGAAATGAACCTGCAAAAAGAGCCGGAAAAAATATCCGTCAATGCTTCGGCTCTTGATACGGTCCGCCAAGGAATGCGGCAGACTGTACTCTCCGGGAGCGGACGGGCTCTAAGCGGCGAATCGTACGAGGCGGCGGCCAAGACCGGAACGGCCGAGGCGCCGAGCGGCAATCCGCACGGCTGGTTTGTCGCTTTTGCTCCTTACTATAATCCGGAAATCGCGGTCGCGGTGATGGTGGAAAATGGGGGAGAAGGATATGTCTCAGCCCTGCCGGTGGCCAAAGATATTTTGGAAGAGTACTTTCGTTTGAAAAATCAGCCGGCAAATTGATTTAGGATTTTTTAAGCTTCGGACCAGATGGCGTGTCTCCAATTTGCAATTTGAATTCATTCAAAAGGCGTCGGCGGATCTCATCCGCTCTGGCGAAATTTTTTTCAATTCTGGCTTGTTCTCTGTCAGCGGCCAATTTTTTCGCTTGTTCCGGAATATCTTCTTTTTTGCTTTTTATTTGATCGGCAAGTCTAAGACCCAAGACGCGGTCAAAATCAAAAAGCAGATTCAAAGCGGCTTTTTTTGAGATTTCATTTTTATTCGCCAAATGCATCGCCCTCCAAGCGACAGCCAAAGCGCGAGGGGTGCCCAAATCGTCATCCATCGCTTTTTTAAATTCGTTTTTAAGCGCGACTATTTTTTTTGCCTCTTTAGAAATATTCTTTTTATCAATCCCTTGACTGCTCTCGTTTTTCACAAAATTGTAAAGATTATTCAGTGATTCTTCGGCTCCTTTGAGCGACTCCCAGGTGAAATTAAGTTTGGCGCGGTAATGCGCGGTAAGGCAAAGATAGCGAAAAGCCAAAGGATTGAATCCGCGCTCAATAATGTCGTTCAGTTTAAAATCATTTTTGAGCGATTTTGACATTTTTTGTTTATTGATGAGTAAATGCTCAAGGTGAAGCCAATATTTTACAAACGGTTTTCCGGTGGCGCCTTCGCTTTGGGCGATCTCATTTTCGTGGTGGGGGAATATCAGGTCCACCGCACCCGCGTGAATATCAAAGCTTTGTCCGAGATTTTTCAAAGCCATTGCCGAGCATTCAATATGCCAGCCGGGCCGCCCCTTTCCCCAAGGCGAATGCCAAAAAACATCGCCGTCTTCCGGCTTCCAGGCTTTCCAAAGCACAAAGTCAGACGCTTGCTCTTTGCCGTATTCGTCCAGCGCTACGCGAGCGCCTTCCCGAATTATTCTATATTTCAAGCGAGATAGCTTTCCATATTTTCTGAACTTTGAAATGTCAAAATATACGGACTCATCTTTACCTTGATACGCCAACCCTTTTTGTAAAAGTTTTTTAATCAAATTAATGATTTCATTGATGTATTTTGTGGCGTAAGGATAATGATCGGGCGCCATTACATTGAGCTCCTGAAGATTTTGCTTGAAGGATTTGTCATAAGCGCCGGTAAAGCTTTCCAAGGAAATGCCCATTTCGCGCGCGCCGCGAATTGTTTTGTCTTCCACATCCGTAATATTCATTATGTGTTTAACTTTGAATCCGTTGAACAGTAGCGCCCGTTTTAGCGAGTCGTAAAAAATCATAGCGCGCAAATTTCCGATGTGCGCATGATTGTAAATAGTCGGCCCGCACGAATAAAATCCCACCATTGATTTATTCAGCGGCTTAAAAATTTGTTTCTTGCGCGTTAAAGTATTATATAATTTCATCAAAGCCATATCAAAACATTATACTAAATTTCCTTGCAAAAATAAAGGGTTCTTGAGTTTTTGGCCATTTTTTGGTATATTTGATTTTCAGTAATTTAAACTTAGATGAATATGAACAAGCAAATCATTACCCGCCAAGCCGTGAATCAGGTCTTGAGCGATTATTGGCGCCAATACCGGACTCATTCTTGGATCGCGATCGCCGCATTTTTTACTCCGGCCATCGGCTCAATATTCGTATTTTTTGTCCCGCCTTTGATTGTGGCGAAGATTATAAATATTTTCATTGAGCAAAATGAAATCTCGCTAAGCGCGGCCGGAGTCTATATCGCGCTGCTCGGCGGATCGTGGCTTTTCGGAGAAATTCTTTGGCGCGTGGGCCTGCATTATCTCATCAAGCTGGAAGCGAAGGGAATAAATAACTTGTGCAAAACGGCTTTTCAAAGGCTCATGGAGCGCGATTATGATTTTTACGCCAATAATTTCGTGGGCTCATTGAGTAAAAAAGCTATGGCGTTTTCCCGGAGTTTTGAAATATTTTCCGATACGATGCTTTTTAATATCACCACCAATATTTTTCCGATTCTATTCGCGGTTGTGATTTTATGGACCTATTCTCCTTGGATTCCTCTTGTATTGATTTTTTGGATCGCCCTGACAATCATTATTGCTCTCCCGATTGTCCGCCGGCGCTCAAAATTGGTAGCAATGCGGCATAATGCCGGCAGTCGGATGGTCGGCCGATTGTCCGATTCGCTGACCAATATTTTGGCCGTCAAATCGTTTGCCAAAGAAAAACAAGAGTCCGATATTTACGGTAATTACGCAAACGACTATGCCGATAAATATAAAAAGGCGGCGGATTTTCAAAATCTCAAATTTGACACGATAATTTCGCCGATTTATGTGATAACCAATGTTACGGGATTGATCGCGGCTGTCTTTTTTACGCAGTGGCTGAAACTTCCGGCCGGAGTGATCGTCGTCGTCTTTTCGTATTATTCTCTGATCACGAGAATTTTTTGGGAGATTAATAAAGTCTACAGGCACATTGAATCATCCATCAGCGAGGCGTCCGAATTCACTCAATTGCTGATTAATCCGCCTCTAGTCCAAGACGCTCCGGATGCGCGACAGCTTCAAATCACCAATGCCAATATCCGATTCAGCCAAGTGGATTTCAAATACAATGACGGCGATCAGGACGAGAAAAATCTTTTTTTGAACAAATTCAATCTGGACATCAAAAGCCGGCAAAAAGTCGGCCTGGTCGGGTCTTCGGGCGGCGGCAAAACGACAATCGTAAAACTTCTTTTGCGGTTTATTGATTTGCAGTCCGGCGAAATCACCATAGACGGCCAGGATATCAGCAAGATATCGCAGACTTCCTTGCGCGACGCCATCGCTTATGTGCCGCAAGAGCCTTTGCTTTTCCACCGATCATTGTTTGAAAATATTTCGTATGGCAATGAAGACGCGTCGGAAGCCGATGTCGTCAAAGCCGCCAAATTGGCGCACGCCGATGAATTCATAACCAAATTGCCGCACGGCTATCAGACTCTGGTGGGCGAACGCGGCATTAAGTTAAGCGGAGGGCAAAGGCAGCGCGTCGCCATTGCCCGCGCTTTGCTTAAAAAATCGCCGATATTGCTATTGGACGAAGCGACGAGTTCTCTGGATTCGGAATCGGAAAAATACATTCAGGAGAGTTTGCTGGAATTGATGAAAAATAAAACGGTATTGGTGATCGCGCATCGTCTCTCCACCATAAAACATTTGGACAGAATCATTGTCCTCAAAGAAGGGAAAATTATCCAAGACGGCGCTCATAATGATCTTATCAAACAACCAGGCCTTTACGCCGATTTATGGGGACACCAATCAGGGGAATTTTTAGCGGAGTAATGCGGCAAATTGAATTTCCGGCGGATTTTTGGTATAGTAAACAAAGGAAAATACTTGCGCGCGTAGGCTTGTCCCGTTTACGCCAATGATGCATAATCGCGGGGCGACGGGATTGCTTAAACAAAAATTATGGCGCATATTTTTCTCGACGAAAGCGGCGATCTGGGATTTAAAAAATCATCAAGCAAGTGGTTTATTTTTACGATTGCGATAATTTCTGATTCGCGTTCGCTTGAACGGGTGGTGAAAAAGATTTGGCGTCCGCTTAAGAAAAAGCATAAACGGCTAGGCGAGCTGCATGCCTATCACGCTGATGATATTACCCGCACGCGCATGTTGCAAAAAATAAACGAGCTTGACGATTTGAAAGTGCTTTGCGTAGTCCTTAATAAAGAGAAAGTGTACATTGATTTGCGAAATCAAAAAAATTATCTTTACAATTATACGGCTAATGTGCTGCTGGATCGTCTTCATTCAAGCGGCGCGATTAAAGATGATGAACCGATTCATCTATTCATTGATCGCAAAGACACCAAGAAAAAATTGCGCGAAAATTTTACCAGTTACTTGACCAGCGAGATGGCGAATCGCGGCCGAAAGCATTTTATTGTCGCTCTGCACACATCGCACGATAACAAATCTCTGCAAGCGGTGGATTTTATCTCCTGGGCGATATTCAGAAAATATGAGATGGGCGATTACGAATTTTATGAACTTATTAAAAATAGAATCACTGATGAGCGGCTCTTGTTTCCATAAAAAAAGAAGCCCCTCGCTTTGACGGGGCGCCATTCGGTACCCCAATGCGAGAGGTCTTACTCCTTAAGTCCATTATACCAAACGCTTGCCGCTTGTCAAGATCATACCCCTATTCGATAATCCGCTTGAATTTCAGGCGGATTTTTGGTATATTAAAAACAATAAAACCGCGCCGGTATTTGGTACTTGTTAATACTTTTGAAAAAAAATAACGCCAATAGAATTAATGATTTATGAAGTCACCAATCCTTAATTCCCCCTATATAGAACCCGCTTGTCACTTCAAAGCTGACGAACGCGGTCTAACCGAAGAAGTGCTGGATTATCGCCGCCCCAGCAGTTTTTATATTCCCGTTCCTCGCGCCAAAACGAAACAGAAAAAGATGGAATTTAATACTGCCGAGGGGGCTTTCGGCAGCGAATTGCAAAAAGAAAACGAATTTATTAACAAGATTCGCACAAAAATTAAACAATGGCGAGAAAGCGGTTATTCAGGAATTACGAAAACTTCTCGCGACTTGCTTTCTTATTGGCGTGACGACACCAGAGAAAATAAACTTTTCTTTTGTCAAATTGAAGCGCTCGAAACTCTCATTTACATTAACGAAGTTGCGGAAAAATCCGGTGAAAGTTGGATCATCAGTGAATTGAAAAAAGCATCTGCTGATGCTAATCCCGGTCTTTATCGTCTGGCCTTCAAAATGGCAACCGGTTCCGGAAAAACAGTTGTGATGGCCATGATCATTACTTACCACACATTAAACAAAATCCGTTATCCTCAAGATACTCGCTTTACTGATACCTTCGCTATTATCACGCCGGGCATTACCATCCGAGACAGACTAAATGTTCTCCTGCCAAACGATCCAAAGAATTATTATTTGCAAAGAGATGTTGTTTCTTATCAGGATTTTGATTTGTTACAGCAGGCGACGATTTTTATAACAAATTTTCATCAATTAGAACAAAGACAAAATCCCCGCTTTCAAGTTGGCGCGGTAATGAAGGCAGCCGGTCTATTAAAAGACGAAGCGGTGAAAGAAAGTCCGAGCGCTATGGTTAATCGCGCATTTAAAAGTATTTTAAATAAGCCGCGCGTTTTGGTAATAAACGATGAAGCGCATCATTGCTACCGCGAAAAACTAACTGACGAAAAACTTGCCGGTGATGACAGAAAAGAAGCTGATGAAAATAACAAAGCTGCGCGTGTATGGCTCTCTGGACTGGAGGCCTTATCAAAAAAAATGTCAGTCAATGCGGTAATTGATTTATCCGCAACGCCTTACTTCTTGCGCGGTTCCGGTTACCAAGAGGGCACTATGTTCCCTTGGACCATTTATGATTTCTCGTTACTGGACGCCTTGGAATGCGGTGTGGTTAAAATTCCACGCCTGCCGGTTGAGTCTGATACAATTTCTAAAGATGGTGTCCCGGAATTCCGCAATCTCTGGCTCCACGTTTCTGATGATCTTCCCAAAAAAGGGTTAAAAACGGGCGGTAAGGATTATTTATCCGCGAATGTACTCCCAAAAACGCTCCAAGAAGCGCTGGAATCTCTCTATGGCAATTACGAAAAGAAATATTACGCACGCTATTTGGATGAAAAAAAGAATAATCAAAATGTGATGCCGCCCGTGATGATTATTGTTTGCAACAACACGGCGGTTTCTGAATTGGTTTATCGCTGGATTGCCGGATTTGAACGGGAAACGCCAAGCGGAAAAATAATTATTGAAAAAGGTAATTTGGAAATTTTTAGAAATGAAGACGGTGTGCAATTTTTTGACAAACCCAATACTCTGATTATTGATAGTCGCCAATTGGAAAGCGGTGAGAAAATTGACGACAATTTTAAGAAAATATTTAAAGCCGAGATCAATGATTTTCACAAAGAGTATAGAAAGCGTTTTCCCGGCCGCGAAGAACCGACTGACGAGGAATTACTCCGAGAAGTGATGAATACAGTCGGCAAACCGGGAAAACTTGGAGAAAATATCAAATGCGTAGTTTCGGTTTCCATGCTGACGGAAGGTTGGGATGTGAATACTGTTACACACGTCCTGGGCGTACGCGCATTTTCTACCCAGCTTCTCTGTGAGCAGGTCGTTGGCCGCGCTTTGCGCCGCGTGGATTACAGCGTGGATGAATCTACTGGTCGATTATCCGAAGAATACGCTGAAGTGTATGGCGTGCCTTTTAGTTTCTTGAAAGTAAGTGGCGACACTGCGCCAAAGCCGCCAAAAGTAATTCACCGAGTCAACGCGTTGCCGGATCGAGAAAAATACGAGATTACCTATCCGCGCGTGGAGGGTTATCGTTATGAATTGAACGAAGCTAAACTCGCGGCAAAATTCAGCGAGGAATCAAAAACAATTATTGAAAACGAGCCGACTGAAGTTACGCTTGGCGGTGTGATTGGCGAGGAGACGCTGGAAACGCTGGAAAAAATCAAAGAGCGCCGAGAAGGCGAGGTAATTATGCGCCTATCAAAAGCTCTGCTCAAACGCTATTACACCGATGCCGAGGGTGCGGAAAAATACTGGCTTTTTCCACAATTGCAAAAGATCGCCGAGGAATATGTCAAGAAATACGTTATACTCAAAGACAGAATGGTTATTGGCTATCTTACAGTCGGGGAATATTTTTCAGGAGCGCTAACCAAAATTCAGCAAGCCATTATTTCGGAGAATTTAGAATATCAAAAAGACAAGCAGCTTCTGCCTATTCTTGCGCCGTACGACATGCTTGGTTCAACTCGCTATGTTGAATTTTTGACCACCAAACCAGTTCAGGAAACCGTAAAAAGTCACATCAACTATGTCGTTGCCGATACAGAGGAATGGGAACAGGGCGTTGCTAAAAAATTAGAGCAAATGCCCGAAGTTCTGGCCTATGTCAAAAATCAAAATATGGGCTTCACTATTCCGTACGAACATCAAGGCGTAGCTCACCACTACACGCCGGACTTCATCGCCGTTTTAGAGATGCCGGATAAAAGTACGCTAAATTTGTTGATAGAGGTAACTGGTAAAAAAGATGATAAGAAAAAAATGAAAGTTAAAACCGCCCGCGAACTTTGGGTGCCGGCTGTCAATAATTTTGGAAAGTACGGCAAATGGGCGATTTTGGAAGTGCAGGATATTCATGAAACACAAAATCTGATTCGCGCCGGTATGGAGCGAGGTTTTGATAATTTAGAATCCGCCAATTTATTAAACGAGAAATAATTATGAGAAGAAAAAAAATGACACAACCAACGATCGCCGCGCCGGTAAAATCATACAAACACGATGCCAAGCGCGTGCACATTCCAACTCAGGAAGAATCGGTCCAGCTTTCCACTCGCGAAAAACAGCCGGTGAAGAAAAAATACGATTATGATCCCTCGCTTGACCCCCAGCTTGTATGGGCGGGGAAGCACGAGCAGGGCGCCGAGTTTGCCGTACCGACGGTGCCGATTTATGTGCAGGAAAAAATTGCGCCGGAAGCCATCATAGCCCGACTCAAATCGGGAGCAAGCGATAATTCTCAAATGATGCTTTTTGGCGAAACGGCCGAACAGCAATTTGGCAAAGCGGTGGATTTCTACAAGCACGAGGATAACTGGCAAAACCGCATGATTTTGGGTGACTCGCTTTTGGTAATGAATAGCTTGCTGGAAAAAGAGGGCATGCGCGGCCGCGTGCAGACCATTTACATTGATCCGCCCTACGGCATCAAATTCGGTTCCAATTGGCAGGTGTCCACGCGCAAGCGCGATGTGAAGGATAATAAACTGGAGGATTTCATCCGCCAGCCGGAGCAAGTCAAAGCATTTCGTGATACTTGGGAATTAGGAATTCATTCCTATCTTTCCTATCTCCGCGACCGTCTTATCGCCGCTCGTGAACTGCTTACCGAGAGCGGAAGTTGTTTTGTGCAGATTTCAGATGAGAATGTTCACCATGTCAGGGAGTTAATGGACGAAGTTTTCGGATCTGACAACTCAGTTTCATTTATTTCGTTTCGTAAAGGCGTTGGTTTAAGCTCGGGTTATTTAACCGTACAGCATGATTTTTTATTGTGGTATGCAAAAGACAAAAGTAAGGTTAAGTTTCGTGAGTTATTTAAAAATAAGGAAGTTGGAGCTGAAACAAATTACACATGGGGGGACTTTCCAGATGGAGCCAGGAGAAGATTAACCGCCGAAGAATTGAATGATCTCGACGAGTTACCTGAAGGAACTAGATTATTCTATGCATCAGATTTATTATCTGGTGGTTCAACGACGAGTTGTATATATAATTTTGAATTTGAAGGTAAATTATTCAAGGCAAGGGATAGAAGTTGGCGAACAAATTATGATGGCATGATGCGTTTGATTAATAAAAAAAGACTCATTACCCCACCAGGAAGTAAGGCAATCTATTACATTAATTACTTTAATGATTTTCCAAGGCAGAGAATTGACAATGTTTGGAATGATGTTCGTAGCCCAATTGATAAGAGTTATGTCGTCGAGACAGCTACAACCGTAATTCAAAGATGTATTTTAATGACCACCGACCCAGGTGATATTGTGCTTGACCCGACTTGTGGTTCTGGCACGACTGCTTATGTTGCAGAGCAGTGGGGCAGACGCTGGATTACGATTGATACTTCGCGAGTTTCTTTGGCTCTGGCTCGTACGCGCCTGATGACCGCCAAGTTTCCGTATTACAAACTGAAAGATGAGAAAAGCGTAAGTTCCGGATTTGAATACAAAACTGTCCCGCATGTAACGCTCAAATCTATTACCAATGATGAGGAGCCGGGACAAGAGGTGCTGTATGATCAACCGACGGAAAATAAAAACATTGTTCGCGTAACCGGCCCCTTCACCGTAGAGTCGCTTTCGCCACATCGCGTTTCCGATGCGCAGGAAATGCTTTCTTCCGAACGATTTGTAGAAACGGTCGTTTCTAATCTCTTGAAATCCGGCGTGCAGACCGGCGACAAAGGCGCGCGAGTGGAATTTGTGAATTTGGATATTTTGCCAAGTGGCCCGGAAGTTCAAGCCATTGGTGAATATAAAACCGACGATGGTTTGAAAAAAGTCGCAGTTTCCATCGGTCCTGAATTTGGGAGTGTGGATGATGACTTCATCCGTGATGCGGCAACAGTCGCCAAGAAATTTGCCGACCTTTTAATCGTTGCCGCTACATCTTTTGAAGCATCGGCATTTTCCGAAGGAACGCAATCAAACGGCTTGCAAATAATGAAAGCAAAGATTAACCCGGATTTATCAATGGGCGACTTGCTCAAGAAAACCGGTTCGGGTAATTTATTCATTGCCTTTGGTGAACCGGATGTGAAAGTCAAAGAAACCAAAGATAGCGTCGTAGTGGAGATAAAAGGCGTGGATATTTACGATCCGGTGAAAAGTGAAATCCGCTCAAGCGGTTCCGGCGACCCTGAACACGAAATCGCCGCGTGGTTTATAGATACCAACTACAGCGGGGATGCGTTCTTTGTCCATCATGCCTACTTTCTCGGCGTGGACAAGCCATACGAAAAATTAAAGAAAGCATTGAAAGCCGACATCAACGAAAACGCATGGGAAGAACTCTACTCCACCATCTCCCGCCCATTCCCCAAACCCAAAACCGGCAAAATCGCCGTCAAAGTCATCAACCACTACGGCGATGAAGTGATGAAAATTATGCTAATATCGTAGTTCATGCCGAGAATTATCGCCAAGTCAATATTTGATCTAAGAGCTGTGTATTAATAATTCTGTCCATTGCATATTATATGGAAGAAAATATTTTAGAAGAGATAGAAAATTATATAGAAAGAATGATTAATTGCCTGAAATGCGGGGTTTCTGTTTTAGAACGGCGAGGATATGGTAATCAGAAAATCAATGATTTCAATTCGGGATATATTCAAATGAGCGGTATATTTATTCCATTAAAAAGCATTGATTATAGAATTCTTTACGATCATTATGAAATAATTCTATTAAAAAGTTTTATAAATCTTATTGAGAATACGCTCAAATATCAAAAATCTCCACTTATATCATTTACTTTTCGAACAATCCAAGAAATTGGCATCATGAAACTTGATGTATTTTTTGCGAATGAAGTATCACAAGACGAAAAGGACAGAATAAAACTATTTGCATTACTCACCGACTTTATTGCCATGGATGGTCCCGAATTTAACGAACAGTTTAGTAAGTTATATACACATGAAAATCATCGGCTCAGTTCAAGTGAACAACAGGTGTTTAATAATATCATTTCCACGCAGGATCAGGTCGTAGAAAAGAGATTAATAAAGAAAGCCAGAACAAACCTTGGTAATACATTCGAGAATTTTCACAAAAAGATTACACCGCACCCATTTCTTACTAAAGACCACTTAAAGATTCTCGGATCATGGTGGTCGCATCTCTTACATGGAAATCCTTTTCTGATCAATAATGCTTTTGATCCGAAAGCATCATGGAGAGATGAGTATAGATTTTACGCCGTCGCATTAATTTCCTGTTTAAGCGCAACTAGGCGAATAGTAAATTACTCCAAAGATCCAAGTCTAATTTCCAATTCTAATTCTATTGATAGCGAATTTAACTTACAATGGAATAAATTGATCGTATCGTGGAAAGAAATAGAGCGCTTACAAAAAAAATAAATCCAAAATCGCCGATGATTTTGCTGATTTTCCTGCAATGTTAAAATTCCAAAAACTGATTATCAGCCAATCTCTAATTCGCCACCGACGCGTCGGTTAAATTTTAAAAAGTTTATTGAAATTGCCGTTATTCCAACGATCGTTTCTACAGCGACACTTTTTAATAAATGTTTACGCTGTGATATTCCGACATTCTCAAGAATGTGAGAGTGATGTAAAATAAACTTATGACCCCATACAAACACACTCAAATTGGTTACCTGATGCTGGTTATCACGCTTGTCGTATTAGTGTTTTTCGCGTGGATTCAGATCGCGGCCAGAGCTGAAACTCCTTCGTATGACTCCGGCACCAATTTTGCCATTACCGCCATAATGGCACTCATTCTGTTTATTCTTGCATCGTTTTCAACGCTCACCGTCTTCATTGACGAACAATTTTTGAAAATTCGTTTTGGCTGGGGCATTTTCAGTAAAAAGTTTCCGATAAGCGAAATCGCGGCGGTCAGGAAAGTAAAAAATCATTGGTATTACGGCTGGGGTATCCGATTATGGTTCCGGCCATATATGTGGATTTTTAATGTCTCCGGCTTTGACGCGATTGAACTTACCATGAAAAATGGAAAAATCTATCGCATCGGCACCGACGAGCCGGAAAAGCTTGAGACCGCGATCAAACAGGTTATAGTCCGGATAGTATCCTAAAACGCTCGGGGAATTTTAAGAAAGGATAGTCTGTTGGACAAAATTAAATTTGCGGGCGAATTAAATAAAGCAGTGAATCAAGCCTTTGAAAAAATCGGTGTTTAAAAAGGCGTTTGTGGAAAATTATAGCTAAAACCGTGAAAATATGCAATTTTAGACTATTCTTCACGGTTATATTGACAAAATCGTGAAAAGGTGTATAATGATGGTATATGGCAAAAACACTTCAAGTCTTTAATAAAATAAATTCGCTCCGCGAAAGATATTATAAAGCGTCTGTAGGTAAAGATGCGCTTATTAAACTTATCGCGGAAGCGGAGGTGGCTGAGCAAGTTTATAATTCCAACGCCATTGAAAACAGTACGCTTACATTAGAGGAAACCGAAAAAATACTTTTGCAAATTGATTTGGATAGGTATATTTCCGAGCGAGAAATTTTTGAAGCCAAAAATTTGGCTCGGGTCGTTTCATATATTGATATAAGAGCCAAAGAACAAGAACTTTCCTTAGAAGTGATTTTGTCGCTGCATAAAATGCTGATTTCCAATATTCGCGATGAGATCGCGGGAAGATTCAGGAAAGATAGCGAATTTGTGCGGGTCGGCAGCCATATCGCGCCTAATCCAAAAGAAGTAGTTGATCGGCTGGAAAAAATGCTGGCTGAATATAACGCGGCCAGCCGCGAAAACATTATTAAGCGTATTGCAAAATTGCATTTGACTATTGAGTACATCCATCCGTTCTGCGATGGCAATGGACGCATAGGGAGAGTTATTAATAATTACGCGCTGATTCGCGAAGGGTTTGTCCCGATAAATATCAAATTTGTTGATCGAAAAAAATATTACGAGGCTTTTGGAGAGTTTGATATGAAAGGCGATACCTCGATTATGGAAGAAATAGTCGGACGGGCGCTGACTAATAGTTATCATAAGCGATTGGCGTATCTGGAGGGCAAAAAAATTATTACCCTGGCTGAATATGCCAAAGAAAATAAATTGTCGCATTCAAATTTAATCAACAAAGCTGCTCGACAAACCATTGAAGCTTTTTTGGAAAAGAATGTTTGGAAGATTGGCGCGGACAATGACAAAAAATAATATTTTATGAACGAATCGGAAGCTTGAGCCGAATATATTGACTCAAAGTCATGTTTAGCAACCCGAACCGTTTGAGAATATTCTTATATGCCACCAAAATACGATTTGGACAAAATTAAATACGCCACTAATGCGCCGACTTTTGAAAAGGAAAAAAAACAAACCAGAACATTATTTAATCTCTAATTTCCGCCTTCGTTAAAACTACGGCGGACAAGCGCGCCGTTTACATTATTTATTAAACTTCAATTATGACTGATTCGCAAAATAGACAATACAAAATTATGTACTTTGAAGACGATGCGTCTCATTCCGGTTTGTATGGAACAAAACTGAAGATTGAAGGTTTCGAAGTTGTGGTTTACGAAAGTCCCACCTTGGATCCGGTTGGCGCGGTCGTTAAAGTAAAGCCCGATTTGATAATGATGGATCTTATCATGCCCGTAATGGACGGATTCGATGCGATCAAGCTATTGAAAAAGGACGAGCGGACGAAGAATATTCCGATAATAATATTATCAAATCTCGGCCAGCGAGATGAAGTGGAAAAGGGGCTTGCTCTCGGAGCCGCCGACTATTTTGTTAAAATTCACTATATGCCGAGCGATCTGGTTGAAAAGGTAAAATACCATTTGAAGAACTCTAAGCATTAAAATTTCGCGGTTTACTGACAGCTATGCGCCGAAGAGTCTGCGCAAGCTGATTATTTTTTTAACTTCCTTTACTGTCATAATGTTTTCCATATATTGGACATGTTTCGCCAGCTTGAGTATTTTAATGAATTTCAAAGCTCTTATCAAAGGCAGTATTAAAACAATTAAATCAATGGCGTTTTCTTTTATAAATTGTTTTGTGGTGAGACCGTTGATCGCGTACCATTTCAAAGTCAATGTCAGCAAGATGACCGCCCAAACAATCCATGAATAAATCTCAAATACGGCATATAACGAACCGGGTAGCGGAACATATGTTTCCAGCATAAACATCGGAACGGTTATTACCGCGGCGGCCGAGATTTTCTTATCATATTTTTCAATATATTTTTCAATTTTCTTTTTCATATTTTTGTTTTTATTTTAATATATCAGTATAGCATATTTTTACAATATTGTCAAATATGGTATAATGATTTTGCAATATACAGCTTATGCCCCGCAGTGAAACTTTGACTTTCACCGTATGGGGGGAAGCTAAATTTTAAGCCAAAGATTATTAAAATATTAACCGTAAAAAGAATAAGATTTATTAGAAATTAATTGTCAAAGTTCTACTGCGGGGTATGCCATCCGACCTAAAAAAACCAAGAATAGTCAATAAAGAACAAGTGAAATTCCCCGAAGTGGAAGATATTTTTCATGCTCCTGAATCGGCGGAAACTGCCGAAATCGGCAAAGCCGGAGAATCCGAGGGCGTTCCTCAAGCCGCTGAAGCCGCACCGTCAATTTCCGCCGCTGAAGCATTGCCGCAAGCGGTGGTGGCTGTTTTGCCAGTTCAAAAAAGCCCGCTCCTTTTGGAGATTGAATCCATAATGGAGGAAAATCTGCGTGAAATTTACCAAAATATGCCGGATGAATTAAAGCTTAGATTCAATTCCGAGGGTGAAAAAACCGCCGGCGAAATAAAGAATCTGATGCAGTCGCTCAAAGCCACAACCAAAAAACTGATTGAAATGCTGAAAAAATGGCTTTTGATTATTCCCGGGATCAATAAATTCTTTCTGGAACAGGAAGCTAAAATCAAAGCCGATAAAATAATGGCTATTCAATTGTCTAAATTCCAAAAACAATGATTTCATTTTCCGATAATTTTCCATTGGTTGCGGCATTGATCTTGACCCCGTTTTTGATCGCAATTTTAATTTACAGCTTGCGCTTTTATTTGCGTTTGGCCACTCGGCACGACAAGGCATTGAAGAAAAAAGTTTTTCTCGTATCTTTGCCGCGCTGGACAGCGACCGATCAATCGACCAGGGATACTATGACCAAAGAAGAATTGGCAAGCGAGATTGCGAAAATGGAAAATGTTTTCGCGCAAATAGGCGGACTCTGGCCCGAACGGGGAATTAAAACATTTTTTTCCGGCCGGGGAGATGATCTTTCTTTTGAATTGGTGGCGGATAAAAATCAAATATCTTTTTATGTGGCAGTCCCGCCGAAGCTTAATGATTTTATTGAGAGGCATTTGCACGCCCAATATCCGCATGCCCTCATTGAAGAGGCGGGCGATTATAATATTTTCACGCCGGCCGGAATCGTGCTGGGCACGGAATTGATTTTAAGCAAGCCCCAGATATTTCCGATTCTGACTTACCGGAAATTGGACGGCGATCCGCTCTCCGCTCTCACCCAATCACTTAGCAAATTGGAAGAGCCCAATGGCGCGGCCATTCAGATTTTAGTGCGCACCGCTCCTCCGGGCTGGCATAATTTGAGCAAGCGCGTAGCCCAGCAAATGCACCAGGGGAAAAAATTACAAGAAGCCCTTAGGCTCGCGTCCGGAAACTTCGTCGTACAGATTTTAAATATATTTTTTCCTCCCGGACAGACTAAAAAAAATGACGATAAATTAAATCAAGCGGAAAAAACATACATACTGACGCCAATGGAACAGGAAGTGGTCAAGGTGATTGAAGAAAAAAACAGCAAGGCGGGTATGGAAGTCAATATCAGAATCATCGCTTCTTGCGACACGATTGCCAAAACCAAAGAAGCATTGGCCACGATTGTGGACAGCTTCGCGCCGTTTTCCCAATACGAATACGGCAATGGCTTTGGCCAGAAAAAAAGAAGGCAAGATTGGCTGATCAGAGATTTTATATACAGAGTTTTCAATCGCCGCCGATCTTTTGTTCTAAACACTGAAGAATTATCATCCATATTTCATCTGCCGCATTACGCCATTGAAACGCCTAACATAAATTGGCTTTTGGCTAAGAAGTTTTCATCGCCTCCCAATCTTCCTCAAGAAGGGATCGTGCTCGGGGAAAACAGTTATCGCGGAGCCACCTCGGTCATACGGCTTAAACCAAAGGACCGCCAGCGCCATATGTATATTATCGGCTCCACCGGTGTCGGAAAATCCGTGCTTCTTTCCAATATGGCGATTCAGGACATACGAAACGGGCACGGCATCGCGGTAATTGATCCGCACGGCAGTCTGGTGGACGATATTATAGAAAATATACCGAAAGAGCGCGCCGAAGATGTTGTCTATTTTGACCCATCCGATCTGGAGCGGCCGGTGGGCCTCAATATGCTGGAAGCGAATACTCCCAATGAAATGGATTTCGCGTCCCAGGAAATGATCTCAATATTTTACAAGCTGGTGAGCGATCCGGCGATGATCGGTCCGATGTTTGAGCACAATATGCGCAATGCCATGCTCACGCTTATGTCGGACAAAGAGTATCCGGGGACGATTGCCGAGGTGCCGCGCATTTTTACGGATCCGGCTTTTCAAAAATACAAATTGACGAAAGTGGCAGATCCGATGGTGCGCGCTTTTTGGGAAAAAGAAATGGCCAAAACTTCCGATTTTCACAAATCGGAAATGCTCGGGTATCTGATTTCAAAAGTCGGGCGATTCGTGGAAAATGAAATGATGCGCAATATCATCGGCCAGCCCAAATCGGGATTCAATCTACGCGAAATAATGGATTCTAAAAAAATTCTTTTGGTCAATCTTTCCAAGGGCAAAGTCGGCGAAATGAATTCAAATCTTTTGGGCTTGATTATAGTTTCAAAATTGCAAATGGCCGCTCTCGCCCGGGCCGATATGCCGGAGGAAAAGAGACTGGACTTTTTTCTGTACATCGATGAATTTCAAAATTTCATCACAGACAGTATTGCGGTAATTCTCGCCGAAGCGAGAAAATACCGCTTGAATCTGATTATGGCGCACCAATATATCGGCCAGTTGTCGCAAAACAACGATACGCGCGTGCGCGACGCGATTTTCGGCAATGTGGGTACGATCGCGGCTTTCCGCGTCGGTGTGGACGATACCGAACTTTTAGAAAAACAATTCGCTCCGGAAATTTCCGCCTACGATCTTTTGAATATTGACCGATATAATGCTTATATCCGCATCTTGATTGACAATGCTCCGACCAAACCGTTTAATATGGCAACCCTTGCGCCCCCCAAGGGAAATAAAGAAATCGCTTCGGTCATTAAAGAGCTTTCCCGTTTGAAATACGGCCGCGATCGGGCGGAAGTAAACGCCGAAATTTTGGAACGATCAAAATTGGCTGAAAATAGCCGCCCGGAAACCACCATGCAAGAGAGGCCCGGTTTATAGTTTAAGCAAATAATTAATGTTTCAAGCCGTTTATAATCCATTGGCCATCCCGTATGCTTTGACCGCGATATTTTGCGGAATATTGAGTCTTTGGCTTTTTTCGCGCGAAAATAAAAGCGCGGCAATTTGGAGATTTGCCGTCTTGGAATCGTTTTTTGCGGTGATTGCCGCGTCTTTGGTTTTTACAATCGCAATCACTAATCGGGAATTGCAAAATAGCGCTTTCGATCTGGCGGTAATCGCGGCGGCGCTCGTTCCGTCTATTTTCCTCTCGTCAATTTATTATTTTATTTACGGAGATAAAATAAAATATAGGCGCGTAATTTTGGTTTTGGGATATATTGCCGCTTCTGCGGCTGTGGTACTTCATTTCTCCGGTTTTTTAAATCACCGAATCGGATTGTTTATATATTCCGGCATTATCTCGATTGCGATTATTGAAGCGATAGTCAATATCGCAATGGCGGAGCCGGGAATATTTTTGGAAAAATTAAAAGCGGCATTATTGGCTTATTTAATCGCCTTGAGCGGAATAATACTGTATTTTTCCGCGCCAGCCGGAAATGATGTCAAAAAGTCAATATTTTTTTTCACCGCGATAATTTTGTTTTCGATTTTTCAATTATACGCGTTGAAAAGAAAAAGGGTAGCCGAAGTAAATGATATTTTAAAAAAGATAATGGCGTGGATCGCGACTACGGCGATAGTCTTCGTTTTTCTGTATTTTAATTTGGCGCTTTTTCGGCCGCTCATAATTTACGATGATTTCCGCTCTACCGGCTTCGCCTTTTCAGTTTTATTTTTTTTGGCTTGGCTGGTATTTATTTTATCATTTAGAAAAATTGACCGAATCTTGCGCCATCAGGTTTTCGAACAGGAAGATTTGCTCAAAAGGTTCCGGCGGGAATTGATTACCTTGCGCAATCAGAGCGAACTTTTTGACCGAATTGAACAGATATTTTTTGATTGCTTGGGCGTTGAAAGCGTTGATTTTTACCAAATTACGGCAGAGCCGGCTCCTCGCTTGAGTCCGGCGGTTCGCGTCGGCGCCAGATCGGCATATTCCATACCCCTGCCTGATTCCGGTTTTTTCAATAATATTTCCAAGAAAAAAAAGATATTCGCGATTGATGATTACAATATTTCAAATCCGAGATCCCCGGAGGACGCGAAGCTGAAAGAAATAATGCTAAAGATAAAAGCCAGTCTGCTAATTTTGCTCAAAGTTCGCAATGAAGCGGTTATCGCCATTGCTTTGGGCAATCGCAAGGGCCGCCGGGCATACGCCCGCAATTCAATAAAAATCATAGAAGAGCTATTGGCGTCAATCACGGCGGCGTATTCCAACGCGCGGCTTTACGAGGAATCAAAAAAATGGTCAAAACAGCTTGAGCATTTGGTGAGCGAGCGGACTGCCGAGCTCGAGAAAATGAATAAAGAATATTCAGCCGAACGCGATGAATTGGAGCGGCTTAATAAAGTGGCGCGCGGCCGCGAGTCCAGGCTCAATGAATTAAAGAAAAAGTTGGAACAAACTCAAATTCGCCAGTCTTGACAAATTGGATAAAATTTGATAGGCTGATTAGCTAGTTAATAGCGTAACTTATGCCGCCAATTGTCAGACTTTATAAAAAATCTATCGTAATCGATTTGTTCTTAATGATTATTTTGGGAACGGGCGGATTTGTTTTTCGCGGAGAGCTGCGTAATTTGCTTGATTTTGAAAAAATAGCGGAACAAGCGAGCCTCCCAAAAGAAACAGCTATAGATGAAACGCAATATCAAGAAGAAGTAATTAGCGAAGAGACGAATACCAATAGTGAGATCGCGGCGGATGATTCTTCTGAAGACTCCGAGCAAGAAGTTTTGGGAGCGGCCACGCAAAAAAAGCCTCTGCCCGCCGAGATCAACTTAAAAGTCCCGTTTACGCCCCAGGCGCCGCATGCCAATTGGGAATTGCCGTACGGGGAAGCGTGCGAGGAGGCATCGGTTTTGATGGTTCATTATTATTTTGAGAAAAAAACATTCACCAAAGAATCGGCCGACAAGGAAATTAAAAAATTGGTTGATTTTCAAAATAAAAAATACGGATTTTACAAAGATTCCACGGCTGATGAGACCGCGCGATTTATTAAGGATTATTGGAAATACAAAAAAGTGCGCGTTTTACCTGCCACAATAGACGCGATCAAGCAGGAATTGGCCGCCGGACGGCCCGTAATCATACCGGCCGCCGGTCGCCTCTTGGGCAATCCGAATTTCCGACGGCCCGGGCCTTTGTACCACATGCTGGTGGTGAAAGGCTATACTAAAGACGGAAAATTCATCACCAATGATCCGGGCACGCGCCGGGGCGCCAATTATATTTATGATCAGAAAGTTTTAATGAACGCGATTCACGATTGGAACGGCGGAGATGTCAATAACGGAAAAAAAGTGATAATAGTCGTTGATAAAAACAAATGATTCAGCGCAATTTTTTCGTTCTTTTAAAAAGCAAAATACCCAGGCTCGTGATTTTAAAAACGCTTCCGGCGAAAAAACCCCAAGCTAGGGCGGACAGCCCAAGAGTGGGCGCGTAGGTCCAACCGACGGCAATGGCTATTCCAAAGCCAAGCAGGCTGAAAATTACAGGCATCAGCGTATCCTGAAGAGCGTAAAATGATCGGGCCAAAAGATGGCTGATGCTTTCGGTGGGCACACTTAGAGCGAATATGCTCAATACGGAGGCGGTCGTAAAAATGGCGCGATCGTCAAATTTTCCGCTGCCCAAAAATATCTTAACGATTATCACGCTGAAAAAGAAAAGAATAATCCCGGACGGTACGGTAAATAAAAGAGTTTTCTTAGCACTCTCCCAAAAATGAGAGACAAATTCACAGTGATCGGCTCGCGACGCGGCTTGCGAAAGAATGGGAAATGAGGCGGTGGCAAAAGCGATGCCGAAAAGAGAGACCGGCACGCTCATAAAATTTCTGGCAAAGGAAAGCATTGTGATGCTGCCGACAGCTAAAGTTGAAGCAATCGCGGTAAACGCCCAGAAAATAAGCTGCTCGGCCGGATGGCCGAACATTTTCGGTATCATTAATACGACAATTCTTCGGAAATTGTAATCGCGCCAATTTAGAATCGGCGCGTATTTCAGTTTCAATGGCCGCATCCCCAAAAGCCTTATTCCTAAATGAAGCAAAGCACCGGCCAAAGTCCCGAAAACCACTCCGTAAATTCCATGCGACCGGCTAAACATCAAGACTCCGACAATGATTCCAAGATTATAAAAAACCGGAGAAAGTCCGTACGCAAAATAGCTTTTTTGACTCACCAGAATAGCGCCCAAAGTGTTGCTGATTGAAAAAATGATAGGTGATAATAAAAGAAGACGGGTGAGATTTATTAGAAGAATCTGCTCATGCGGCGCAAATCCCGGAGCAATGATTTTTGAAAGCGCCGGCATAAAAATCGCGGCCAATGTCCCGATTATGATCACCGCGATAATTCCGGCATTCAAAACCGTATTGGCCAATTTTTCCGCTTCATCTTTTCCTTTTTTGTGCCAAATGTCCGTAAAAATCGGAATAAACGCGGCTTGCAAGGCGCCGGCCACCAAAATATTCAAAAGAAGGTCGGGGATTATGAACGCGGCATTGTAGGCGTCCAGCTCCGCTCCCGCGCCAAAATTATGCGCGAACAAACGATCGCGCACCAGACCCAGTCCATAACTTAAAAAAGCGGTCACTGACAATATGGCCGCCCCATGCGAAAAACGATGGTTATGCTGATTCAACCATTTAAACATCCGGTTAAGTATAGTAAATTATACGAAAAAATCAAATTGAGCGTACGGTGAAGAATGTGCTATAATTGGCGCAATGTTTGAAATTTGCAATTCTGGCCGGTTTATGGTAAATTATTTCCAATGATTAACATTAATTACCTTGAAATTCCAAAATTGGTTTCAAGGATATTTTAAATTATCAAGTATTATATGACAGATCAAAATTTTCTTACCAAAGAAGGGTTGGAGAAATTAAAAAATGAATTGGATGAATTGCGCACGGTGAAGCGCAAAGAGATCGCAGAAAGAGTCCAGCAAGCCAAAGAATTCGGCGATTTGTCGGAAAACGCCGAATACAGCGAAGCGAAGAATGAGCAGTCATTCATTGAAGGGCGCATTTTGGAAATTGAGAATATTTTGAAAAATGTCACGATTTTTAAAGAAGGTACAAAATCCGATACGGTGCGGGTGGGATCAACCGTCACCGTTTCCGGCAATGGCGGAAAAAAATCATATACGATTGTCGGATCAAATGAAGCCAATCCGGCCGAAAGCCGAATTTCCAATCAGTCTCCTTTAGGGCAAGGATTTTTAAATAAACGGGTCGGAGATGCGGTTGAGGTGACGACTCCCAAAGGAAAGATCAATTACAGCATTGAAAACATATCATAACAAAACTAAACGCGCGAAATGTCTACGAAACAGCCTAAATCAGAATCAATGGAATATGCGACCGAATATGAAGTTCGGCTGAAAAAACGCGAGCAAATTTTAGCCAAAGGAAAGCAGCCGTATCCGGCCGAGACCAAAAGAAATGAGACAATAAAAGATTGTCTTAAAAATTTTGACGCTTGGGAAAAGGATCAAAAAGAGGTGGTAATAGCCGGACGAATCAGAAGTATTCGCGGGCATGGCGGTTTGTCGTTTATCGGATTGGAAGATGAGACGGGTCTTATTCAGATAGTGCTTAAAAAAGATCATATTGGCGAGGAATCATATAATGATTTTTTTGAATTTATTGATGCAGGCGATTTTATTGAAACTGTCGGCTCTTTTTTTATAACGAAAAGAGGCGAAAAATCAATTGACGCTAAAATTTGGCGGTTGATCAGCAAGACGCTGCGTCCGATGCCCGAGAAATGGCACGGATTGAAAGACATTGAGGAGAGATTGCGTTATCGTTATTTGGATTTGCTTTCAAATTCACAAGAGAGAGAAATATTTTTTAAAAAAGCGCGATTTTGGAAAGCGGTGCGCGGATATCTCTCGGATAACGGTTTTCTGGAAGTGGAAACTCCAGTCTTGGAAATGATTCCGGGCGGAGCTGATGCCGAGCCTTTTGCCACGCACCACAACGCACTGGATATTGATCTTTACTTGCGCATTTCGCTGGAGCTTCCTTTGAAAAGATTAATTGTCGGAGGATTTGAAAAAGTTTTTGAGATTGGACGGATTTTCAGAAATGAAGGAATTGACCGCGAACATTTGCAAGACTACACGCAAATGGAATTTTATTGGGCTTACGCCGATTATAAAATCTTAATGCCGTTTGTGCGGGAGCTTTATCAAGCTGCCATTAGAGACGCACTTGGAGATTTAAAACATAATTGGAGCGATCAGATCATTGATTGGTCGGGCGATTGGCCGATTGTGGAATATTTTGAAATATTCAAAGAAAAAACCGGTCTGGATTTGAAGATTGCTTCTGAAAAAGATCTGATAGCTTTGGCGAAAAAAGAAGGACTTGAGCCCGAAAAGCATCCCGGAAAGGGGAGAGTGACGGATTTGATTTTTAAAAAAATGGTGCGGCCGAATTTTATCCAACCGGCATTTTTGATCAATCCGCCGGTAGAAATTGAGCCATTGGCAAAAAGAATGGAAGACGATCCCGATCGCGTGGAGCGATTCCAGGTGATGGCGTGCGGTACGGAATTGGGTAAAGGATTTTCCGAATTAAACGATCCGGTGGATCAGCGCGGACGGTTTGAAGAGCAGATGAAATTGCGCGAAATTGGAGACGCGGAAGCCCAGCGAATGGACGAGGATTTTGTGCGAGCGCTGGAACACGGAATGCCGCCGACCGGAGGTTTCGGAGTTTCGGAACGGCTTTTTTCAATAATTATGAATCGCCCTATTCGGGAAACAATATTTTTTCCATTGATGAGGCCAAAAACATGAAACATGAATCTTAAATCTTGAAACATGAAGCATGATTAAATTATATGATTGATATAAAATATATTCGGGATAATAAAGAATCAGTGATGGACGGTTTGCGCAAGAAAAAGTGCCAGATTGATATTGGAAAATTGATTGATTTGGATGAAAAGCGGCGGGAGCTGATTCAAAGAAGCGAGCATTTGAAAGCGGAACAAAATGAGGCGTCTAAAAAAATCGCCAAATTATCCGGCGCGGAAAAGAAAGATGAGATTGAAAAAATGTCGGCCTTGAAAGAAAAATTATCGGTAATGGAAGATGATTTGTCCGGCATCCAAGAAGAAATCAGCGAGCTGACGCGCCTCGTTCCCAATTTGCCGCAAGACGATGTGCCGGAAGGAAAGGACGAAAAAGACAATGTGGTTTTGCGAGAAGTCGGAGATAAAACAAAGTTTGGCTTTACGCCAAAAGATTACTTAACCATCGCGCAAAATTTGGATATTATTGATGTGGAACGGGCAGGTATTGTGTCCGGCAGCCGCTTCGGGTATCTAAAAAATGAAGCGGCGCTTCTGGAATTCGCTCTAACGCAATTGGCGTTTTCAGTACTATTGCCGCAAGGTTTTAAGCCAATAGTACCGCCCGTGATGATTAAAAAAGAAATGATGCAAGGGATGGGATATGCGGATACGCCGGAAGACGAGGAAGAAAGATATTATTTCGAAAAAGACAAATTGTATCTGGTCGGCACTTCGGAGCAATCGGTGGGCCCCATGCATTCGGGAGAGATTTTGAGCGAACAGGATCTGCCTGTCCGCTACGCCGCTTTTTCGTCCTGTTTTCGCCGCGAGGCCGGATCTTACGGCAAGGACAACAAAGGTATTTTGCGCGTGCATCAATTTGACAAAGTGGAGATGTTTTCATTTTGCCGGCCGGACGATTCGCACGACGAACACGCCCTGTTTTTAAAGATGGAAGAAAAATTGATGCAGTCGCTGAAAATTCCTTACAGAGTCGCGCAATTATGTACTGGCGATTTGAGCCGACCGTCCGCCACGACAATCGATATAGAAGCGTGGCTTCCCGGGCAAAACGAAGGAAAAGGACTTTATCGCGAAGTAAGCTCAACATCCAATACCACGGATTTTCAGTCCAGGAGATTGAATGTAAAATACCGCGACGCAAGCGGCAAAACAAATTTTGTCCATAATGTCAATGGCACGGGCGTAGTCATCGGCCGGATGATTATCGCGATTATTGAAAATTACCAAACGGCCGAAGGTTTTGTGAATATTCCGGAAGTCCTAAAACCGTGGATGCATGGAATAGAAATAATCAAGCGATAGTTATGCAGTTATTGCGCACGCAAAATATCGGTCTTTCGCTAATCAAGGAAATGGAACTTCGGGGATCAAAAATCCCCGGAGTTGTTTCTTTGGCCCAAGGCATACCGTCTTTTGAAACCAACGAACATATTAAAAAAGCGGTCATTGAGGCGCTTTCGCTGCACAATATCGGCAAATATTCATTGAGTCCCGGTCTTCTTGAATTGCGGGAAATGATTGAAGAAACTTTGAGAAAAGACGGAATTTCTTATGATCATAACAATGAGATTATCGTAACGGCCGGATCCATTGAAGGATTGACCGCGACACTGCTGACGATTCTGGAAAAAAGCGACGAAGTGATAATTCCCAATCCGTCTTACGCCGCTTATGCCGAAGCGGTGCGTGTGGCGCACGGTGCGCCGATCTTCGTTGATTTGCATAAAAATGACAATTGGTCGCTTTCCATGGATGCTTTGGAGAAAGTGAAAAGCGCCAAAACCAAAGCCGTGATTATCTGCCAACCCAATAATCCCACGGGCCATATTTATCCGGAAAATACAATTCGCGAATTGGCCGAGTGGGCGAAAAATAATAATTGTTTTTTAATTTTTGACGAAGTTTACAAAGATTTTAATTATACGGCCAAGACGATTTTTCGTTTGGCCAAAGACTCCAAATACCGCGGCAATATTGTTTATCTGCATAGTTTTTCCAAAGCTTTTTCAATGACCGGCTGGCGGGTGGGATACATTCTGGCTTGCAAAGAATTGGCAAGAGAAATTTTAAAAATTCACGATTCTCTGGTCACTTGCGCGCCGGTGATTTCCCAATATGCCGCAATGGCCGCCCTGCGCTACCAAAAAGAATTGATAGATGATATTATGATTCAATACCGCAAGCGGCGGGAAATCGCCTTAGAGCATTTTAATAAATTAAGCGATTTTTTTGAAAGCACTGCGCCGGACAGCGGATATTTCTTCTTTCCCAAGATTCTTTTTAAAAATTCCGGATCAAAAAAAACGGCAATTGAAATATTAGAAAAAGCGAAAATCAATATTGTCCCGGGGATCGCTTTCGGTCCGGCCGGAGAGGGGTATTTGCGCTTTTGCTTCGGCCGATCGGAAGAGGATCTCAATGAAGCGTTTACCAGATTAAAAAATTATTTTCACGATTCATTATGCCCAGTAGTGAAACTTTGACTTACAAAAAAACAGCAAGCAATCTGTTTAATTGTTTTAAATTATTGATATTGATTCCATGTTGTTATATATAAAAGCATCATTAAAATTAAAACGAAACTTTGATTTGTTAAAACTGTCAAAGTTCTACTACTGGGTATGAAGTTGATATTTCAAATATATCTGAAATTTTTGGCCAAAATTATTCTTAAAAAATTCAGGCCGAAGATAATCGCGGTTTGCGGATCAACTAACAAATCGACCGCCGTCGCGGCGATGGCGCGCGTTTTATCGCCGCAAATGGAGGCGGCCGCCAGTCCAAAAAATTACAACGCGGAAATCGGGATTCCTCTAAGCATTTTGCGGATAGTGCCGGAAGGAGCTTCTAAAATAGAGCGCTGGTCAAGCATTGCGCTTCGCGCTTTGCAGCAGGTATTCAGCCTGAAAACATATCCTAAAATAATTTTATTGGAATACGGAATGCATGCGCCGATGGACGCGGAAATGGTTTTAAGCATCGCAACTCCGGATATTTGCATTCTTACCAATCTTACGCCATCAATTCTTTCGCATACGGACAAAAGCGAACAATATAATGAGACTTTTTCGTATTTCCTGCGCCGATTGCCAAAAAATACCATTCTTATCACTAATTCCGATGATCCGCATTTGGAGGAAATGGCGAAATTTTTTCCGGATAAGGTTTCGCGCTACGGGCAAAATCCGCCAAGTGATTGGAAATTGTCGGAAATTACGGATACGGACTCGGGACAAGAATTCAGCATCGCGCGAAATGACGAAATTTTTCAGGTAAAAATAAAAGAATTCGGCTTGCATCACGCCTATATTGCGGCGGCGGCTTTCGCTTTGTCATCGGAGCTCAAGCTTGATCTTAAAAAAATTCAGCAGGAATTTTGCAAATAGTTAAAGCGTATTGGAATGCCCCGCAGTGAAACTTTGACTTCATCGCGCGGGCAATAAAAGATAAATAACGAAATAAAATCACTGGGAAGGAGTTTTATTTATTAAGATTAAAAATATTGAAAAATAATTGTCAAAGTTCTACTGCGGGGTATGCGCCGATATTCGCACAATTTATCGCATAAGAGGCCAAGGCGAAACATTAAGCCTTTTTTTATCGCGTTCATTTTCGCCGCCTTTTTATTACTCGGTGCGGCTGTTTATGGTGTCGCTCAATTAAAAATAACCTCAATAGAAGTAATCGACGCTCAATTTATTGATCCGGAAGCCGTGAAAGAAATAGTCAAGGAAGAGTCAGCCAAGGGATTATTCAAGTCAAATATTTTATTATTGCAAAAAAAAAGGATTGAGGAGGCCGTTAAAAAAAGCTTTGTGGTTGAGTCATTGGATTTCAACCGCCGCTGGCCCGGCACTTTGCGCCTGACCGTCAAAGAATTGGCGCCCGCGGCTTTTTGGGCGACCTCGGGCCAATCCTACGAGCCGATTGAAGAATCCGAGGGGGAAATCAGGGCAGTGAGCGGCCAAATCGCCGATTTGTCCAAGCTTTTCTTTATAGACAAGCGAGGCATAATTCTCCATGAATGGCAAAAGCCGGTTATTGAGGAGGCCGAGGAAGAAACCGCCGATTGGCCGCTATTGGACCAGCCAAAGCTTTTAGCCGATAAAATACATCAAAATTTGCCGTTGATTGTCGATACGGAAGGAAAAGAAGCCCGGGCCGGAATTCAAGTCCTGGCCGATTACGGCTTGTCCGATATTGAAAAATTCAATAAAAATTTCACCAAAGAACGATTTGCATTTGAGGTGAAGTATTTTTCTTTCCCGTCGCCGCTTGCTCCTAAAGAGCTCCGCGCCATGACTGACAAGAATTTTTGGATTATCTTGAATCGCGACACTGATTGGGATCAGATTGCCAGAAATCTAAGCGAGGCGATAGCCAAGAAGAAAATAACAGATCTGAACAAACTGTCTTACATTGATTTACGCTTGAGCGATCGGATGTTTTTTAAATAGCGCTTATAAATATTCCCTGATCTTTTCCACTATTTCTTTAGGCGTAAAATTCGCTTTTATCAGATAGTCGTTGGCGCCCAGTTTCAAACATCGCTCAATTTCGTCCTTTTGCCCCAAATTGCTTACTACGATTACCGGAATATCTTTGGTGTCCGGCTGTTTTTTTATTTTTTCCAATACCTCAAAACCGTCCGTGTCCGGCAATACCAAATCCAGAATGATGACTGCGGGTATTTTCGCTTTGATTTTTTCCAGCGCTTCGCTGCCATTGACGGCCGTATCAAAGGGGAGTTTCTCCTGTTCAATTTTATGCAAAAGCAGATTGCGGAGAAAATAGTCATCCTCCACCACTAATATATAATTGGATTTTTGCTCGGTCATATATTTGCATTATTTAAGTTAATGATGAATGTTTGATTGGCAAATTGATGTAAAATACCGTCCCCTTATCTTCTTCGGAAAAAAATCTCACATTGCCGCCGTGCATTTCCACGATATTTTTAACAATGTAAAGTCCAAGTCCCGATCCCATTGTTTCTTTGCGCACCGCGTTTTTGCTTCTGAAAAATTTGCTGAAAATCTTATTTTGTTCGCCTGTCGGAATGCCAATGCCAGAATCTTTGATCCTTATTTCAATATTCCGATTGGCCGTTTCTATCTCCGCCGCGATAATGCTTTCCGCCGGAGAATATTTTATCGCATTATCAATTATATTTTCCAAAGCCAAGCGGATTTTATTGGCGTCAACTTCAATGTCCGGCAAAATGCCGCGCGTGATTATTTTCAATTCTATCTTTTTTTCATCCAATTTCGGTTTATACGCATCAGCTATTTCTTGCAGTATTTTATCAATTTTTACGGGTATTATTTTCAGACTGAAACGGCCTTCTTCAATTCTGGCCACATCAAGCAGATCCGAAACGAGCTTAATCATATTTTCCACGACGCTGCTGCCATCGCCCAGCACTTTATCCTGGTCTTGATTAAGCGTCCCAAAGTCTCGGTCTAAAAGCATGCGAAAAGTCCATTTGACGATTGACAGGGGGGTGCGGAGCTGGTGCGCGGCAATGGCGATGAATTCTGATTTGGCGCGATCCACTTCTTTATAGATTCGCATATCTTTCGCCACGAACACTATGCCCATTATTTTTCCTTTTTTGTCCTGCATGGCCGCGGCGGAAATTGAAACCGGGATCTTTTTTCCATTTTTGGATACGCAATTTATCGCCACATCTTTGGAAAATCCAAATTTGAATAATTCCACGAATTTTTTGTTTTCAACCAGAGGCCGCACTTCCGGCTCAAAAATTTTTTCAACCGATTGGCTCAAAAGTTCGTCTGTTTGGTATTCCAAAAGATCCAGCGCCGCCTGATTGGCTTTAATTATCTTAAACGACGGATCAACCGCAATCAGGCAATCGCCCATAGAACGGATGATCATTTCGGGAAATTCTTTTTCGCGGACCAAATTATCGGCCATTTGATTGAAAGAGCGCGCCAGGACGCCCACCTCGTCGTTTGACGATACTTCAGCCCGCTTATTCAGATCGCCTTTGCTTATTTTTTGCGCGGCTTGAGTAAGCGATTCAATCGGTTTGGTCAATCGGCCAGAGAAATACAAGCCGATGAAAATTACCAAAAGAATGGCAAAAAGAATGATCAAACTTAAATTTTGCTCCAGTTCAAAAATCGGCTGAAGGGCCTCGTTCTGGTCTTTTTCCACCAAAATCACCCAACCGCGGTCTTTGACGCACATTGACGCGCCAATCACATTTTTATTTTGATAATTGGAATAGATGCCGGCGTATTTTTCGCTTTTTATCAGACAATTATTGACTGGAGCAGTATCCACGATTATTTTTTCAAAAGCGGATGGATTATTTTCCGATCCGAGGATTGAAGGATGGACAAAAATTCTTTTTTGTCCATCCACCACATAAACTTCAACATTTTCATCCTCATTAGCCGCGTTCGCGCCTAAAACATAGTCGGTCTGAAAGTCTCCGGATAATATTTTTTGAAGCTTTTCCATCCGGAAAAAGATAACTAAAACGCCCAGCGTCTCGCCGCTGGTTTTATCGGTTAAATAAGCGGCGGCCAAAAGCCGTCTTTCGTTCGCCGTTTGAAAATGCTTTCTTCCCGGATCAACCTCGGCGATGTACATTCGGAGCAGCCCTTGCTTGAAATATTCGTCATCCGCTTCATTGTCTCCGATTTCCGTATCGTCTGTTGAGGAAACAATCGTGCCGTCTTTATCAATTATAAAAATACCGACAATGTTTTCGTCCAATGATTTTTTATTATAAATCAAATGGCGATTCAAAGCATTGGCCGTATCGGGCGAACGAGAGACAATGATTTCTCGCAGACTGTCCCGAATAAAACCATCCGAAGAAAAATCCTTGGTTCGCGATTCCACGGCGTCCAAATAAGCGAATACTTGGCCTTGCTTTGACGAAGCCAGCGCCTGCAAATCGTCAAAAATCTGTTTTTCCAAAGCGTTTTTTGATTGGTAAAAAACCAAAAAGCCGGTGATCACCAAAGGGATCACCGACAAAAGAATCATAAATGCGATCAATTTTGTGCCGATTTTGACATAAAGAGGCAGCTCTCCCAAAGCGGTCTCCAATCCTTCTTGTTTGCGAACCGCTTTTAAGCCAATAAGTATGACAATGAATGAGGCGGAAAATACTGCGTGAAAATACCACCAAACAATATTCCATTCTTCGTAGAAAATCGGGATAATCGCAGCGTTTAAAAAAATAGAAAAGGCGATAATCAAATACGCCAATAAAGTATTTTTTTTCTCCCGGTATTTGACTATGAGAAATAATAAAGTAATAAATGTCAGAATACCGGTGAGGATTATGAATAAATCAACCACGCTGTATAAAAATTCCGCCGCTTGAGGAAATATTATTAAAGAGGCGAATCCCGCCCACAAAAAAGCCGCCAGACAGCCAAAAATAAAAATTCGGCGGTTGTAAATCTTCAATTTCCAAGCGTTCCAAGGAAAGATTAGAAGAAAAAGCGTTAAGGAGCCGAGGAATAATCCGTAATGCTCGGTAATGTCGAAAATCTCTTCGTTGAAAATATAAAAATCAGGCACGGAAATTCCGTGCAGAAGAAATGCAAACCCAAAAACATAGAACGCTAGAGCGATAAAAAATATTCTTGCGTCTTTGCGTTTTTCATAAGCGCGATACGCCGTCAAACAAGAATAAAACGCAAAAATTGCAATAAGCGCCAGAGCCGCCGTATGAACGCCGTGGCTGTGAAAAGAAATATTACCGATTCCCGATTGGCGCAAGAATACAAACCCTAAAAATGGTACAATAAAGGAAATAAATGCGATAGCAACTATTTTAGTTGTCTCTTTTTTCATATTGATATAATTATACTAAATAAGCCCTAAAAAGCAAAATTTCGTCTTACACGCTGATTTACACGATTTGCCTATCATTTGCGTCTGTGGTAAAATATAATCAATAAAAAAATATATGTCTACAGCGCAAAAATCGCTTGGAAGGGGACTGGGATCTCTTTTGGGCGTTAAAACAAATTCAGGGCAGCTGATCAAACAGGCCTATCCGGAAGTACCGGGAAACGGCGCTTTGATTATTCCAATTGACAAAATCAGGCGAAATCCTTATCAGCCGCGCGAAACATTTGATCCGGAAAAATTGGAAGAACTGGCCGATTCAATCCGCGTGCACGGAATCATTGAGCCATTAGTTGCGTCAAAAGACGGTGACGGATCTTATGAATTGATTTCAGGAGAAAGGCGTTTGCGCGCGGCCAAAAGAGCCGGTCTGACGGAAGTGCCGGTCGTATTAAAAGAACTGGGCCGCCGAGACAAATTGGAAGTAGCGATAATTGAAAATGTCCAGCGAGAAGATTTAAACCCGATTGAGCGAGCCAAGTCATACCAGAGATTGATTGATGAATTCCGCTACGGACAGGAAGATGTCGCCAAAAGAGTGGGCAAATCGCGCGAATCAGTCGCTAATAGTTTGCGGCTTCTAAAATTGCCGGAAAAAATTCAAGAATATATCCGCACCGGAAAACTCTCCGAGGGCCATGGGAAGATTTTGCTCGGAATTGCCGAGCCAAATAAACAACTTGAATACGCCGAGATTATTTTGCGCGATCGACTAACTGTTCGGCAATTGTCCGATTCCGTGTCGCCGGCGCGAAAGAATAATCAGCTTAAGAAAATTTATAAAAACCCAAATCTGGCAATTCATGAAGATAGGTTGCGATCAGCGCTTGGGACAAAAGTTGAGATAAACGGCACCGAGATAAAAGGAAAAATCGGTATTGAATACTATTCAGCGGAAGATTTGCATGAAATCGTCAAGCAAATTACTAATAATTAATTTCTAATACTTAATCAATTTATGCGCATCATTGTTTCCGGAGGAGGGACCGGAGGGCATATCACTCCGCTTTACGCCGTAATCCAAGAATTGCGCGATGATAATTCGCGCGTTGAAATTCTTTGGATCGGATCAAAAAGCGGACCGGAAAGGGATTTTGCTCAAAGGCATAATATTCCGTTTGAACACATCGCAACCGGAAAATTTCGCCGCTATACGCCAAACGGCTTAGATTTTGGCGGAGATCCGGCGTCAATCGGACAAAATCTTGTTGATCTGTTCAAGGTGCCAATTGGTATCATCCAGGCTTACTTCAGGATTGCGGATTTCATGCCTGATGTGATTTTTTCCAAAGGCGGGTATGTGAGTCTGCCGGTAGTTATTGCCGGAAAACTTCTGGGAATCCCCACGATTATTCACGAGTCTGATGTTATCCCGGGCTTAGCTAATCGCATCGCCAGCCGCTTTGCCGCCAGCGTTTTAGTCGGATTTACCGAAGCAAAGAAATATTTTCCTATAATAAAAGAAGGGATTCATTTTTCCGGAAATCCGGTCAGAACCGAAATATTAAACGCCAATCGGGAGGAGGCCCTTGCCGTTTTTAAACTCCAGTCAGCTAAACCGGTAATTTTTGTAACCGGCGGATCTTCGGGAGCGTCTCGTCTTAATCAGGTGGTGATGGGGACCATTGAATCAATCCTTGAGATTGCCCAAGTGATCCATCTTACCGGCGAGCGGGATTGGGTAAAAATTGCGCCGCACGCCATTCGCTTGGAGCGCTTGGGCTATCGCGCTTACCCGAACTTGACCGATAATATGGCCGGCGCTCTGGCTATCGCCGATTTAGTATTGACTCGCGCCGGGGCCAATAGCTTATCCGAATTCGCAATGCTTGGAAAACCGATGATTATCGTGCCGCTCTTAAGCGGAGCTGGCGGCCATCAGGAAGCTAATGCAAAAGTCTTTGCAAAACACGGAGCCGCCATTGTAATCAACGAAGAGAAATTTGACGGAGAAATTTTGCTCCGCCAAATTAAAGAATTGATAAATAATAAGGAAAAGAAAGCGGAGCTTTCAAAAAACGCGAAAAATCTAGCGCATCCCAATGCCACGGCGGCGATTGCGCAGGAAATTACGCGCTTAGCCTCTCATCGTTCCAATGCACAACTTAAAACATCTTCACACCGCGCGTAATGCGCATTTAATCGGAATCGGAGGGATTGGCCTAAGCGCCTTGGCTCGCTGGCTTTTAGCTTTGGGGAAAAATGTTTCAGGCTGCGACGCCATTGCATCAAAAATAACCCAGGCATTAATCAAAGAATCAATTTCCGTAGACTTTGGACACAGTCCGGAACACATCAGAAAATTCAAGCCTGATATAATCATCGCATCCCCGGCTGTGCCGGAAGACAATCCGGAAATTCTGGAAGTCAAAAAAATGGGTGTTCCCGTGTTAAATTATCCCGAAGCGCTTGGCTTGCTTTCCAACTCTCTGGTCACCACCGCGATTTGCGGCACTAACGGTAAAAGCACGACGACGGCGCTTATTGGGCTGGCTCTTATCAAAGGCGGAATTGATCCGACGATTCTGGTCGGGAGCATTATCAAAGAAATCAGCGGCAATTTCCGCAAAGGCGATTCAAATGTTGCCGTAATTGAAGCGTGCGAATATAAGCGCGCCTTTCACCATTATACTCCGCAAAAT
>Ga0209542_10002200_pt1 | contig 44156 bp, 48 predicted proteins | sample RifCSPhighO2_01_FD_184028 | JGI IMG/M metagenome (GOLD analysis project Ga0209542, IMG submission 184028) | Soil microbial communities from Rifle, Colorado - Rifle CSP2_plank highO2_0.1 (SPAdes) (version 2) | ecosystem: Environmental > Terrestrial > Deep subsurface > Rock core/Sediment ...
AAAGTAATTTTGGTTAATATATTGTTTGTTTAAGGTCAAAATTACGACTATTTCAAACTTCTCTTTAGAACTTTGCTAATAAATCATCTAATTTTGCAAAGTTCTCTATACTATAAAATTTATATATTAGATTTTCTAGCAGTTATTTTATGACTTTAGATAGAAAAATTAGGGAGGATTTGGGAGAAATAGGCTTGGTGGCCAGCTGGGCAGCTTTAGATGGGGTAGCTACGGATTTCGCTCTTAATAACGGTTATAATCTTTTAAATCACAATTTAACGGCTATGGAAGGAAACCCGTTGCTGCTAGAATGGATGGAAGAATTAGGACAGGGGTTGGGCCTGGCTGCTTATAAGTTAGCGGGAGTAGCAGTTATTATTGGCGGGTATTACTTATTTAAAAAACTAGGAGAAATAGCCCAGTCTGGAAGCAATCATTATATTCGTGATCCAAAATTTGGAATTTTTCCTAAAATTGTTACCAGGACGGTTTCAATGCTATATGCAGCAGGAGTATTAACGGGGCCAGTATCACATTATTTTGTTTAATTGGGTTTAGTATTTGATATTGGGGTAAACTCTCCTAAAGAGATACAAGTCATTACAATACAAAAACTTTATAAATAGAGTATTTTCTAATCATCCTAAGATGAAAATACCCAAAACGATGAAGCGCTTGTGTAAGTTCTGTAAAAAACATACGGAACATAAAGTTGCTCAAAACAAGAAAAAAACTCCCAGTTCGTTAAGCCACGGGTCAAAATATCGAGCTCGGCTTAGAGGTCAAGCCAGGGGAGTAGGCGGGTGGGGCAGGTATTCTAAACCGGCTATAACTAAATTCAAGCGGGCTGGAGCTAAAAGCAGTAAAAAGACAGATTTAAGGTATACCTGTAATGTGTGCAAAAAATCATCGGTCCAATCGAAAGGAATCAGGTCTAAGAAAGTAGAATTCGTGTGAGGATAATATTTAAAATGATAAGAACTCTCAAAAGTAAATTTATAAAAGTAAGATGTGCTAAATGCAAGAATGAACAAATTATTTTTGGAAATTCAGCCAGTGTAGTAAAATGTTTAGTCTGTGCCAAGGATCTGGCTTATCCTACCGGTGGGAAATCAAAGATTTCTGGTCGAGTGTTGGAAGTATTAGAGTAAGTAGTCTTCTCCTAAACATTTATAAATAGTCCTTTTACTTAGTTAATTATGCTATATCACCGATCAGGTTTTCCGGAAGAAAATGAAATTGTATTGTGTAAAGTAACTAAATTATATCCTAACTCGGTATTTGTGAATCTATTAGAATATGATAAACCTGGTATAGTCCATATCTCGGAAGTATCCCCCGGCAGGATCAGAAATTTGCGGGATTTTGTAAGCATAGATCGGCAGATTGTATGTAAAATCCTGAAGATAGATCAGCAGAAAGGCCATATCGATTTATCCCTCAGAAGGGTAAATTCTACTGAACGGCGGGATAAGCTGGATGAAATAAAGCAGGAAATGAAAGCCGAAGCATTGCTTAAAAATCTAGCCAAAAAGTTGAATCAGCCGCTGGAAAAATTGTATGTTGAAGTTTCAGAAAAAATACTTAAAGAATATTCTCATCTCCATAGCTGTTTTAAAGAGGTTGTTTCAGAAGGTATTGATCTGAAAAAGATGGGTTTAAATAAACAACTAGCGGATGAATTAACTTCAGCGATCATAGACAAATTTAAACCTAAAAAATTTATTATCAAAGGGGAAATTAAGGTTCAGACTTATGATTCCTATGGCTTGGAAAAAATTAAAACTTTGCTAAGCGGGATTGATAAATTGTCACCAACTTTAGGCCTATTTTATTTAGGTGCCGGAAGATATAAATTTAATATAGAAGATGTTGATCATAAAGCTGCTGAAAATACTCTTAAAAAAATCGAGCAGTTGTTAGAAAAGTTTAAGGATAAACTTTCAACTTCTGTACTAGAGCGGGAAAAGAGCGATTAATTAAAAACTGATTGAAGACTAATTAAAGATAATATTAATTCATGGCTAAACAAATTCTAAAGTGCATTCTATGCGGTAAGTATACTCTATTGAAAAACTGTCCGGAATGCAGCAAAGAGGTTGTTCCACCAAAACCCCCAAAATTTTCTTTAGAAGATAAATATGCCAGCTACCGAAGGAAGATTAAACGTGCGGAGCTGGAAAAAAAAGGATTGATCTAGGAATATTATATTGAGAAATAAAAAAATATATTTGGGATTTAATCTAAATTAAAGTTAAGTGAAGTTCCGCTTACGGTAAGGCCGTCAATTTTTCCTTCAAAGATTGAAGATTGGCTGCTGCCAGAAGTTAAATTAACATTTCCTTGGAAATTTTTTACAGTAAGAATTTCTTGCTCCAACGAATAGCTTAATTTTTCTTCAACTTTTAAGGTTCCATCTCCTTTTTCCAACCTAATTTCTTTAAGAGCCAAATTATCTGAATTTAATGAATTATATCCTAACTCCTCAAATTCTATATCTAGGCCTTTAGAAGAAGAAAACACTAGGCCATTTACTTCAAAAACCGCGGTTATTCCATTAATTGTTACGGTGTCAGCATCAAATTTAAGCCGGCCGGTAAAACCTTTTAATTTTAAATTTACTTCACCAACATTGTTAAGTTGCAATTGGTCGTCATTGACTTTAATTTTAGTTTCTAAATCTAGAGACTGAATTTCTAAATTAGTTTCCTGCACATCCTGGTCATTCAGGGGGATGCGGTTAAAGATCAGGTTGAAAGGAACTTCAGTAAAATCTACTCCTCGGGGTTTAACCAGGTTAGTTAGGCTAGAATTATCATCACCGCCATTCAAACTTTTAATAACGGTGCTGGTAATGCCATTTCCGCTGCCATTACGGGTGGTGAGAATAAAAATACCTACAATGATAAGGGTGGTAATTAGGATATAGATTCGTAGATTACTGCGCCCAGAAATGTGAGTTTGATGTTCCATCTTTTAGTTAGAATGGAAATTAAGTTTAATAAATGTTTTGGTAGCGGCTAAGCAGTTACACCGCTTTCTAACACAACATTTTTAAATAACCAGCCTAATTTAACCTTAAATTCAAGGGACAAGTCGGTCTAAGGGCTTACTTGTACTGGAGAAAGACTGTTTCTCCTTAGGATTTAATAAAATAATCTAAAAAAGCTGCCAGTCAGCTAGAGGTAAAAAATGGCACGAATGCACTCCCGAGCTAAAGGAAAAAGTGGAAGTAAAAGACCTATTAAAAAAGTTGCTTCCTGGTCTCCTTACAAAGGTAATGAAGTAGAAAAATTGATTATAAAGTATGCTAAAGCCGGAAAAACATCCAGTGAGATTGGAGTTATCCTGCGAGATAGTTATGGTATAAATAGCATTAGGGCTTTGACTGGAAAGAAAGTAGGGATTGTACTTCAAGAAAAAGAATTGTCCAAAGATTTGCCGGAAGATTTATTGAGCCTGATCCGAAAAGTGATCTCTATCAAGCAGCATATGGAAAAAAACAAACAGGACCAAACTGCTAAACGGGGTTTAGGCCTTACTACTTCCAAAATAAATAGGCTAATTAAGTATTACAAGAGAACTAAAATCCTGGCTCCAGATTGGAACTTAGATATGGATAGGTTAAAGATGTACCTAGAATAAATCGCAGGTTTATTAGTTTTTTTTTAGATTATTATTATTGTTATTTTAGTTATTATTTTAGTTATTTTTTAAGATATTGTTGGGGTTATTAGTGTTGTCTAGTGCATATTCAAGAGATATAATTTAGGACTACTAATGTCGTAAATAACAATTAAGAAAAAAAAGAAAACAAACCTAAATGGTAAAAATAAATGGATAAAAACGAAATAACTAAACCTAAATTAATGGTTATCCAATCATAATTTTGTTTTTATGCTTTCAATATTGGAGGCAATTTCATTGCCTTTTTTAGTAAGCTCCAACAATTTCAAGCGGCCTTCCTTTTTGAAATTTATCAAATCAGCTTTCTGCATTTCTTGCAGTATTTTTACCACGTGGGAATAGGTACAGTCTATCTGTTTGGCCAACACTGATGCGTAAACGCCCGAATCAGCATTCTTTAACTCTACCAGCATCATTGCTGGTTTTTCTCTAAAAAACACGTCAAATATAGATTTATCTCTTCTCAAATTTACACCCCGCTAATCATCACACCCCTTTGTTGATTTGCTTAATGGTTATATTTAAACATTTATTAATTATAACATTCATTTTGCAATGGGTATGTTTATATAAATGTTACGAAATTAGTATCCTAACCTAACTATCATTAAATCGGATAAACTGAGATATAGACCCCATCTTAATTTTTAGTTAAGTTAGCATTAATAATACGAGCAGAGAATTGAGGGTGCAGACTAACTTCTCAATAACACTGCAAAGGAACAATCTTTTTAAAGAATTCTCTTCCTTTACTAGGTATGAATTCTGATGACAGGAATTATGAGACCAATTATTTTCCCTATACAACCATTCGCTCCGGCCAAAAAGAATTGATTGAAGATATTGAAACTGCTTTCTCCAGCCAAAAAATTTTACTAGCCAATGCCCCTACCGGTTTAGGGAAAACAGCCAGTGCTTTGGCGGTGGCTCTAAAGTACGCTCTGGAGAAAGATAAAATTGTTTTTTTTCTAACCAATCGACATACACAGCACCAGCTGGCAGTAAATACCTTAAAATTAATTCAAGAAAAATTTAAGCTGGATTTTGCAGTAGTCGATCTAATTGGCAAAAAATGGATGTGTAACCAGGATGTGGCCAAGCTGTTTGGCAATGATTTTAACGAGTACTGCAAATCGGTAGTAGAAAAAGGGGAATGTGAATTTTATAACCGGTTTAAAGAGAAAAATAATTTGACAGTGGAAGCTAAATTATTAGTAAAGGAATTGCAGTCCCAAATACTGCACAATGAACAGCTGATTGCCTTAGGCAAAGAAAAAAAGATGTGCAGTTATGAAATCTCTTTAAGCCTGGCCAAGAAAGCAAAAGTGATTATTGGTGATTATTATTATCTGTTTAATCCGTATGTTCAATCAACCTTGTTCAAAAAATTAGATCTGGAGATCGAGGATATAATCATAATTGTGGATGAAGGTCATAATTTACCTTCCCGGGTTAGTGAGATGCTTAGCTCAAATTTAACTTCCCTCATGATTAAAAATGGAGTAATAGAAGCTAAAAAGTTTGGTTATCCCGGAATGATAGTTTGGCTGCAGGAATTGATGAAGGTTTTAGATTCATTGGCCGTATTTAACACTGCCGATAAAGAAAAATTGGTCACTAAGGATTTATTTAGGTATAAAATAGAGTCAGTTGTGAATTACGATCGGTTGTTAGATGAATTAGAGCAGGCAGCAGAGGAAATCCGTAAAAAACAACCGCGGAGTTATTTGGGAGGAATTTTGAGTTTCCTTAGTTCATGGCTAGGTGAAGAGGAAGGATTTGTGAGAATAATCTCCCAAAAGCCCAGCAAATATGGTCCGGTAACTAGTTTAAGCTATTCGTGTTTAGATCCAGGAATAGTAACTGCTGATATTTTTAAGCAAGTTCATGCCGGGGTGATAATGAGCGGAACTCTAACCCCAACGTTTATGTACCGAGATTTATTAGGTATTAAAAATTCCATTGAAAAAGATTACAAGTCTCCATTCCTGCCGGAAAATAAATTATCTTTGGTAGTAACTAAAACAACTACCCGGTTTACTTCCCGAAATGATATGATGTATCAGCAAATGGCTGCTGTATGCAGCCAGATTGAGGAATTAGTCCCGGGTAATGTAGCTTTGTTTTTTCCATCATATAAACTTCGCGATGATGTGGGATTATTTTTTAGTTCTAAAAAAAAGTTATTCTGGGAGAAAGCGGAGATGAGCAAAGAAGAAAAGGAAGATCTGTTAAATAAATTTAAGGAAGCCAGAAAGGAAGGCGGAGTTTTGCTGGCGGTAACTGGGGCTAATTTTGCGGAAGGGATTGATTTACCCGGAGATTTGCTTCAGGGAGTTATAGTAGTGGGCTTACCATTGGCGCGGCCAGGAATTAAGACTAAAGAAATTATTAATTATTATGAAAAAAAATTTGGTCGAGGATGGGATTATGGGTATATTTATCCAGCCATGAACAAATGTCTTCAATCTTCCGGCCGATGCATTCGCACCGAAAATGATCGCGGGGTGGTGGTGTATTTAGATGAGCGTTTTGCCTGGGAGAAATATTACAATTGTCTGCCTAAGGAAGGGCTGATTGTAACTCAAAAATTTGAGGAACATTTGCGTAAATTTTTTAATGAGGAAGGTTAGGTTTTCTAATGACCAACTCTTTGTACTAACTTTTAATGATCGTTTTTCTACCTTAGTGTAGTTATTGGCTTATTCAAGTTACTAGTATACAAAATAGTAATATTTATATACCATTTGGACTTTTCTTAGTTATCAAATAATGAGTAATTATGGTGATCACGTGGGTTCCGTAAGAATTCTACCACCCTCACCCCCTCTTCCGGGGCCCATTGTGTTCTTTTATTTTAGGTTATTTAATTTACTGCTGAATTGATGTCCCGCAAGTGTGGAATACTTCATCCACAGTTAGGGTAAATCCGTATAATTCCACAAAGGGATGAGTGATTTCCTTACTTTTTTGTCCGGTCTTTAAAGCTACAACTTCTTCACTCAATACCTGTCCCTGGTGCTTAAGGATAATTTTAATCGGGATAACAACTTCCGTAGTGGGAATTTGACAGTAATCCGGTCCTTCTAAGATCAGCCATTCCACCGCTCCGGCTCCGGTATAACTGCCTCCTTTACGGGGTAAGACATATTCTTCCGGATTCATTTCTGGGTACTTTTCGTTTCGGGCAGTTATTTTAGCTCTAATAAGATTGCACTTGACATTACAGCCGGTGGTGGCATATAGTTCACTGACAAAATAGCAGGCTTGATCGACGCAGGATCGTCCTAATGGACAATCAGCACTTTTAGTACAGGCCGATCCGGCACCTTCATCAATGAAACTTTCGGCATCATCACATTTTCCGTTGGAATTGATATCCAAACAACATCCGGTTCCACTTTGGATCTTGGGGGGGAAACAAAGCAAAGTTTTCTGTCCAGTACTTTCTACATAATCTTGGACTCCACCATAGGAAAAGTAAGCCTGACCTACTGTTGTACCTCGAATGACTAAGATCGCTCCTATTATCACCAAGATACTTACTATAGAAATGAAAATAACTTTATTTTTGTCAATATTTGGGGTGGAATTTGAAGTTTTGGACCGTAGTTCAGGAGGAGAGGTTCCAATTAATGATTTAGTTTGATCTGCAGGGGCAGGAGCCGTATTTTCAGAATATTTAGCATAATTATGCTTCATGGTTTCTTTATATGCTTCCTGGATTTTATCCTTAGGCCAGCCGGCTTGCAGCAGACTGCTTTCAATGGCCAAGTATTTATTGCCTTTTTTTATATGATGGGTTATATAATTTTTAACGTCGGGATGGAATTGCGTTTTTTTTCTATAATATGTTAATACAATGATAGCAATAATTATGGAAGCTACAATCAGCACTACAAATTGGGTTAAGCTGCGCCTTTTTTTATCTACCGATTCCACGTTAACATCAATAGATTCTAAATTTTCCTGTAAGGCTGCCAATCCAGTAGCGACGTTATCAAATCCTTTATTTAGTTCAGTCTTCAGTCCCTGCTGCTGGGTAGAAATTAATTGTAAATTAGTGCTGACTTGATTTAGTTGGTCTTGGAAATCTTTTTGCTTAGTTTTGATAGCGCCCAGTTCCTGTTTTAGGTTTAAATCTTCAGTCTGAAGAATATTGATTTTGTTTTCCAAATCCAGGTTAGTGGCATTGGTGACTGTAGCTACGGTTGGTTCGGTGGGCTGAGGTAGGACTATTTCCGGCTCAAAACAAGTAAAACTCTGTAGGCTGCAGGTATATCCTGGGCCGAAGATGGAGACACAGTCTAGATCTTCCTGGCAGAAAGTGGCCGGGGTGGCCTCTTTAGCATAAATTAAAGATGTAATTAACAGAACTACAATTACAACTACCAAGCTTAATTTTCTCATACCGTCCTCTTTTAGGGGGAATACGGTTTTTTGGTTTATATATTTTTGGTTTTGGGAAAATCTTAATAGGCTTGAATGGTGTTCCATATTATTTATAAATCAGTTTTTTCTAGTTGAGAAAATGGTAAAAATAATTGATGTTAAAACTGATTATAAGCCCCATAATTTTAGCCAGGGCGGAATATTTTATGGACACGGGGCAACCACAACCGTTTATGGTTTGCAGGTTGAAGGAATTGACTTGTTAGGTCTTGAGAATAGGCCAATAGGGGTCTTAGAGCGAGTGGTAGTGGATTTATTTAAAAAAGATGCTGTCCCAGATAAATATAATGAAGTTGATGTATTGTATTGTTTAGTTAATGAAAATTATAAGATTGATGGTATTTCTAATGCAAACAATAACTCTAAGAAATCTCTTCAGGATAAGCTTGTCGTTGGTGATGTATTAACCTTAACGGTTAGAAGGACTGTGGGGACGGGTATTACTTCCATTGTTTAACTATCTACTAACTTTTTGGTTAATTTTTATATAGATTATTATTTTGCTCGTAACTTTTATATAGCGCTTCTTATTTTCTAGAATCAATGTTAGATATTAAGTTAATTAGGGAAAATTCCAATCAGGTTAAGGCTTCGGAAAAGAAAAGAAACCGAGATCCTAAACTAGTGGATGAAGTTCTTAAATTGGATCTGCAGTGGAAGACAGAGTTAGCTTCAATTGAAAAGTTAAAACACCAGCGGAATGTAGTTTCTCAGGAGATTAACCAGCTTAAAAAATCCGGTAAAAGCGCAGTTTCTAAAATTAAACAGATGCAGTCCGTAGGGGAGGATATTAAATCTGGAGAAGAAAAAGTAAAAATCCTGCTGGAAAAAAGAGATGCAGCAGTTAAGACGCTGGGAAATGTGATGCATCCTAAAGTTCCGCCGGGAAAAGATGATTCACAGAATGTAGAACTAAAAAAAGTAGGAAAAATACCTAAATTTTCTTTTCCCCTAAAAAATCACGTGGAATTGGCAGAGCAATTGGGGTGGGCAGATTTTGATTCTTCAGCCAAAACTTCCGGAAATGGATTTTATTTCCTAAAAGGCGATTTGGCCCTTTTAAATCAAGCCCTGATAAGATTTACTGTTGATTTCATGCATTCTCAAGGGTATTTGTATATTGAGCCGCCATTGCTAATTCGGAAAAGAATACTGGAAGCGGCGATAGATGTGCAAGAGTGGGATAAAACTATTTATTCGATTAAAGATGAAGATTTAGCTTTGATTGGTACTAGCGAGCATGCATTGCTAGGCATACATTCGGATGAAACTCTGAGTGAAAAAGATTTTCCTAAAAAATATTTTTCTTACAGTATGTGTTTCCGTAAAGAAGTTGGGGCGCATGGAATTAACGAGAAAGGTTTATGGCGGACTCACCAATTTAACAAAATTGAACAATTTATTTTCTGCAAACCGGAAGAAAGTGATAATTTTTTCCTAGAATTGTTGAACAATTCTGAAGGAATCTTGAAGGCTCTAGGTTTACCTTATCGAGTTATTGAAATCTGTTCCGGGGATTTAAGTTTATGGAAGCAGCGCAGTTATGATGTTGAAGTCTGGAGGCCCACAACTAATAGTTACGGTGAAGTAATGTCCTTAAGCAACTGTACCGATTATCAAGCCCGAAAATTAGGGATAAAGGTAGTATACAATGATGGGAGCAGGGAAGTAGTACATACCTTAAACAACACCGCTTTAGCTACCTCGCGGATAATGGTAGCCCTATTAGAAAATTTTCAAACCAAGAAAGGGACAGTAAAAATTCCGCAAGTGTTAGGGCCATATATGCAGGGTAAAACAGAATTGGGACCAATAAAAAATGAATATAATCTCAGAAATTAATTTAGAAGGCTTAGCCGAGAAAGTTTGGAAGAATTATTATTTAACTGCCAAAGAAAAAATTCCTAATTTGGAAAAGACTGCCGAACATTCCTTAGCTTGGGAAGCAGGTTTAAAATTGTTTGGACACCGAGCGGCTGAGGTAAACTTAAATTTAGGCTATATTGGACCAGAAGTACAAATGATGCACTTAAAAATAAGTTCACCTTCCGGGGAGGAAGATTTGAAGATTTTTTATAATTACGCGGCTTCTAATAAATCCTATGAAACTTATTTAATTGATAAAAAAAATCCTCAAGATAGCGAAGTTATTATGGGTAATAGAAGATTTCCCGAAGATTGCGGAGTGTTAGAACGGCGGTTAAATCCATATGTTCCAGATAAATTTATGAATTTGGATTGGAAAGTTGAGTCCATTGATCGGTTAAATACGGGTGATTTAAGTAAGGATAGGAGAGAGTTAAATAGTAAATCAACTCGTCCAAATAATTCTTATGAAGATGCGAAAAGAACATTTAAAAAATTGGTACTGGGCGGGATAGCCGTTGCTCTTTTAATTTATGGAGCTAGCTATATGATGAAATGCGGCTATGAGATGCAAGAGACTAAGGAAAAAGCGGTGCAAAAGCCTAAATCTAAAGCAGCTTACTATGAGGAAGACCCCTGCAGGCCTGGGTCATCCATTCGCAGTCAGAAAGATTAGGTCGATACAGCCAATCTTCACAACATTAATATAACCATTAAGTAAAAACTTAATTATTATGTCCTTGTTCAAAGATATGTTAAGAAGCGGAGAATCGCTGTTTAGAGATACAATCTTTTTGAGCTATGATTTTCAGCCCAAGATTCTTTACGGACGGGAAAATGAGCAGATGCGCTTTGCAGCGGCTATCAAACCGTTGCTCCAGGGTAATAACGGCCGGAATATTTTTGTCTCCGGAGCACCGGGAATTGGAAAAACTACCGCCTGCCGGCATGTACTGCGGGAGTTGGAAGAAGAAACTGAGGAAGTAGTTCCAATTTATGTTAATTGCTGGAAGGAAAATACTACCTATAAGATATTCTATAAAATCTGTGAAGATTTAGGGTTTAAATTTATCCAGAGCAAGAAAACCAGTGAATTGTTCGGCTTAATAAAAACCAAGCTCAATAAAAAAGCAGTGGTGTTTGTATTTGATGAAATTGACAAATTAGAAGATTATGATTTTTTGTATACTGTTTTAGAAGATGTTTATCGTAAATCTATCTTTTTGATAACTAACTATCGCGATAGTTACACTAAGCTGGATGAGAGGATTAGAAGCCGATTAAATCCGGAATTTCTAATTTTCAGACCATATAGCGAATCCGAAATTGCTTCCATATTAAAGCAGCGCCGGGATTATGCCTTTGTCCAGGGATGCTGGGATGAAGCAGCATTTAAGGAGATTGTAGAGAAATGCACTGAAACCAAAGATATCCGGGTAGGGTTATATTTAATGCAGGAATCAGGGAATGCTGCTCAGGAAAAAAATTCCCGGCAGATCAATGGACAGCATGTGATTGCAGCAATTAAAAAAGTAGAAGAGTTCCACGTCAAACCTAAAGCCGAGTTAGAGGAAGACCTGCAAGTTTTATTAGATTTGGTTAAAGACCATACCGGTAAAAAAATAGGAGATATTTATGCTGCTTATAGTGAGATGGGCGGGGAATTAAGCTATAAAAGCTTTCAGAGGAGGATGATGAAGCTGAAGGAAGGAAAGTTTATTGACACCGAAAAAATTTCGGGAAAGGATGGCAACACCACTATTTTACATTCTTCTGAATATAAGAAATTGACCGAGTATTAGTGTGCAACAAAAGTTAAGGAAATTGAAAGAATTGAGAAGTGTGACTACAAAGTGACAAACTAAGCAAAAGTTTTATAAATAGTGTTTAGTTAGGTTTTCTTAGGTAATTTTAACGATATTAATATGGGAAGGATAATCAACAAAATAAGGCCTAAAGCAGGATTAGCGGCTATTGCAGCTAATGCAATGATATTTTTTTGCACTCCGGAACACAACAGTGCCTTAAACCGCTGGAAGGATCCGGTAGAAATAGTTGAACCAGTTAAAGCTGCCGGAAATAATGAATCTGAATCAGAAGCGTTAACTTATTTTAAACAGTTTCCGGAATATTTGCTGGGGGCGGGTGAAATAAATAAGTTTCGGTACATCGGAGGTTCAGACGGCGAAGAGCCTAAACATGTTTTAGTTCATATTAAGCAAAGCCATTGGGTAGAAGGTTTAGATAAAGAGTTAGGTGAGTTGGTAAAAAAATCGCAGGCGGATGTACTTAAGATAGTATCTTCATTGATGGACAGTTATTCTTTGGATACAGTCTATTGGGAGGGTGTGGATAAAGATTCTTATAAACTGGTTTGTCAAATTTTGGAGAGAAATTATAATATTGGTGAGAAAATATATAATAATCTTTTTGATGAAATTACTGATTTGGAAGATGAATTAAAATATTGCGAGAGTACATCTCTAAATCCTGATGACTGCTCTGAGCTAAGGTATAATTATGAGAATGCAGAAAAAATATATGGTGAAAGGCTTTCTATTGCAGCTCTAGATTATATAAGTTATAAAACACATTCAATTGCCTATTTGCATTGTGAAAAAGGATTAAAAATTAAACCAGCAGAAAGCCGGGAGATATCAGATCTTATTGATACCATGGAAAAATCAAATCTACCTGTCCCGAGCTTCTTATATTATCGTTTAGTATTTGAGGATCGAGAAGATTTTTTACTTAAAACAATTGTTGAAAACGGTGATAAGATTGCAGTTACCGTTTACGGAGCAGATCACAGTTGGTACAATAATATTCAAAAATGGAATCGTGAACATCCAGATCAAAAATTTGCCTTGATTGAAGTTATACCTCAATCTCATCTCAAATAATAAACCAACACTGCAACTCCAAATCCCAGCAATGATCCAATGATAACCTGGGAAGGGGTGTGTCCCAGCGCAAAATGGGTTCTAGTCTTCAACTTTACTTTTTTTAAGATCTGATTGATAATTATACCTTCTTCACCCACACTTCTACGGACTCCAAACGCGTCCCGGATTACAATCACCGCTAAAATTAAACTGATAGCAAAAGAGGTAGATGTTCCTTCAACTAAATAAATAATGGCAGCCAAAGAAACTACGAAGGCGGAATGGGAGGAGGGCATACCGCCGGTAACTACCAAATCTTTCCAGGATAAAGTCTTATGTTTAAACCAATAAATTATTAATTTCAGAAGTTGGGATCCAAAACCGGCTAGAATGACGGCCAGGAGGATGATATTCATGATTGTAGGATTTTTTTATTATTTATATATCTTTTTAAGCAACGATTAGACCACTGGACACAGGTCAAGTCTCCGTAGAATATTTAAACAACAATTCTTTTGATTAGATGAATGAAACAAAAAACAAAGAATATTTTATTGGCCTAGCCATTGCTTTTCTCACCCAACAGGTTTCTTTAACTAACCCAGTCCAGTTGCTGGCGGCGGCTTTGTTGACAATTGTTGTTTCTTCTATTGTACTTCTACTTATGCTTAACTTTAAAACTAAGCCAGAAAATATTATTTCTCAGTTAGAAAATATTAATTTATAGACCGCAACCTTTTTAATCTAAGTTCTTTATTATTGAATAATGCACCTTGGAATAATTATGGATGGCAACCGCCGCTGGGCGCAGGAAAGGGGATTACCTTCCTGGAAAGGCCATGAAGCGGGGGCGGAAGTACTAAGAAATTTACCCCAGTGGGCCAAAGAATTAGGGATTAAGGAATTTACCCTGTTTGTATTCTCGATGCAGAACTTTGAGCGCAATCCAAATGAAGTAAAATTTTTAATGAAGCTGGCTTCTAAGTTTTTTAAACAATTGCTTAAAAATAAAGAATACATGAGCCAGGTAAGGATTAACTTTATCGGCCAATTGCAGCGTTTTGATAAAAATATTCAAGCCTTGCAGCAAGAGTTAATTCGAAAGACACAGAAAAATACTCATTTGAAAGTTAATTTTGCCATGGGTTATGGCGGACGGGAAGAAATTGTAGATGGGATTAAGAAAGTTATGGATGAGTTCAAGAAAGGAAAAATTGTCAAAAAGGATATTACGGTTGAGTCCTTTTCCCAATATCTTTATTTACAAAGCGAACCCGATTTGATCATCCGCACCAGCGGAGAGAAGAGAACATCTAATTTTTTGATTTGGCAGTCTTGGTACAGCGAATGGTTCTTTTTGGATAAGTACTGGCCGGAGGTTGTTAAGGAAGATTTGAAAAAGGTGCTGCAGGAATTTAAGGGAAGAGAGAGAAGGTTTGGGAAATGATTGATTAGAATGCGTTCTTAAGTTCTAGTTTGATGATAATTGAAAATGATTCCATTCCTTGGTTGGGGTCAATATCTGCAATATAGACCACTATTTTTTGATTGATCGGGATGGAAAAACTTTGTCCCTTCTGCCTGCTAATGCTCATAGCAGGCATAAGTATTCCAATATCATTAATTCCAATATTGGTAAGGGTTGCAAATTCTAGGCTGCTAGCACTAATTTCAACATGCTTCCTGGAAAAATGTGCAGAAAGACCTGGGATATTATCCCGGCCTAAGATTAAAGGTTCTTTTTTCTTAAGTTCAAATGATTGGGTATTTTCACCAGGAGATTTTACAATTACCGTGAAAACTTGTTTCATAATCACCGCCTTATCCTCACTCTTTTCCAATTCTTGGGATACGGCAGTTATCTTTTTTAACTCTGCCCGCATCAGGTTCAAATCTTTAAGAATTCCCTGCGCCCGCAAATGGACGTTTTTGGCAAGGATAGGTTTCTTGCTCTTTTTTAGCATTTCCACAGCATTCTTGAATTCATTCATTTTAGGAAGAAGATCATTAAATATAACTGTTAATTCGCTTAATCTTTTGACAATAATATCTATTTCTTTGTCGGCTAGTTTTTGCCAGGCTTCCGGACTCTTATTAAAAAAACTCATAACTCTGGAAAATTTAGAAAGTATTTATTGTTTTCTATACTAAAAATAACACCACTCATCCTTTAATCTGAAACTCAAAGGCATTAGTATCGCTGATAAAAATTTGGTAAACTTTGGGAGAAAATGGATCTACTTCTAATTCCTGGTCCTTACGCAGTGATCCACGGACAGAATTGGCAACAACTACTTGTATGGGGATGCTCCCGGTATTCTTAATGAAGCCTTTACGATTGCGCAAGTGAACCACCACTTGCCGTCCATAAACTGTATCCGGCAGGTTAGGCCAGGTATCGCGTCCTAAACTTACTGGTTCATTAGAAGACAGGCTGAATTTTCGGCTTATACCCCCTTTAGCAGAAGCTTCCACTGAAAATCGAATTCCAGACGAGGAATAAGACCTATCCATGTTTTCTTGCACAGCTGAACTTTTAGAATTATTCGGATTATTTAGAACTATTCGTTTTTGCCCTAATCCTGGTTCGAGGTGGCTAGAGGGGTTGTATTTATCACTATCCCACCCCTTAGGGGTGTTCTTAACTAAAACCATATGGTTTTTAGAGTTTTTGAATATAAATAATTTGTGGCGGTACAGGATATTTCTGCGTTAATTTGTACATGACAAAGGTTTTAGTGGAATAGCTCTTTCTACTAAGCTTAGGAGGTAGTGTTTAAACATTAGTCTGCGTTATGCAAAACAATATAAAATTTAACTACGATTAACTTAATATGGCTATAATTAAGCTGCTAAGTGAAGAAATAATCAATAAAATTGCTGCCGGGGAAGTAATTGAAAGGCCAGCTTCAGTAGTAAAGGAATTAATTGAAAATTCGTTAGATGCGGGTGCTGGCAGTATTAGGGTGGAAATTAAAAATTCAGGCCAAGATTTGATAAAAGTAACCGATGACGGGCAGGGAATGGATGAAGAAGATGCCCGGAATTCAATTCTTCCCCATGCCACCAGCAAATTAGCTTCAGTAGAAGATTTGTATTCCCTTCAAACCCTGGGTTTTAGGGGAGAAGCCTTAGCCAGCATTGCGGCAGTTTCTCAGCTGGCTATAATTACCAAACCTAAGGGTAAATTGGAAGGATTTAATTTGGTAGCAGAAGGCGGTTCTATGGTCAGTTGCGGCATAATTGCCGCAGATCAAGGTACAACCGTGGAGGTAAGAAATTTATTTTATAACACTCCCGCCAGGAAAAAATTTCTAAAAACTGAAGCAGTAGAATTGAGGCATATTATTGAAGTGCTAACTCACTATGCCTTGTTTAATAACCATATAGCATTTAAATTGATTCATGATAATCACCAATTAATAAATTCTCCAGCTTTGATTGACATGCGGGATAACATCGCTTCAATTTATGGCATAGGTTTGGCTAAAGATTTATTGGAGGTTAATTATAAAGATGAAGGAGTAATAGTCAGCGGCTATGTGGCTAAACCCAGCCGAGCCAGGAATGACAAATCTCAGCAAGCTTTATTTGTCAATGGAAGGTGGGTTAAAAATAATGATATTAATAAAGCGGTCTATGAGGCTTTTCATTCTTTATTAATGGTAGGAAAACATCCCATTTTTGTGCTTTCAATTACCATTAATCCCCAAAAGATTGATGTTAATGTACACCCCCAAAAATTAGAAATTAAATTTGAACAAACTGAGAAAGTTTTTTCAGCGGCATTTAATTCGGTTCGAGAATCTCTGCAGCGGAATAATTTAATCCCCATTGTAGATGAAATCTACCCTCAGTTTAATATAGGTTTGGGCAAGAATATTTTTAAATATAATTTTGAAAGAAGCACCCAAACTATTTTTCCTTCAGAAAACAATCTATCACCAACAGAAGATTCTTTAACTTGGGCCGGAGTGAATCCGCTGCTGTTGGGTGAAGAGATAAATAGCCATAATAATGACTCTGATGTTTTTAAGGATGCAGCTGCAGTCATACAATCTAACAACCATCATCTGTCTAGTAAAGAGTTCTCTCCCATTTTTTTCCCTAGTATGAAAATATTGGGGCAAATCCATAAAACTTTCTTTGCAGCGGAAACGGAAGGCGGAGTGTTCTTTCTAGATCAACACGCAGTCCACGAACGTATTTTATATGAAAAATTTATGAATCAATTTATGAATTCTGAAGTCAAGATCCAAAGTTTGCTTCAAGGGGAAATAATAAATTTTACTCCGGCAGAGAAAATTTTGGTGTTGGAACATAAAACTGAATTGAGCCGGTTGGGATTTAATTTGGAGGAATTCGGTGATTCTACTTTTGTCATTAAAACTGTACCTTTAATCTTTGGCCGGTTGCAGCATTCGCAGACTATCCAGGAAGTAGTGAGCACCTTGCTGGAAAAACAAAATAGCATTGAAATGTTAAAAGAGGAAATAATCACCCGAATGGCCTGCCGGGCGGCAGTCATGGCGGGGGAGGAATTAACAGTATCGAGATTTGAAACTTTGGTGCAGGAATTGTCCTTAACCAGACTGCCCTATACCTGTCCTCACGGACGCCCCTCATTGTTTAAAATTACCAGCGAAGAGCTGGAAAAAAAGTTTAAGAGGAGAGGGTGAAGTGTTATACCAGATTTAGTACTTATCCTAATCTTAAGGCGGTGACCACAACAGCCAGAGCCTTTACCACCGAAACATTTAAAAATTAGCAGACTTTTATAGCTAAAACAAGAGGTTTAGATAAAAATAATTCTTGGTGTATAAGTATGGAAGAAAGATTAAAAACTGGTACAACCACCATAGGTATGGTCTGTAAAGATGGTGTAGTCTTGGCAGCGGATATGCGGGCTACAGCCGGAAATATGATTGTAGATAAAAGAGCGGAAAAGGTTCACGTTCTTACGGATGATTTTGCAGTTACCATTGCAGGTGTAGTTTCAGATGCTCAATTATTGATCAAATTAGTTCGAGCGGAATTAAAACTAAAAGAAGTTCGGACTTATAAACGGCCAACTTCCAAGGAAGCAGCTAACTTATTAGGCGGTTTATTATATTCTAATATCCGCCGGATGAGTATGATGCCGGGTATTGCCCATTTCTTGTTGGGAGGAAAGGATGTGTCCGGAGTTTACTTGTATGATTTATTTCCAGATGGGAGCGTAACTAAGATTAGAGATTATGTTTCTTCAGGTTCGGGATCAGTGTTTGCCTACGGTGTTCTAGAAACTCATTATAAACCGGAGATTACAGTGGCAGAAGGGGTTAAATTAGCAGTTAAAGCCGTTAATACTGCCTTGCAAAGAGATAGTGCCTCAGGTAACGGGGTAGACGTAATAGTGATTAATGATAAGGAAATAAAACGAGTAATGCATAAAGAAGTAGAAATGAGCTTGTACAGCTCCTAAATACAGCACCTAAATTTTAGGTAATCTAAATTTTAGTTAATGATAGGGGTATTTTTTTAGAATCGAGTAAATAATCTGATTAAATTTAATTAAAGGAGTTTTAACTACAATGGCTGATATATTAAAAGAAATTATAAAAGTATTACCGGAAGGTAAGATAGCAGATGCTGCCTTTGAAGGAGCAAATATTGTGCTTTATACTAAGGATAAAAATTATTTTCTAGATAACGAAGGCTCGATTAGGGAAGCAGTTAAGCAGTTTAAAAAGCGAATCGAGCTGCGTCCAGATCCATCAATGTGTATGGAAGTTGAAAAAGCGGAGAAAGAAATCCGTAAAATTGTACCTGAAGATGCGGGATTAAAAGAAGTTATTTTTGATCCTCCCAGATCGCAGGTTATAATGCATGCCGAGAAACCGGGGCAGGTAATTGGAAAAAAAGGGGAAATATTAAGAGAGATAGCTCAAAAGACCATGTGGGTAGCTTTTGTTAAACGAATTCCTCCCATTAGGTCAAAATTAATTGAAAGTATTCGTTCAGTACTGTATGAAAATGCGGATGAAAGAAAAAAGTTCTTAGATCGAACCGGGCACCGAATTTATGACGGCTGGCTGCGGGAAAAGAAGCATGAATGGATAAGATTATCCTGTTTAGGTGCTTCAAGGCAAGTAGGGAGAACTTGTTTCTTGTTGCAAACACCAGAATCCAGAATTATGATTGACTGCGGTATTGATCCCAGTGTTGATAATTCTGAATCTTACCCTTATCTGGATGCTCCAGAATTTAATATTCATGAAGTAGATGCAGTGGTAGTTACCCATTCTCATTTAGATCATTCAGGATTGATTCCCTACCTGTTTAAGTATGGTTATAACGGGCCGATATATTGCACTCTTCCAACTCGGGATGTAATGTCTTTACTGCAGTTGGATATGATTAAAATTCAGCGATCGGAGGGGAAGGAACCAATTTATACCAGTGAAGAAGTAAGAAAAACGGTTTTACATACGATCTGTTTAGAATATGATGAAGTGGCGGATATTACTCCGGATGTTAGGTTGACTTTATACAATGCCGGTCATATTTTAGGGAGTTCCATCGTTCATCTTAATATAGGAAATGGTTTGCATAATTTTGCTTACACCGGCGATTTAAAATATGCTCGAACTAATGTTCTTGAACCAGGAAATACTCAATTTCCACGCTTAGAAACTTTAATGATAGAATCAACTTATGGCGGAAAAGATAATAATATGGCAGAGCAGGAAGCCGATGATTACATGATCAAAATTATAAAGGATACCTTTGAGCGGGGTGGTAAAATCTTAATGCCGGTATTAGGTTCAGGCCGGGCCCAGGAAGTTATGATCATTGTTGAACGGTTGATGCGGGAAAAGAAGATTCCTGATGCACCAGTATATATTGATGGTATGCTGTGGGATATAACAGCAATTCATACTGCTTACCCAGAATTTTTGGGCCGGAATTTACGGCAGCAAATATTCCATGATGAAAATAATCCTTTCATGTCGCCTATATTTAAGAAAATTGGGTCATCTAAAGAACGCAAACAGATAATGTTAGAGGAAGGGTCTTGTTTAATTTTAGCTACTTCGGGAATGTTGAGCGGCGGCCCATCAGTGGAGTATCTAAAAGGATTGGCGGAAGGAAAGAAACATTCTTTAGTCTTTAGCTGCTATCAGCCTCCGGGAAGTTTAGGTAAGAGGATTAGAGATGGAGAGAAAGAAATAATGATGGATGCAATGAGCGGCAAGCCTCAGCTGCTTAGAGTAAACCTGGAGGTGCATAAAGTGGAAATAACTAATCACTCTGATAGGCGGCAGTTGATGAATTATATTAAACGCTGCAACCCGCAGCCTAAGAAAGTTATTGTGGTGCATGGAGAAAGTTCGCGGTGTATAGATTTTGCATCTTCAATCCATAAAACGTATCGGATTGAAACGGTTGCTCCCAAGAATCTAGAAGTTATTAGGATTAAATAAAAAAAATAAAAACTATTGATTTTCTTGTATTTTCAATCTTAACTTGGTATCAGATCAGTTAAGAAATAAAACCTAAACTTTTATAAAAAGGCTTATTCTTTTGTTTTTCATGCCAGCGTCGCATAACTCGGTATTGCGCCGGTCTTGAACCTATTTTAGCTTAGCTGGAATTGGAGAGAGAACCGGTCCCTCCGGGATTCCCGGTTCAAAAGCCAGTATCCTAGGCGAGATGGGCGTGTTCCTCATTGCATTCGGAACTCACCAAGTAAATTAGGATAAAGGATGAAAGTCCGGGCGCTGGCGTAGAGTGCCTTGCGCACACACGCAAGAGGGCTTTGGCCCTCTTTGCGCTTTTTTTAATTTATGAATAATCAATTATGGGTCCAGTAATTTTTATAGAACATTTTATAAATAAATTACTATACTCACTCATCAATGAGTTTATACCAACAATTAGAACAACGATTGGCAGACCAGGCAGTTATTGTTAGGAAAGATGATAAGATTAACATAACGCCGATAAGTTCTACAATAGCTAAACTAAGAGGTGATATTAACTATATCCCTCCCCCAAGCATATTTAACCTATTATATCAACACGTTACTTATGTCATTGCTCCCAAGGGTGGTTTGTATAAAATAGAGCAGTTGAAACTTTTTAGGGACTATATTCTTCCGCCGGATGATACCAGAATGGTTAGTGATTTTTATATATTTGAATATGGTAATACAAAAGTACTACGGGTTTCTGAAGTTAAATATAAAGAACCAGTCGCCAGAGCAAAATTAAGATTAAGTCGGCAGCTTTTGATCACTGATCCAAGGTTATTACAACGAGATGATCTGGAACAATTGGAACAATTTACAAATGGAAGTTATACTGATGAAATTGACGTAGAATTTGACAGTTTTAGGTATATAGATATAGTTATCTATCCGAGTGAAGAAATAGCCCGGACGGTCCTAGATCCAGATTATAAAATTGGATCGTATGTTGATCATCGAGCGGTACAAATATCTTTACTTGAGCAACAGGCCAAAGAAGCAACTTCTAATTCTGCGGGAAGATTAAGTTTGATGGATAAATTTAAAGAGATGCTGGGTCTGTCAAAATAATCTTTTCTAAATAATTTGGTTTAGATCTCTTAATTCTTAAAACAACATTTAAAAAGAAGCGCTTCTAGAATCCAGAAATGGAATATAACTCTAATAAGTTTCTGCATGTAGGAGATATTACCTTGACTCCAGAAACGGTTGATCTCCTCAATCAGGCGGAAAAGACTTACTTTGAAAACTTTAATGGCCGCACCTGGTATGGGCGTTGTATTTTCATTAGCTGGTACTGTTCCCTAGCTGATTGTACCTTCTGTTTTCGATCTACCAATCAACATAAGGAGATGCATCCAGAAGGATCCAGAAGATCCATGGGATCAATCCTGCTGGAAGCTTTATTTGCCCGAATATTTAACTGGAGAATTGAGTTTGTTACTGGAGGGTATGGGATTATGCCGTTCCCTAACCTATTAGAAATTATCCGGAATATTAGCTTAGTCTATGGAGAAAAAGTGTGGATAAATCTGGGAGTTATGGCCCCCAGCCATATTGAACAGCTAAAACCTTATGTCAAAGGGATTTATTCTTCTCTGGAAACTTTAACTCCCGGCTTACATGAGCACGTCTGTCCCAGCAAACCGATAGCTCCTTATGATAAGATGTTTTCGGTCTTGGATAAGGACTTCAAGAAAAGTATTGCAGTTATCGTAGGATTAGGGGACAAAATTGAAGATATGAACTACTTGTTTGATTTTGTGGAAAAACATAATTTAGACCGAGTTACGATGTATGCCCTTAAACCAGTGCGGGGGACGGAATATACTGCCGGGCCATCGCCGGATGAATATCTGCAATGGCTGGCCAGGTTAAGGATAAAGTTCCCTAAACTGCAAATTGTGGCTGGAACTAATTTACGCCGCAGTGAAGAAGCAGGTTATTTGATGTGGGCGGGAGCCAATGCTGTTACTAAATTCCCAGCTACCAAGCAATTTGGAACTAAAAAAGCTCATCTCTTTTCTGATCTTATAAACTCTAGAAATAGGGAATTTATCAGCAATATAACCACTTATCCTAATATCAATTGGGAAGAAGAAATTGATAAACTGCCTATTAAAGAAGAGTATAAGACAGAAATGAAGCAGAAAATAAGCCCTTACCTTAATAGGTTCCGTAATCCAGTAGATAAGGATAAAGAGATGTGGGACGAGGATTAATCCCCACTTGATAGTGGCAAAATAACTAAAGGTTTATAAATCAGGCTTTTTTTAGAAGTTAAATGAAAAAAGCGACTATATCTGGGATAAATCGTATACCTCCTCAAATACGTGGGGAAGTATTTTGGGAACTAACTGGTATGCAAAAATCAATTTATGATTATCGTGGTGGAGCTATGAATCCATTTGAAAATTTTGAAAAGCAAATTTCTTTTGTTTATAAAAGGATGGCTGAGGATTTAGCGGCTTGTGTTACGGCTAACATTGCTCCTAGTTACAGGGAACTTAATAGATATGCAACCCTATTAAATTCAGATCAAGTAAATCTTCTGTGCGCTGAAGCTACGATGAGTTTGGGAAAATCAGCCACTAAATTGGCTTTGGAGAAAAAACTGGATACTATGGTTAAAGTTGATTCTAAGTCTGGTGATCTAAAAATAGATGCCGAAGTATTTTTAAGAAAATTACAAACCAAATTATTTGAGTATTACGTTCATAAATTTGGATATAGTTAATTTAAGCTGTAAAATTTCATTGACCATTTCATTAGGAAATTCACAAATGATAGTGGCTTGATCTTGATCAGTGGTGCTCACGAGCATTTTGACAAAGTTATTAGAGAAGTTTGAAAAATAGTAATTTTGGCAAATATATCGTTTGTTTAATGCCAAAATTACGTTTATTTCAAATTCTCTTTAGAAGTTTGCGGATAAATAATTTAATTATGCAAACTTCTCATTAGTATTTTTATCTATTCACAACCAATTAGAAATACTTATATCGGCAGCTATAACTTGATCATCTTTACTGCAGTAAGGACAGACTAGAGTCAAGGAATTGAACTTGTATCGGCAGCGTTCACAGTAACATTTCTGCCTAATTCTGATCCCGCTTTGCTTAAGGCCGCTTTTTTTATAACAAGAGTAGCATTCATAAGTCCGGTCGTAGTTTTTAGAACTGATCAAAATAGTTTCGTTTTTATCAACCGAACTTTTACATTTAGAACAATTTACCCTGGATCTTAAGACTACCATCTGGGGTGGGGAAAACATTGCTATTTAAATAGCTATGTTACCCCCTACATTCAATAAATTTATAATAGTGGGTTGATTTAGAGTAAAGAGAAGTTTGCATAATTAAATTATTTACCCGCAAACTTCTAAAGAGAATTTGAAATAAACGTCATTTTGGCATTAAACAAACGATATATTTGCCAAAATTACTCTTTTTCAAACTTCTCTAAATTATAAAATGGCTACTAAGAACAATTTAATCCAGGATGAAATCTTAACTCAAATCAAACCCTCTGCGGAAGAAATTAAGCGATTTAGCCAGGCAGCGAAGGAAGTAATAGCTAAACTAAATCAATATCTACCCGATGCGGAAGCAATTCTAGGCGGCAGCGGAGCTAAAGATACCTGGCTAAGAGGGAGTCATGATTTGGATATTTTTGTACAATTTAATTATGTTAAATATTCCTCTAAATCAGATCAATTGTCAGCTAAACTAGGCGCGGTGGTCAAAAAGGCTTTTCCAAAAACTAAGATTGAAACATTGCACGGCAGCCGAGATTATTTCCGGCTGGCTTATTTGGGCCACAACTTTGAAATTGTGCCTATATTAGCCCTGAAAAAGATTGAACAGGCTAAAAATATTACTGATATTTCCCCGCTGCATTCTAAATGGGTAAACCGCCAGGCAAAAGGATTGACTGATGAAATCCGGCTGGCTAAACAATTTTGCAAAGCTAACAACCTTTATGGGGCCGAGTCATACTTATCCGGATTTAGCGGTTATGTGTTGGAGATATTAGTTATTCATTATGGTGGATTTACTAAACTGCTTCAAGCAGCAGTTAGATGGAAGCCTAAGGAAGTTGTTGATACCGCCAAACATTACCCTAAAGGCAAAGCTTTATTCAATATCAATAAATCTAAGCTGCAATCTCCATTAATAGTAGTAGATCCAGTCGATAAATCTAGAAATGCGGCCGCGGCTTTATCAGAAGAAAAATTTAACTTATTTAAACAGACTGTGCAAAGTTATCTAAAGAAACCAAGTTTAAATTTTTTTGAACATCAAGAAATTGCCTTAGAAAAGTTACCTTGGAAAACAGGAAGGGTTATTGCTTTAAAAATAATCCCGTTACCCGGGAAGAGAGATGTGGTGGGGATGAAGCTGGTAAAAGCATTTAATTTTATTAAATCTAAGTTGAAGCAATTTGGAGTTAAAGAATCGGGCTGGGAATGGAACAAAGAGGTTTTTTTTTTTTTGGTGGCAGATAAAAAAGAACGGCCTAAAGTTGAAATTCGAGTTGGTCCTTTAGTTTCTATGAACGAATTTGCAGCCGATTTCAAAAAGAAAAATAAATACACTTACGTTGATAAAGGAAGAATTTATGCCAGGGTTACTGTAGTAAAGACCGCCCTAAAAGAAGTAGTTAAAGATTTGATTAAAGATACTTATTTTAAGGAAAGGGTAGCTAAGGTAGAGATAATTACTTCTTTTTAGGCTTAGTTTTTTTAGACCGCTGCTTATTAAGATTAGTTTGAAATTTTTCAAATAGATGGGATTTAGTGATTAATCTCATTCCCCGGGCGAGAAGCCGGATAATTTTGGGAGCTTTGCTACCTTCCCGAGCAGCTAAACTAACTTCTTTTCCAATCTCCACCGTTTCATGAACAATTGCTTGGGTTACAGCGATTCTTTCAGTAGCTACAATTACTCGATACAACTGGTTTACTACATTAAAAACTAAGGCAAACGGGAATATAGCCAGAATATCCAGCCAATAGCGTTGGAAGAAAAATCGGGCATTTTTGGAATGTATGGCCAAAAAAATGAGGTCGATGGTGAATATAGTAATCACCGCATAGTCAAGAAAATGGATAATCGTTTTGATAGTTTCATTCTCCGTATGTACAAAAATCTCAACAATTATTACTACCAGTAATATTAATAATGCCGGACCAATTAATTTAGAATTGTTTTCTTCTACCTGTTTCCAAAAGGGATGCATCTTCTAACTATAAATTGTAAATATTTAAATATATTGTTGATAATCCAAAACTATAAAAATACCTTGTTTATATGGTTATGCATGAATCCGGTTAAAGCCCAATGCCGAGTTTGTAATAACTTTGCTCCTTCAGATCAGTTTAAATTACATTATAAGCATAAATTAATGGTTTGTCCATCTTGCTATTCGGGTAAGAATGAGAAAAAAGAGACTTCTACAGTAAAAAATGTGGTAATCCAACGTCCGCCAGGCTGGGATGCAGAAGATGAATATTTGGAAAAAATGAGCCGATTAAAGAAAGAAGAAAACAAGGCTCAATTTGAGAAGATTGCTGGTTCGGATCAAGTTAAATGCAGGTGTTTTCATTGTTCTTATTCTTTCCGTTATGACCCCTTGAGGAAAATACCTCCCAACTGCCCATACTGTGGAAAAGAAATTCCTAAGTTGAAGACGTTTAATTTATGATTTTATACTCCGTCAGCTTGCTGCTGGGTTTTTGATTTGCAGTTATATTGTTTAAACTTTCTTAAAATAAAATATGCCCTCGCGAGGACTATCAAATCCCTAGAGATTTGTGGTCTCCAAAGGATATTTGAACCCCGGATCTTCAGGTCCGCAACCTAATATCCTATCCAGGCTAGACGACGAGGGCATTAGGAGTAAAGTAAGGGCTCTTATTTAAAAAGTTAATGATAAAATTTGAATTTCAAGCTAGTACAGTTTCTTAAACTATTTAAAATGGTAATAACCCTATCCAAGGATGTACATAATTGAATATTTTGAAAAGGCTACTGAGCCGCTAATTAGTTTTGAAATAATTCCTCCCTTGAGAGGAGGAAGTTTTGAGCAATTGGAAAAGGTGATCTGTGATTTGGCTGCGTTCAATCCGCCGTTTATTGATGTTACCAGCCATGCTTCTAAAGTAGAATTCATTGAAGCTGAGGATGGATTTCAAAAAAGAGTGCAAAGGAAACGTCCCGGAACCTTAGGTATATGCGCAGTAATTCAGCATAAATATAAGATTGAGGCAGTTCCGCACATTTTAGGTGATGGATTTACTAGAGAAGAGACCGAAGATTTCCTTATTGATCTTAGTTATGTGGGGATTAAGAATGTGCTGGCTTTGAAAGGAGACAGCCCCAATTTTACCAAACCGACACCGGAAGGAAAGACTAGTAATGCCTATGCCAAAGATTTAGTAGCTCAAATTAGGGATATGAATAAAGGTAAATATCTTAGAACTGATTCCAATAGTCAATCTACTAATTTTGGTATTGGAGTAGCCGGTTATCCAGAAAAGCATTTTCAAGCGCCAAATATAACTGCTGATATTCAACGGCTTAAAGAGAAGGTTGAGGCCGGAGCAAGCTATATTGTCACTCAGATGTTTTTTGACAATCAAAAATATTTTAGTTTTGTAGAACAATGTAGAGAGGCAGGAATAAAGGCCCCAATAATTCCGGGATTAAAAATACTCACTACTAAAAACCATCTTACTTCGCTTCCTAGCAGGTTTAAGATTGATATCCCCTATGAATTATCTGAAGAAGTTGGCAACGCTGAGATCAAGCATGTTCAGGAGATAGGAATTAATTGGGCTTATAACCAGGCCGCGGAATTGCTCAACCAAAAAGTACCGGCAGTACACTTTTATGTTATGGGAGATTCCGGGCCTGTGTCCCAGGTAGTAAATTGGTTAAGGAGATAAAAATTATAAATAACCTTCTCTTAAGGCGAAAATATGTTCAGGTTTATAAGGAAAAAGGATGAATCCCTAGAACAACTAGTAGGTGCGGAAACAATACGCCTTGTTGATGATTTACCCGGTTTTAGGGAGGTTAAATATTTAGCTCAAGGTTTATCTAACAGTGCTCTGCCGGCAGCTTACATTGGAGTAATAAGCGCTTTGGTGCATGGTCTTCCCATTGAAGAATATATCTCCCGCTTGTATGATATTTATCAATCCTCCTTTAAGGAACGGGGATATGTACTTCGTTCTCGTTTTTTTTACATCAGAGCGGGAAACTTAGAGAAAGAAATGCGTCAAGAAATTCGGCAGGCTAAAGGGAAGTTAAAAGTTGTTTAAGCTTTTTTTCTTAATATCTCCGCCGCCTGCTGGCAGAAAACGATCAAGGTCATCTAAATCGCCGCCTTTCAAGAGCGATCTTATTTTTTTAGCTAATGCTCCTTTTTTTTCCTTGCCGGGGACAACTATCACATATTTAGTAGTTTTTTTACTAACTGATTCAATCGGGCCGCCGATAATTTGTTCGTTCACTAACCCCAAAGCGTATTCAACTTTAGGGTGTAGGAAATTTTTTGTCCCGTAAACCATGAAACTTCCTTTAGCTAAATGTTCACCGGCCCGAGCTTCTTTAGTAACTTGCTCCGGCTTAACATAAAAAACATCGGCTGAAGCGTGGCCTGATTTCCAAGCTCGGGAATGAACCGCCACGGATTGGGCTGCTTCTTCAATTGTTTTTTTACCGGCTGCTTGACCGTTTTTTATGACAAAAAAGGGCGATCCGGGCATTTCAGTATGCAATACCAGGTCGTCTTTGTCAGTATGTTTCTTGATTATTATTTCATTGGAAGTAGCATCTTTCCCGCCGAGGCAGAGGAAATCTTCCGAGGAAAAAAACCAGTGAAATCTTTCATACCATTCCCGTTTACGCTCTTTCTTAGCCTGCTTATTTTTTTCTTCCTGCCAGAATTTAGCTTCATTTTGTTCAAGCACCTTTATTTTTTTTTTAGTTTCCAGCAAGGCGGCATTAGCTCCTTCCAATTTTTTTCGGGATTTTTTAGCTAAATCAAAATATATTCCCGCATTTTGGTCCACTGATTTGGTCAAGTCGATTTCTACTTCCATGGGGTTTGAATATTCGGGGGTGTATAAAAAATTAACTAAAAAATAGGTTAGGGTAAAAAATTAAACAAAAAAAGAAAAATAAAATTTTCTAAAACTTAACTGTAAATTACTTGGGTGCGTACTTGGGTGACTAAGCAACCTTGGTAATAACTGAAATCGGGGATACATTGCATACCTACTTGTAAAGCGTTGACTTCATCCTTAGTCCAAGAAGAATTGGTCATGGGGTTAGTACTATATACCTTAGAAAAAACAGTCCAACTACTGTTGTTACTTACATCCCAACCGCTGGTATCAATATATTCTGTAGTTAAGTTTCCGTCTCTTAAAATTGGATATAAATAGCCACCAAGTTTAATGGCTTTGGCAGTGTAGTAAACTGCAACCCTCTTTATAGAACTAGGTGTTGCAGTCATGTCAGTCATAGCGAAGGTATCCTTAGGGACACCACTATTAGCTCTTAAGTAAGTACTATCACCATCTTGTGTAGTTTCATCAACACAACCCCAATGTGTTTCACCAAACTCACATCCAGTGGTGTTAGACCAGGTCCACTGGTTATAATAACCAGGACCATTAGGATACAAGGTTACGCTGGCAGCACTAACAAATGTTGCTAAAGCTAATATTCCTATTAAAAATAAAACAATTTTCTTATTCATTTTTATTCACCTCATTTTATAACTTTTTTTTAATTAATTTGTTAGGGTGTTATATATATACATATTGGTATCCCTAAAAAGTAGTATTTTAGTACTTAACTTTTCACCCAAAATTACATATTTCCAAAGAATTAAATTCCAACACTTCGTCCAAACAAGCCGTTGCAGTATCTTCAACTAAAGCTACCGGGAATATTTCGATCTGGGTAATTGATCCTTGTTTTTCTAAGTTATAAGGCACCTTCCCAATGAATACTCCAGCTTTACTAATGGGTTCTTCCAATAAGAAATCATCCTTAGATTGTCCTTCAATTTTAACATAAACTCCCTCTAAAGAACTAATTGGTCCATTTTCTACGGTTAAATGAATCTCTTTCCGAGCTTGATCATAACAGATATCTTCCTTCCCGCCTACAGCTAAAACTTTTAAACCCAGTCCAAGGCCGCATTCGGCTTCTTCTACCGGGGGCCCAAAGTAGAAAAAATAAATTAAGATTCCTATCACAAATATAAGTACGAACACTAGGAAGATGATCATCAATTTAGTAAAACCATTTTTGTTGCTATTTTTGTTTTTTTCTTTTTTCAACTTAACAGGCTCCAATATTCTCAACGGTCAAAGAATATTCCACACAGATAACTTGTTCTTCAAATAGAGTTATTTTAGGAGAAATTTTCACTTGTCTTATTGTTCCCAACACTGAGGAGTCATAATTAAGGCTTCCTCTATATATTGATCCTCGATTTATTACTGCTTCATTCAATTCAAAAGTTTCCGCCCGCTGAGTGCCAATAACGCTTACCACCAGCCCTTCGATATCTATCTCAAACCCATTTTGCAATCCAAATTTTAGAATGGATGGGGAAGAATCAAAACAGATCTGCTGTAAGCCATTATGCTTGGCCAAACCTAATTTAGGGTTGATAGAACATTGGGCTTGTGAATCTACCTGAGCGCGGGCAAAATTCATGACTACTGTGCCAACGGCCACCGCAAAAGAAATAAGCAGCAAAGTAGCCATTAAGGGAGTGATACCTTTTTTACGCTTAGGGTTTAAGGGTCCATTCATCTTATTTTTTCCAATGAGTTTTTTTCAGATGCAGCACTTCGGTTACTCGATGCAGGGGGATAAATATTTCCTGCTGGTTGTGCAGGAATACCAAAAATCCTTTCTCTATTTCTTTTAATTTATCCGCTCCCACCATTATTTCCCGTTTTTTAATCCGATCTTCATACTTAATATCAAATTCATGTTTTTGGAGATGCTGGCTGACTTTAGTTAAGACATTAAAAATAGGTTTCTTGGCACTGCCCCATAAAGGGTCAGCTCCCCTAAATATGACTTTAGATAAACTTAGCATCAAAATACCGGCAGCCAGGCTAACCAGGGGATGATGGATATAGGGAAGTGACCCGATACCATCCCATATTCCAATCCATAAAAAGACTACGCCCATTATTCCCAGAATGAACCAAAAATATCTTTTTATTTCTTGATTTGAAATCATGCCTTATAATCTCCAATATTTTTTTCCCTGGTAAGTTATTTCGATTATTCTATGCAAGGGGATAAATGTTTCCTGTTTTTTACCTTGATTGATTATCACAGTTCCTTTCTCAATTTTATGAATCATTTTGGCAGGAATTAAGATGTCTTTTTTATGGTGTTGATCATGATATTTTAACATGAATTTGTCTCTCTCGGGATGATTGTGTACTTCTTGGATTGTTTTCTCAACGGCTTTTTGAATGTTTCCCAAAGGGTCAAACTCTTTGAAAATCAAACCGGAGAAAGTTAGGATGGCAAAACCAATAAATAAAAATACAAAGGGATCGCCCAGGTAAGGAATCTCATATACCCCTTCCCAAATTCCTTTCCAGGTGAAAATTACAGCTATGGCTACATACAATGATGCTAAAAAATGTTTATCTTGTTCCCGCAAAAACATCTAATACCTCAAGCAGGGAAATGGAAGCTGGGTATAAATAGTTTTCTGATTTCCTTTTTACAGGACGCATAATTATCAAGATGCCAACTCATTGATACTAAAGATCCGACTTAATAGATACTAAAGTTGGCTTTCACTTTCTATCTTCAACTTTAAGAACATAATTGGAAGCCTTAAAAAATTTCTTGCAAAATTCACTTATCGGTTTAGGATCATACTTTTTGCAGCTGAAAATGTCAATAAAAGCCCGATTTCCAAATTCATCAAAATGAGCAACGATAGTGCTGGTTTCAATGAACTGCATCATTGAATATCCCCGCAGCTTATGATGGCCGAAACGTTTAATGTGCGGATTACCAACTCGTTTCATTTTTAATTTTTTAGCTAATAAATGAACAAACCGAGCAATAACTTCCGGATTAGTTATTAAGTTATAATTACATCCATGCAAATCCAAATTAGTGGAACGCCCCCACCAAGCATTCTTTAGAACCATAATTCTAGAAAGAATCTTAAATGTATAAATATATTTCGCTATCAGTTAATTACTTTTTAGTGGCAAAATAATCAAAAGATTTATAAACGTTTTTTTAAAACAAATCATAAAATCGGTGAATCTATGGATTTGTCTGAACTTAAAAAAGAGCAAGTAAAATTAGCGTCTAGGATTAGTTTGCAGGATGGTTTTTCTAGTATTAGCACTATCGGCGGAGCAGCTTGTGTGCAGGTTGGAGATAAATTGGCAGGAGCTGTCGTGGTCTGCGAATTTCCTTCTTTAAAATTGATTGAAAAACAGACTTTTGTTCTATCCGATCCTTTACCTCATAAACCTGGTTTTGCAGCTTATAGAGAGATGCCGGCATTGATCGAAGCGTTTAACAAGTTAGAGAAAGAGCCGGATGTTCTGTTAGTAGAAGGAGAAGGAATTGCTCATTTACGCCGGATTGGTATAGCCTCTCATTTAGGGTTGGTGTTAAATATTCCTACCATTGGGGTGGCGGACAAATTGTCAATCGGAGCAGTAAAAGAGGGTAAAATTATAGTTGATTTAGAAGTGCTGGGCTTTGAAATTAAAACTAGGGAGCATTCCAATCCAGTGTATGCTTCTCCCGGCCATTTGATATCGTTAGGATCAGTATTGAATATCTTGAAACAGACGATAGTGTATCCGCACAAGATGCCGGAGCCATTGCATCTGGCGAGCAAGATAGCGAGGAAGGTGAAGTAATGAACTTAGAAACAATTGTTGGTGATTTACGGGTATATAAAAAAATTGTTCCCGGTACTTTCCAGCACGCAGATGAATTGATGGATGGACGAAGAGATAATCCAAAACTGCCGAAAGAATGGTTTTACACTGCTGATGGTCAGGGTTATTTTTTGCGGGACGACGGCGAGATCGATTGGGTAATAACCCGAGAGCCGGAAAATTTAGTGCTGCGCCATCTTTATGATCGGGATAATAATTCTTTTGAACAATTAGTTCACCAGCACAATTTTCGTCCGGCGAATAAGGAAGCGTTAGAAGCCAAGGATGCTCCCAATACCGTGAAAGTAGATTATGATCAATTGATTTTAAGTGAATATAATCACGAATGGTGTAATTTAGAGATCCTCCTCAAAAATGGTTATATTAAAAATCCCCCGGGCTACATCCCTCCCTTTCCTGAAGAACAGAAAGTCATGAACCGATTAGGTTATACTTCTCAGAATCTGCAGATGTTGAAGGACAGAGGCATAACAACAACGAGAATTTATGTGCTTGCACCGGATTATATTTGACAAAAGATCAACGAAGATCCGGAGAAAAGATCATTGTGGCGGGCTTCGTGGCTGAATTATTTCAACTACGATTCCAATTTCGTTGCCAATGATCGTAACGTATACGATCGGAACGCCCTGCGTGGGGTAGCCCGTCGCCCCGAGAGGGGCGCGCTGACGCTCGCAGAGATGGGCGAGGCCGGTTCGTTGTCTTTTTAACGCGGGAGGATTAGCTGTCGTAGATGAACAAGTTATTAAAAAGTAAAAATCTTTATGGAATAGGATTAGGGGGAGAGGAAATAGGGATGATTATGGATTATAATTCTGAAATGTACACACCACATAAGCAAGCACTTTCTCTTATGAAGTGTGTTGGTTACATGCCTTATCTTATCTTTATCTGGGGAGGCACAATGCTTATCTGGAACTACAGAGTAAAGAACCAACTATTTTAACATTAATTGGATATGGGTGTGCCACTAGCATTTTCCTGGGGCTGGATTTTTTAAGGGCAAATTCATAAAAGCTGCTTTTTCCACTGGTGTGTTTACCAGTGGTTTGCATTCAATTGAATATCTATTGGAAAAAGCAGTGTCAGAAAACCGACCCGAGCGAAGCGAGCATGCAAGAAATGAGAAAACGATCTCATTTCTGCACAGAAATTAAATCGTAGTTTAATTTCTTGTGCCATCCGGTCCACTGAGAAACACAACGTGTTTCTGGTGTGCCAGAAATAAGAAAACTATCTTATTTCTGCACTGAAAATAAGTCGTTGCTTGTTTTCATGTGCCAGAAATCTCTGATTTCTGTGCATGTGACCGGTGGTGGTCGGTTTTCTTTGACAAATACGGAAATATTAAATAGATTATAATTATTTCTTATAATTTATGAAGTATCGTTATAAATTTTTACCTGTAGCCATAACCTTAGGGGTGCTGTTAATTCTTATATTCATTGGTTTTATAATTAATAATAGTGAAGCTTTTTTTGGTCAAGCGATTCAAACAAAATTTAGAACTGTTGAACCGTTGACAACAGAATTAAATGCCCCAATTTCATCGTTGGAATGCGCTGATCTCATCGTTCCGCAAGGAACATCGTTTGCCGATGGCAAGGCTTTCTGTCAGACAACAGGCTATCTGTCGTGCATTGAAAAGAGAAGTTATTCAACGACAACGTATTATTCTTCCATTGATGGAAAATGTCAGGATAAGACCTTTTCTGACTTCCAAATTGATCTTTTCACTTGTACTGATGAGATTCAACCACTCCCTCAAGAAACTAATCCTCCGCAATGCCAGCAATCGCCGCAGACAAAAAATATTTTAGCGCAGCAGAACCCAAGCGCGGCAAATCAAGCACTGATTGATAAATTTAAGACACAGCCAACGTACCTTATGGAAGGCCGGGATAAACAGGTTGATTATCTCTTGCAGCAGGTAGTATGCTGCAGGGTAGTGCAAAATTAAAAGAAAAAAGCCCCAGGGGAGACTTTCACAGTTCCGCTTTTTGGTAGTTCCTTCCAAGCCGAAAACTATTTGAACTCCCGACCTCCTGATATCTTGATACGCTTTTTGTAATTGTGTAAACGTAGCAGATAAGACTTTACAAGTCAGGTGCTATACCACTAAGCCACTGGGGCACAAAATGATCGTTCTTAACTTTATTTATTAACTTTTCTCTAAGAGAAAGCTAAATTATATTTTAGAGAAGTTTAAAAAAAGTAATTTTGGTTAATATATTGTTTGTTTAAGGTCAAAATTACGACTATTTCAAACTTTTCTTTAGAACTTTGCTAATAACTCATCTAATTTTGCAAAGTTCTCTTTAGTTAATAAACTCAGTAAAATCCAACCTCACTCTTCTTTAATATGTGAAGGGAAAGCTATTGAGGGATAGAATGCTCTTCCTTCTTCGTATGGCAGGTGGCGTTTTAACTTAAACCACTGTTTGATAGAGTTCTGGATGTAATAGGCTTCCTGGTATAATTCTTTTTTATGCTGTTCTAAGGACTGGCCGTATATTCGAGTGGAAAAAATGTTCTTGAAGTGCTTCAAAAAGCTGTGCTGGCTGAATTTTTCTTTATATATCTCTTCAATGTAGGGCGCCAGGGAAATCTCAACCTCGCCCTTGTCAATTTTTATTTTCCGTCCGTCCTTTACTATTTCAGTAGATTTCAGTCCAATTATATGCATATCAAAATCTAAGTAAAATCCGATATAATCCGGACTGCTGGGTGATTTTTTGAAAGTTCTCCACCGGATCCAGTTTTCTTTAGATCCGTCCTGACCAATTTTTTCGTAATAATAAGATTCCCAATGTTCACTGCCTTCTTCTTCTTTATCTCCCCAGCCCCGTTCTATTAGCATAAAATATAGCGTATCATACAATTCTCTCATATCAAATATGTCTCTGTACTTAACTTTCATCGCTGGAAGAGAGATAAGATTACTAGTCTTATGTTTAGGCATAATGTTTTAGGTGCGGATTAAGATATATAAATTTTTTTGAAGTTAGGGCTCTGTAGAAAAAGTCCTACTTCGCAGACCACAACCCTAAACTAAAGTCTAGGAACATGGTCTGCTACGTCTGGTCAAGTCAAGATTATCTGTGATAATCGTTGACAATCTTGACCTAGACGGACTTTTTTCACAGAGCCTGAAGTTAGAATTTAAGTTTCCTCCTAAACCACAAATAAAATATCCAAGTTGTTCCCAAGGCCATGTCAATTATAGCAGCTTTAACTTCTTTAGCCAAAGTGGCTGCGGATTTAGCTAGCTCGGGAGCGGGCTCAAATATAAACGATCCATGGTAAACTGAAAATTGGTAGTCTAACGGCCAAAATAAGGGTACTCCAAAGTTAGAAATTGAATCTAAGGCCAGATGAGTTAAAATACCTAAACCAATAGCAATTGAAAAGATTAGCTTTTGGTTTGCAAATTCTTTCTTCTTTCTTAAGAAAAGGCTGGAAAATAAGAATACCAGCCCGGCCATTATTAAGGCAAATAATAGACTATGGGTTAAAGTCCGATGTAAATCTGTTTTGATAGTCCAATCCAGCAAAAAGTCGATATCGGGCAGAATTCCTCCCAACAAGAGAAAAAACCAGCCATAATGCCCTAGCTTGGTTTTAGTTATTTTTTGATAGATTTTTCCTACTAACCAGGCTCCAATTAGGTGGGCAAAGGCGTAAGGCATAGTTTAACTAAGAATTAAAGGATTATAAAAATGTTGGTGTTGGTTGGCCTGGTCCTATTTTAAAGATAACTTTGCAAAATTAGATGATTTATTAGCAAAGTTCTAAAGAGAAGTTTGAAATAGTTGTAATTTTGACCTTAAACAAACAATATATCAACCAAAATTACTTTTTTTCAAACTTCTCTAAAGAATAATTTAAATAAAGGCAGCCTTTTGCAGTGCCTATGTTAATCGGAGTAGTAGGCAAACCTAATGTAGGGAAAAGTACCTTCTTTAAAGCAGCTACCTTAGCGGAAGCTGAGATAGCTAATTACCCCTTTGCAACCATCAAACCTAACTATGGGGTAGGATTCGTAAAGATTAAGTCAGTAGCTTGGGAGTTTGGCAAAATTCCTAATCCTCGAGAAGGATACTACTTAGATGGATGGAGATTTGTTCCCGTGCAAATGATTGATGTAGCCGGTCTAGTTCCAGGAGCGCATGAAGGCAAAGGAATGGGCAATCAATTCTTAGATGATCTTAGGCAGGCAGATGTGTTAATTCATGTCATTGACATCTCAGGGTCAACTACTGAAAAAGGTGAGGTGGTTGAGGTTGGCAGTTATGATCCCAGCCAGGATGTAAAATTTTTGGAAGTTGAACTGGACCAATGGTATTTGGGGATTATTAAGAAAGGCTGGGAGAAATTTGCCCGTACGGTAATGCAGGAGAAACAGCCCATAGAAATTGCTTTAGGCAAACAGTTGTCAGGCTTGAAAGTGAGTGAAGAATTAATAAAATTAGCGGTTAAAGATCTAAATTTAGATAAAGATAAACCCAATTCTTGGAATGAACGGGAGTTAAATGATTTAGCGGTCTATCTCCGTCGGCAGACTAAACCAATGATTATTGCAGCCAATAAAATTGATCTACCAGGAGCGGAAGAAAATTTTCAGCGGCTGCAGCGGGAATTTGCTGATTATACCTTCATCCGTTGTTCAGCAGAATCCGAGCTGGCCTTAAAAGAAGCAGCTAAGGCTGGATTGATAAAATACGTTCCAGGGGATGGCAATTTTAACATTATTCAAGAATCAAAATTAAACGATCGGCAGAAGAAAGCTTTATCTTTTATTCAAGATAATATTCTTAAAAAGTTTAAAACCACCGGAGTGCAGCCGGTCTTGGATTGGGCAGTGTTTAATCTGTTAAAATATATTGCCGTTTTTCCGGGAGGGGTGAATAAACTAGAAGATAAGGATGGAAATGTACTGCCGGACTGTTTCCTGCTTCCGCCGAATTCCACCGCCTTAAGTTTTGCTTACAAACTGCATACGGATTTAGGAAAGAATTTTATCCGAGCTATTGATGTCCGGACTAAACGGACGGTGGGTAAGGAACATTTGCTTAAGCACCGGGATCTAATAGAAATCGTGGCGGGGAAATAAGTTTAACTGAGTTTTGGATTAAAAATAAATAAAGATCAAAGGCCAAGTAAATAACTTTAAATTAGCTTTCTTCAGCTTTCTTTAACTGTGGGCTTAGTAGAAAATCTCACTTTGTTCGGTTAGCGCGGACTCGCTCTTAGCTTGGAAAATTGTAATGCGGTGCCTTCCCCTAGGGATGGACCCCTTCCGCAGACTTATTATTAATAACAAGTACCGCTCGTGTATTCGCGCTAACTACATTTTTCACTAAGCTTTAACTCTATCTTTGGGGTATAGAAATTCTTAAAAACTCCACCTTAGGACTAGGAAAAACGAGGTGCGGACTTAAAAATGGGGTTGATTAAATCTTTAGGGTTGTTTAGGACAAGAAAAAGTCCGGAACAGGAAGTAATACCCCTGCAAAATTTTGGTTCTTGGTTTAAAAATCAGCGCGAAATAATAATCAAAGAATCTAATTTGGCTGAATCCAGTTCAAATTTTTCTAAAAAAATTGCTGATAAAGGCTGGTATTTAACTGCGCAAATTGAAAAATGGGAAGAAAAAATTGACAACCTGCCCAAAGATAAACGGCAGGAACTCAATTTAATTTTTTCCCAAGTGCGGAAATTGATGGATACGGTAACTTCCTTAACCGAACCAAAATTAGATAAAGTTATTTATGTTAATACTCAATTAGCTCAGCCGTTAGAAAACTTAATTAAATTGCTGGAGAAAAGCTTTTTCATCCATGATTTTTCTTATATTCTAGAGGAGGCTGAAAAAACTAAACGAGATGTAAATCCTTTGTTTAAGGAACTGATTGAATTTTCCAATTTGCAGAAAAGTTTTAGTAATAAAGTTAATTACTGCAAAATCCTGACTTTAGATAAGATTGAAGAAAAGGCCGAAAAGCTGCAATACCTGCTTCATAAGTATAATCATTCTTCCCAGAAGTTAGATTACAAGCAATCGCGGCTAATTGCAGCTACTTCTAAAAAAACAGAGAAAGACAGCTTGATCTCTAATTTAAAGGATAATAAAATGAATGCCAGTTTAGGGGATTCAGGTGATAATTGGGATGATAATTCTGAGGAGGGTGATTATTCTAGTGATAGGAAAGAAGACAGGTCTACAATAGTTAATAATAAAGCCGAGACTTTGATTAGACAAAAAAGGCAGCTGGAAGATTTAAAATCAACTTTTGGTCAGATAAGATTGATATTAAGGAAATATCTGGAACTTAATCCTAATAAATTGTTAGCTGAGTATGTCAATGACCCCATTAAGGCCTTAGAAAAAGATGAGGGTTTGACAATCATACATACCTTGCAGCACTTAAAAGCAGTGTTGGCAGCTGGCAGGTTTAATTTTCCTCTAGCCCAGCGGGATTCAACCATTAAATTACTAGATGAACTTTGTACGGTTAAATTAGCCCAATGTTCCGCCATACATTTGAAATTTAAGAAAGAGCTGGCTTCTTTCCCAGTTGAAATTTCAGACCAGATTAAGGATCCGCTGCTAGCCTCAAAGCTGCAGGATATTGAATATCGCCGGGAACATTTCTCTAAGCAGATAGAATCATTGAAAGAGGAAGTTGAGCAATTAGATGAAGAAGCAGCCCAAATTAAGGATAATATTCTTAAAGAAAAGGATATGCTGCAAAAATTGGTTAAAGTAGTTTTGGATAAGGATATCTTATTGTCGTTTTGAGTTGGCGGCAATCATTTTACCTAATTCCAATTTTCTTTCTAAACTTTCGATAATTCTTTTCCAAGGCTTTCAATCCCGGTAATTGTTCGCCAGATAAAAAAGCCAACGCTGCTCCCCCGCCGCTGGATAAATAAGTTATTTTATGTTCTAAATGAAACTTTTGAATGGCTTCAGCAGTTTCTCCGCCGCCGCAAATAGTGTAAGCTGGCAGAGAACTTATAAATCGGCCAATTTCTCGAGTTGCATTGGCAAATTGGACCCACTCAAAGTAGCCTAAAGGTCCATTCCAGACAATAGTCCTGGCATTTTTCAAGATTAGTTTATATTTTTCAATAGTATTGGGCCCTAAATCTAATCCAATTTGATGATTTTTGATTTGGTTTGAGGCCACAATTTCGGTTCGGGATTGGGGAGAGAAAGAATCAGCAGCAATTATGTCTATCGGCAGGACTATTTTTTTGGCCAGCCGTTGGTTCAATATTTTTTTAGCTAACTTGACTGAGCTTCGATCAATTTTGGACATGCCCACCGGTATTTTTTTTGCTTTTAAGAAGGAAAAAGCGATAGCTCCGCCAATTAAGATAATATCCGCTTGTTTTAAGGCTTGTTTAAGCAAGTTAATTTTGTTAAGTTTGGATCCGCCTAAAATCCATACCGCTGGCCGTTGAGGTTTTAAAGCCTGGTGAAGCTGATTGATTTCCTCTTGAACTAAAAAACCGGCCACGGAAGGCAAATATTGGGTTATGGCCTGGATGGAAGCATTTTTTTGGTGGCAGGCTCCAAAGGCATCATTAACATAAACTTCGGCTAGATTAGCTAGGGAATGAGCAAAGAAGGAATCATTAGCTTCTTCTTCCGGATGAAAGCGCAAATTTTCCAACAAAATTATTTCTCTAGGTTTAGCCTGATTTACTTTGGTTCTAACTAACTGACCAAGACAGTCATTTAATTTAGTGATTTTATATCTAGGAAAATGCAGCTGTAATTCTTGGGCTAAAGGATTTACGCGCAACGAGTCCACTACTTTGCCTTCCGGACGCCCTAGATGGGTGCAGATTATTAATTGGCATTTTTTTTGCAGCAGGTATTTGATGGTTGGCAGAGTGAGTCTAATTTTACGATCATCTTTTACTTTTAAGTGGGAATTGGGACTAGAATTGGCTTCTAGAGGGACATTAAAATCAACCCGCAGCAGGACTCTTTTTTTTTCCAGCGGAAAATTAGGAAGAGAAAAAAAATTAAAATTGTCAGCGGGCGAGAAGTTTAGTATTCTACGGGGATTAGAATTTTCATTTTCTTTTTTTTCAGATAACATTTAATTTATTCATTCGATTAAAATATATAAATTTGTCTTAATTATTATTTTAATCACCCACTAATCACCTTCAATTAAGTATATTTCCACTTTCAAGTGAAACTAAATTTTTATAAATAATAATTCTTATTCTAGAAGACAGTTCAATAATTAAGTTCATAATTTAATTAGAAAAAGAGGTTGGTTATAGATGAAAAGAAAAACATTATTTGGTTTAATCACAATATTAGTTGTATCTTTGTTAGCATTGATGGTTTATGCTAGTGGTGGGATTGGTGAAATTATAGGGTTGGGAACTATCCAGCCAATCGAAGTTGCTTCTCCTACCGAGGGGGATAACATTAGTGGCAACTACAACTTTACTGTTATTATAGAGCAAGTTAACTCTACAGGTATATATAACGTAACTTTTCACTTCAACGCTTCTAACGCTACCGGTGGGGCTAACCCAACTGGAGGAAATATGCGTTCCTTATATAATCTTACCATCTTTAACGATACTTTTAATCAAAGCAGATTTAATACCACTTTTAATACAGCTTTATTACCAAATGGAAAATATAACCTAACTGTTATTGCTTATAACCAATCTGGTGGGTCTAACTCAACAGTTGCTGTTGAAATAAGTATTGATAATCCTAGTAATATAATGGTGAGTGTACCATCAGTAGATTCTCCTACCGCGGGGGATAACATCAGTGGAAGCTATAACTTTACTGCAACCTTTGATTATAACTCCACCAATTTAAAGAACGTAACTTTTTACTTCAACGCTTCTAACGCCTCTAATAGGGCTAATCCAACTGGAGGAAATATGCTTTCCTTGTATAATCTTACTATCTTTAATAACACTTTTAATCAAACCAGATTTAATACCACTTTTAATACTGCTTTGGTGCCAGATGGTAATTACAATCTTACAGTTAAAGCTTATAATGATTCAGGTTCATTTAACACAACGGTTCTTATTACCTTAACTGTTGATAATACTAAACCCAATGCCACTAAAAATGTGACTAATGCTAATTATGATATCAATAATCATACCATGGCTTTAAACACTACCTCAACCTATTATACTAATAGAACTTTTAACATTACAGCGGCCGATTCAATGACTGGAGTGCAAAACATAACTTTATCTTTCAATAATGGATCTATCGGTCCAGCTTTTAATTTTTCGGTTAATAACTCGGGTGGTGCAGCTAGCAGTAATAATGCCAACAATAACTGGTATTTCAGTTATAATCTATCCACCTTAAGAGCTGGGGAACACACTGTCACCGTAATAGCTAACGATTGGGCGGGTAACACCAACCGGTCGGAGGTCATTACCTTCACTATAAATTCCCCCCCTAACGTAAGTTGGAATACGATTGGTGGAGCTAACTATAGTTTAACTACCTCTAACATAACCTTCAACTTTTCGGTAACTAATAATACCATTAATGGTATCGGTGGGGGTATCGGTGATGTCAATGGGAACAATAACTTGGATATGGTGATGATAATGTTCAACAACGGTAGTGGTAAGGACTTCAACGTAACTAATATATCTAATGGGGCTAGTTCATCAAATGTAATATACTGGGCGGCTTCCTATAACGTATCTAGGTTAGCTGAAGGATCGCATACGGTAACGGCCTTTGTAAATGATACCATTGCTAACTATAACAATACTCAGTCTATTACTTTCTTTGTAGACTATACCAAGCCAGTGGTTACGGTAACTTGTGACAGTGGTAAGAGTGTGGGTGATGTAGTAAGTTGTACTTGTACGGCTACGGATGGTTCCGGATCGGGAATAAAACAATCGGCTCAGTTTGATTCAGGTGCCGGTTTAGCTTCTGAGTCAACCACGGCTAGTTCAGAAGGAACTTTCACTAGTTCCACTTGTTCGTCGATTGACTTTTCAGGCAACGTGGGAACGGCCACGGGAAGTTATACTATTGCGGCTGTTTCTTCAGGAGGAAGCGGTTCCAGCGGATCAGGCGGAGGTTCATCCTCTTCCGTTCCCGGTCAATCAGGTAAAACTGTCTGGGCTTCCATTAATGCAGGCGAAAGTGCAACTGTGCCAGTAGAAAATGGAGAAATCGGAGTAACTAAAGTTACTTTTAGTGTAAGTAATACCATTTACGGAGCGTGGGTTCAAGTTAAGAAGTTGGATAGTCTGCCTTTGTCAGTGAATGAGTTTAGCGGTAAAGTTTACAAAAATATTGATATTACTCACAGCCCAGTATTGAAAGCGGAAGCGCTTAGTACGGCTAATGTAGACTTTAAGGTAGCCAAAAGCTGGTTAGGGGATAATGCTTTAGGGAACAATGATGTGGCTTTATACCATTACGCAGATGACAAATGGGGGCAGTTAGCAACTACTGTTGGTCAAGATGATGGAACTTATGTCCATTATAGTGCTAAAACACCTGGATTTAGTTACTTTGTGATTGGAAAGGCGGATGTAGGTGCTGAACCATCCTTACCGGCTGACGGATCAGCTCCAGAGGTTGATGAAACTGGTGTAGAAGCCGGTTCAATGGCTGGTGAAGAAGCTGCCGGCGAAGCTGGTGGTATGACTGCAATAGTAATTGTGTTGGTAGTATTAGCTGTAGTAATTGTCGGCTGGGTAGTAATGAGAAAAAGGAAGTAAGCGTTAGCTTATTTTTTTTGTTTTATTTTTTTATTGAATTTAGTAATTTATGATAGTTATTCTAATTAAGTTTGGTGTTAAATTATTAATTTTCTTTAGCAGTTACTAAATTTACAATTCGGGGCCAATATTATAGAGAAGTTTGAAAAATAGTAATTTTGGCAAATATATTGTTTGTTTAATGCCAAAATTACGTTTATTTCAAATTCTCTTTAGAAGTTTGCGGATAAATAATTTAATTATGCAAACTTCTTTATATTTAGGTTAATTAATCTCTTGAACTAGAAATTGTTAAAAAGAATTATTAATCATCCTCTTAATTTTCCACTTTCAAGTGAAACTAAATTTTTATAAATAATAATTCTTATTCTAGAAGACAGTTCAATAATTAAGTTCATAATTTAATTAGAAAAAGAGGTTGGTTATAGATGAAAAGAAAAACATTATTTGGTTCGATTGCAGTTTTGATTGTATCTTTGTTAACGTTGATGGTTTATGCTAGCGGTGGAATTGGTGAAATTATAGGGTTGGGAACTATCCAGCCAATCTTAGTTGGTTCTCCTACCGCTGGGGATAACATTAGTGGTAGCTACAACTTTACGGTTATTATAGAGCAAGTTAACTCTACAGGTATAAGTAACGTAACTATCTCCTTCAACGCTTCTAACGCTTCTAATGGGGCTAATCCTACCGGACGTAATGCACTTTCATTATACAATATTACCCTTATCAATAATTCTGTTAACCAGAGTCGGTTTAATACTACCTTTGATACAACGTTGGTGCCTGATGGGCGGTATAATCTTACCGTAGTTGCTACTAACAATACGGGGGGTTATAATGACACTATTTTGACGGAATTAACTGTTGATAATACTAAACCTAATGCAACTAAAAATGTGACTAATGCTAATTATGATATCAATAATCATACCATGGCTTTAAACACTACCTCAACCTATTATACTAATAGAACTTTTAACATTACAGCGGCCGATT
>Ga0209542_10002201_pt1 | contig 44156 bp, 35 predicted proteins | sample RifCSPhighO2_01_FD_184028 | JGI IMG/M metagenome (GOLD analysis project Ga0209542, IMG submission 184028) | Soil microbial communities from Rifle, Colorado - Rifle CSP2_plank highO2_0.1 (SPAdes) (version 2) | ecosystem: Environmental > Terrestrial > Deep subsurface > Rock core/Sediment ...
TGAATGAGGATTATGGGTATCTGAGTAATTACGACTGTCTTGTGCAGTCAACTGATGGCTGGCAGACGAGCACTCAATATACTGTCGATGAACTAGTGGATCCCCTCATATTAAATGATAGGGGGGATGATAAGCTAACTTTTGGGACTGATGGGAGGTTAGTTGTTGCCAGCTTATTTGTCAATAGTTCAGATTTGACCCAGCCAATCACTGGGGGCCTGTATGTTGAAAAGACTCCGCTAGCTGTCCCTCCTGAATTTAATCAAATACAGATGGCATATCGGCCACGTAATCTTGATCCTGCACCTTGGATCATTTTTGATTATGAAAAGGCTTCAGTAGATACCGATCCGTCTTCTCCCTATTATGGAAATATCTATGAGTTTGCTAATGCTGCTTTGATGGATGACCCCTATGATCCTTCTAGGTATATTTCGGTGCAAGCGGTAGTTATTCTTCATCCTGATGGTAGCATTTACCGTTATAACAGGACTGGAGGTATTGCAGTTACTTCGACAGTAGTAGGGCCCCATGGTGTGTTGTATGCCGCTGTTCCTGGCGGATTTAGTTCAGGGGACACCGGTTATCGAACTGTAGGAGTATCAATGGATGGAGGACATACATTTACTAGTTACCCCATAGATACCAGCGAGACGAGGTGGTGTCCTGGTAGAGTTTCAACAACAAGTGACCGTGCGATATATAACTATCGGGGACCCGAGCTTACAGTAGATGCCGGTGGGAGACTTTATGCGGCATGGAGCGAACCACAACAATGCATTACTGATCCTGATTTCGAATATGGTGAGTATGGGTATGATTATGAGGTATATGTTGCTCATTCAGATGATGAAGGTCAGCATTGGAGCCCACCGGTAAAGGTAAGCAACGATCTATCAGGAGGCGATCAATCTTTCCCTTCCATTAAGACGGATGACAATGGGACAGTTTTCGTTGCCTTCCTTGACCACCGGGATAACAAGGACCAAGATATATTTGATGTGTATATAACTTACTCTACTGATGGAGGAACAACTTTTTCGAAGGATGCAAAGGCAAATGACCTCTCAGTTCCAAATGTGTTTGGCGGAAGAAATCCAGGCGACTATCTCGATATGCTTGGTGTTGGTCCTACTAAAGTTTATGTTGCTCATCCTTGTGTTGATCCCGAAAATAGTTATCCCTATTCCCCGTCAAATGCATGCGTTACCGTAGTAGACAAAGAGCTTCTTCTGGAGAGTCCAGTTGTAATAACATGCGGAAACTACCAGATGGCTGGCGATGCGAACGGAGACGGATTCATTACTGCAGAAGATACTACTCTGGTTGCTAATGCTATGGTTGGAAATTTACCCTTACCCAATGATCTATGTTGTATCGATTTGGACCAGGATGGAAACATTACAGCAACTGATGTCGCTAAGGTGCAAAACATCGTTGCAGCATTAGACACAACTCCCGGCCTATGTATCGACGGAACTGTTCAGGCACGCTGCGGTGATAATATCCGGGAAGCACCCGAAGAATGTGATGCTACTGACGATGCTTTGTGTCCTAACCGATGCAGCCAATCATGCAGCTGCCTGCCTATGTCAGCTGTCTTTAATAATGGAGGAAGTGAAATATCAGGGGAACTAACCCTGACACTTCAGAAGAACGATTCCGGACAGTGGGTCACTGCGCGATCTGTCGTCAGTAAACCAATAACTGTTGCTCCGTATGATGAATACGCACTTGATCAGGAGTGGAACCAATGGCATATATCAGCTTATACACCAGGTGTCTATAGGGCTTATGCTGAGTTTAATGATGGGAGTGGAACTATTGATAGCGGATATATATTTACAGTAAGTCCCGTAGATCAGTGTAATGATGACGGTGATTGTCCTTCTGGAGAAAGCTGGTATTGCTTCGGCAACGATGCCTGTTCTGACACTACTACCTATCAGTGTAATAACGGGCAATGTGTTCAACAAGTTGGCGGTGGTGGAATCTGTCAGGCCTGTCCGAATGGATGCTCTGATGGCTATTGTAATCAATTAAGATTCCAAGAAGATCCGAGTTCGTCCAACGTCACTGATAATTATGTGTTGGTTACGTATACTAAACCTGCAGGCGCAATTAATGCAATTTGGGAAGTCAAGCATGGTTTCAATAAAACATCAAATGTACCCTTCCATTATAATATAAGTATACCAGTAGCATGCTTTAACGAAGATCCTTTGCAGTTCCGCATAAAGTCTGATACAGGAAGAACTGGAGGGTATGGTGGCAGTGTTTCCCAGCCAGAATGCTATAATGGTTCCAATTATGTGCTTCTCGGCATAAAATCATCCGGTAGTGCTGTAAGCTCCTGTATTAATGGAGGAACGCAGTCATCTCAGGAGGCAATTGATGGTGATTGGAGTACTGAGACAAAATTCGGCTATTGCCCTCCCACTGATAGATATGAGTGGTATCATGGGGGAATTCCAGGGTATGCATCCATTTTTGAAGAAGGGGTATGGTGGGAATTGAAATAAGCTACTCTGCAGAGATGTATATGTCCTGCAGTATTTATCATGTTTTTTATTAAAAACAATCGTTTTCTATTAAGAACAAAATGTTTAAATAGTCCGATATAAGTCAGTGCTCACATGAAAATCAAATCAATAAAGGCAAGAGAAATTCTTGATTCTCGAGGGAATCCTACTGTTGAAGTTGATTTAATTATAGAACAGGGTAGATTTGGAGCTACTGTCCCCAGCGGCGCTTCTGCTGGCAGCCACGAAGCGTTGGAATTGCGGGATGGGGATGCATCCCGATATGGCGGAAAAGGTGTTTTGAAGGCTGTAGCTAATGTTAATTCTAAAATCTCAAAATTAGTAGTGGGGATGGATTGCACTGACCAAAAAGCAATTGACATTGCAATGATTGAGGCTGATGGAACTGAAAACAAGTCAAAGTTTGGGGCTAATGCAATCTTAGCTGTTTCAATGGCTGCGTGCAAGGCTGGATCATTTGCATCCCAGATGCCATTGTATGCGTATATTGGGAAATTGTATGGGGTAAAACCTTATGTATTACCTGTCCCCATGTGTAATGTCATCAATGGAGGGAAACACGCAGGGCAGGAAAACTCTATTCAGGAACACATGGTCATGCCAGTGGGAGCTAAAAGCTTTTCTGAGGGGATCAGAATGGTCTCTGAAACCTACCATCAGCTAGGAAATCTTCTCAAAAAGAGATTTGGTGCAGGTGGAACACTAATCGGCGATGAAGGAGGGTATGCACCCGCTCAAATAAATTCTGTCGCCGAACGATTGGACCTCATGAGTGAGGCAGCTAAACTTTCCGGGCACGAGAAAGAGATTGCATTTACTTTGGATCCTGCATCAACTGAATTCTTTAAAGATAGGACCTATACTATCGGGACTAAAAAAATGAATGGTGGTCAGATGGTCGATTTCTATGTAGACCTTGTAAGAAAATATCCTATCGTAAGCATAGAAGATGGTTTAGCAGAAGATGATTGGGATTCATGGGTAGAGATGACCAAGAAACTCGGCAATAAGATCCAGATAGTCGGTGACGATCTTTTTGTTACGAATACAAAGAGAATCAGAAAAGGCATTGAGCTAAAAGCAGCCAATTCAGTTTTAATCAAGGTCAATCAAATCGGGACTGTTTCAGAAACTCTTGATGCTATCAAAATGGCGCATAAGACTGGCTGGACTGCTGTGGTAAGCCATCGCAGCGGAGAGACTGAAGACACATTCATTGCAGACCTAGCAGTTGGTGTGAATGCAGGCCAGATCAAGACCGGCGCTCCTGCGCGGTCTGACCGGAACGCCAAGTATAACCAATTGCTTAGGATAGAGGAAGAGCTGGGCAGCAAAGCTGTGTATCCTGGAAAGAAGTTCAGATAATTAGACCAAAAGGTTTAAATAGATGAGTATAATACTATTCCTTTGGTATATATGGTCCAATTAAGTGAACTCTTAAAAGGCACGGAGCAGATAAGGATTCTTGAATATTTCATTGCTTCTCCCACCAAAAAGGTTTCCCAGGCCGAAATAAGAAAGAAGGTCAAGCTGGCTAAGGGAACTGTCGTCAAATGGCTTGATTTTCTTGTTTCTCAGGGTTTGGTGAGTTTTGAAATGATTGGTCTGAACAAATTGTACCGGTTATGCAATGAAGATATCATCGTTCAGGAGCTAAAGATACTCTCCATGCTTGCAAAGCTCAGGGAATTACATCTCCCCGAGGGAAGAGTCGAGGTCTATGTCTATGGCAGTTATGCCCGGGGGGATTATTCCGAAGAAAGTGATGTTGACTTGCTTGTAATCGGCATGGTGAAGAGGGATCTGATGGCTGCTTCAGTTGATGCCTTATCCAAAAAGATTAATAAAACAGTCCATTTTCATGTCTTTTCTCCTGTTGAATGGTCGCAGATGGCCAGAAAAGACCCTGCCTTTTATGAAAGGGTCGAAAAAGACAAGAAGAGGATACTTTGATGGATATTAGAAGCTGCATCGAAAAAGGGTTCCTGAAGAAGATTGCTCCTGATTCTCAGCTTTCTGTTAAGGAGATGGCAGAATCTCAGTATGACCTCGTTCAAGCCCAAAAAACATTTAATGACGGAGACTTCAAATGGAGCATTGTCAAAAGCTACTACAGCATGTTCCATGCGGCAAAGGCTGTCCTCTATTCTTTGGGTTATGCTGAAAAGAAACATATCGCAATAGCAGTGGTTTTGGAAGAGCTGAACAAGAAAGGAAAGCTTGAGCTGAAATATACCATTGATTTTAAGGCAGCGCTATCAGCACGAGAAGAAGCTGATTATCATTATGCCTACGGCAAGGAAAGCGCTGAGTATAGCATAGTGATCGCAAAGGCGTTTGGGAAGAAAATGAAGGAGATGATACTATGATACATCATGTACTATTACAACACGGAGTGCCATTCTTATGAGAAAAGTCATACTCATCATCAGGGACGGGTGGGGATACCGGAAAAGTCGCAAGGACAATGCTATCTGTCATCAGGGAGCACCGTATGCAGATTCATTGATGGCAAGTTATCCCCATACTTTGATTCGTGCATCAGGTGAGGCTGTGGGGTTGCCAAAAGGTTATCAAGGAAATTCTGAAGTAGGCCATATGACCATTGGGTCTGGTAGAATTAATTACCAAGCCATGATGCGCATTAACAAAGCAATTGAATCTGGCGATTTCTTCCGCAACAAAGCTTTCTTGGGAGCGATACACAATTGCAAAAAGAACAGGTCACATCTACATCTTATCGGGCTTCTACAAAGTGAAGGAGTTCACAGCCACGAAACACATCTATATGCGCTCTTGGAGTTATGCAAAATGCAGAATTTCAAGGAGGTTTTCCTTCATATTATCACTGATGGCAGGGATGCGCCAGTGCATGATGCGCAGAAACACCTCAAAAAGCTGATGCAGGTTATCAAGAAGCTTGGTATAGGTGCCCTTGTTACACTCAACGGGAGATATTATGCAATGGATAGGGACAAACGATGGGAAAGAACGAAGAAAGCCTATGATTGCATTGTTGAAGGCAGGGCAGATGTTTTTGATGATGTCCTTGTGCAGCTGAAGCAGTGCTATCAGAAAGGCGAGACTGACGAGTTTATTGTGCCGCGGAAGCTTAAGGGATATGGGGGCATCAAGGCAAAGGATAGCATTATCTTCTTTAATTATCGGACCGATAGGCCACGGCAGCTTACCAAAGCCATAGTTGAGAGTAAGTTTGAAGGGTGGCAACGAAAACCATTGGATGTATATTATGTGGGCATGACTGAGTATTATAAGCCGATGAATGCCCATGTGGCTTTTGATGACATAGCTCTGTCCAACCTGCTTGGAGAAGTGATAGCGCGTAAAGGGCTCTTACAACTTCGCATCAGCGAGACAGAGAAATATGCGCATGTGACATTTTTCTTCAATGGCCAAAAAGAGAAGCCCAATCCGAAGGAAGATAGGGTGTTGATTTCATCCCCGAAAGTGGCAACCTATGACCTGGAGCCTGAGATGAGTGCGTATGAAGTTACTAGCAGGCTGGTCAATGAAATAAAAAAGGTGAGATATCATTTCATTGTTGTCAACATAGTCAATGGAGATATGGTGGGCCATACCGGTGTTCTCAAGGCTTGCTATGCAGCTATTAAAATTGTGGATGAGTGTACCAGAAGCATAGTTGAGGCAGGCCTTGCAAATGCCTACACCAGCATAGTATTTGCGGATCATGGCAATATCGAGGACCAACGGCCTGCATGGCGGACGTCCCATACTATAAATCCAGTGCCGTTGATTTTAGTCTCTCCTGAGCCAAAGCTGAAGAAATGCAGATTGAGATCCGGCGGCCTGCAGGACATAGCGCCTACAGTGCTTGATTTACTTGGTATAGCTAAACCCAAAGAAATGACCGGGAAAAGCCTAATTGCATAAATTATACAGAATCTCAAACGCTTTCAGCAGGTCTTTCTCATCCACCACAATTATATGCTCGTTGGATATTATCAATGCATCGATGATGCTGATATCATTGGCGCCCAGTTCAGTGGAAATAGCGGAAAATACACCGGGTGTTTTCTCCAATGAATCCGGGTAGATGAGCTCGATCATGCCAATTCCCCTGTTTGAATCAAGGATGTTTTTCTTGCCGAAAGTTGCATACATCTTTTCATAGCTTTTCTTGTCAATGATGATTTTGAAAAGCTTTGCTCCTTCGATTATCCTTAATATTTCTCCGCTTTCGAAGTCAACTTCAGGAAGAATCGCTCCAATCTTATGGGTTGTCTCCTCATTTTTTTTCAGGGATAAAGATGCCATCTTTGTTATTGAACGAATCTTTGCCTGCTTGAGTATATTGTAGACTGCGGTCTTATCCTGCTTCTTTTCAGGCTGGGTTGGATACCTTCTCAATGCACTGATGACTGAATCAAGAGAGATTCCGACTTTGTAGGTGTCAATGACGTACCGGGCCAATGATCTGAAGTTGATGATCCCCCTCGATAGGTCTTTTCGCAATGATATATCTGTGTCAATCAGTTTCCACACAAACTCCCGTATATTTTTGGGCTTTTCGAGCATAGATACACCATAAATGTGTCATAATTTAAAAATATTTGCTAAATTTGTCAAATTATGACGTACACTGAAAAATTATGTCAAAGCTTATTTAAAGGGTATATTTTTCCTTTTGTCGTTCAGTATGGTCCATATCGAAGCATTCAGGGGGTGGCTCTACAACTCGGACAAGGTTGATTTCTCCGAGGTAATTACGCCTCCCAATGATGTGATCAATGCTGAGCAGCGGAAAGAACTGCTGCAGCACAGCCATAACTTTGTGCAGCTGATACTGCCTGAGGGAGCTGATGGCAAATATGCCCATGCTGCTGCATTGCTTACAGCATGGCAGGGTGAAGAGATATTGGTCCAGGACAGTGAACCGAACATCTATGTGTATACCCAAGCATATTCTATTGAGCATAAATCATTTACCCGTTTGGGATTTATATCCCTTCTAAAGATAGAGGAGCTGGGCAGGGGGGTCCTGCCGCATGAGCGGATACTTGAGAAGGATCTTGCAGACAGGATAGCATTGATATCAACAACGAAAGCTAATCTGGAAATCCCATTTTTGCTGTATGACGACAAGGAAAGAAAAATTGATGGGATTCTTGCTGCAGCTATAGACGGCAAAGAACCCTACATTGATTTCACCCATGAGAAAGTGAGGCATACCCTGTTTAAAATCACTGATATAAAGGTCATAAGGCATATCCAGGATGCCATGAAAGAGCGCCAATGCATAATCGCCGATGGACATCACCGGTACACCTCTGCATTGAGAGTTCGGGATATGCTTAAAGAGCCCAATGCTCAGTATGGCCTGATGTGCTTTGTGAACTCATTCAATGAAGGAATGACTATCCTGCCATCAAATAGGGTTGTTTTCGATGTGAATGCCCCCGATTTTCTCAAAAAACTTTCACCACATTTCATTGTCGAAGAAGTTCCCCGTCATACACTCCTTTCCCGCATGGCTGCTGTTGATGTGATGGTTGACAAATCAAGGAACCTCAAGAATCATGTGTTTGGGGTAAGCACACAGGAAAAAAGTTATCTATTGACCCTGAAGGGGAATGATGCACTTGCAAAGAGGCTTGCTGATAAATCAGAAGTATTCCGAAAACTGGATGTAACTATTCTGCATGAGCTGGTCATAAAAGATATTTTAGGCATAACTGAGGAGCAGCAGAAAAAAAGGGAGCATATAGACTTTGTCAAGGGAGACTCAGAAACTTTGCAGAGGCTTGATGAAGGAGCGCAGATAGCGTTCCTGCTGAAGCCGCCTCTGATGCGCGAGATATTCCTGACGGCGAGGGCTGGCGAGACAATGCCCCAGAAGTCAACTTACTTTTATCCCAAGGTATTTTCAGGATTGGTCATCTATGATTTTGGAGGGAGATACTATGAGAACAAAATTGTTCATACCAGGGCCTACTGAGGTCCGGGATGAAGTTCTGCAGGAATTGAGCAATCCGCAGATTGGGCATAGGACTCAGGAATTTCGGGATTTGTTTAAAAGTCTGAAGCCAGGGCTCAAAGAGCTGTTTCACACCCGAAATGATGTGCTGATATCCACCTCTTCAGGCTCAGGATTCTGGGAGGCATGCATCAGAAGCTGCATCAACAAAAAAGTATTGCACGCAGTCAATGGAGCTTTCTCGAAAAAATGGGCTGAGCTCTCTGAACGGTGCGGCAAAGAAGCTGGCATTGTAAAATATGCATCCGGGAAAGAAGTAAAAGCTGCTGATGTGGATAAGGCACTTTCGGAAGATGCTTACGAGGCTTTCTGCATGGTGCATAATGAGACATCAACAGGGGTAATGTCAGACCTAAAGGCAATTTCGGCAGTCATGAAGAAACATCCTGATGTATTATGGTTTGTGGATGCTGTTTCAAGTTTAGGGGGTGTTAAAATTGAGGTGGATGCTATGGGCATTGATTTCTGTCTGGCATCTTCTCAAAAGGCCATCGCTCTTCCTGCTGGATTGGCTGTTGCATCTGTCAGCGAGCGCTGCTACAAAAAAGCAGAAAGTGTCTCTGGCAGAGGCTATTACTTTGATATCATTGAATTGAAGAAGTCATATGACAAGGATGAGACACCGTATACACCATCCATTCCCCATTTATATGCTTTACAGAAGCAGTTGGAGCGGATCAGGGCAGAAGGATTGGAGAATAGGTACAAACGTCATAACGATATGGCAGCCTATGCTAGGGAATGGGCGCATAAGAATGGTTTTGTATTGTTTGCCGAACATGCATCTGATACAGTAAGCTGTTTTTGGAATACCAAGAAGCTGGATTGGAGTTCTATCAAGAAGGACATGGCTAAAAAGGGATACAGCATCGATTCCGGCTATAAGCAGCTTAATGAAAAGCTTGAGCAGGAAGGCAAAGGGAACACATTCAGGATAGCCCATATGGGAGACCTTACTGTAGATGAAGTCAAGGAATTATGTGCAGAATTAGAAGGATACTTCAGGTGATACAAATGAAAATCTTAATACCGGACAAAGTGGATGCGCAGGCAACAGATATTTTGGAAAAAGCAGGATTTGTTGTAGACAACAAACCAGGCATAACTGAAAAAGAGGTTATCAAAATATGCGGAGATGCAGATGCCATTATAGTACGCAGCGGCATACAGGTTACCAGAGAAATTTTACAGGCTGCCCGGAACTTGAAAGTTGTCGTAAGAGCAGGGGTAGGAACCGATAACATTGACACTGAAGCTGCGTCTGAACTGGGTATCATTGTGGAAAATACCCCTTTGGGGAACATCAATGCAGCTGCTGAGCATACCCTGACACTTCTCATGCTGCTTTCAAAGCCGGTCATACACTCAAATGCAGAATTGAAAAAAGGAGTCTGGGACAGAAAGAAATACAAGGGCTCTGAATTAAAAGGAAAAACCTTAGGGATAATAGGCCTGGGAAATGTGGGCAAAAAAGTGGCTAAAGTGGCTAAAGCGCTGGAGATGGATATCCTGGGATTTGATCCTTTCATAGATCTAGCTGCCATGAGGGAGATGGGCATCACTAAAGCTGAGCTGGATGATTTATACAAGGGGTCTGACTACATCACCGTCCATGTCCCGCTTATAGATGAAACCAGAAACCTGATTTCAGATAGGGAATTTGCGAAAATGAAGGATGGCGTAAAGATATTGAATGTTGCCCGCGGCGGCATTATCAATGAGAAAGCGCTCGAGAAGGCCCTCAATTCAGGAAAAGTTGCTGCTGCTGCATTGGATGTCTATGAAAGCGAGCCGCCTGCCTGCAGCGCATTGCTTGCAGACCAGAAAGTGATATGCACGCCCCATCTGGGCGCTTCAACAGAAGAAGCACAACTTAATGTGGCATTGGATGCTGCGCATCAGATTGTCGAGCTGTTGTCTAATGGGAATATACTCAATTCAGCCCAGTTGCCCAATTGTGTTTTAGAACGAAATGGGGGAACGCGCATCACGGTCCTGCATAAGAATGTACCTGGCATGATCGAGCATATCACCCAAGAACTTGCTTCGAAAAACCTGAACATAGCTGAGATGATCAACAAGGGCAGGCAGGACATCGCTTATTCGATTTTTGATGTTGAAGGCAGCGTTGCAGAAGCGGTTCTACCTGGCATACAAGCGATCCCTGGCGTAATTAAAGTGCGGAAAATTTAGTAACATTATTAAACCTTTTTCTCTTTTTTTCAATTATGACGCTTGTGGAAATAGATCTTCATAAATCAGTAGAAGAAAACGCTTCTGTTTACTATGAAAAGGCTAAGAAGATCAAGAAAAAGATCGAGGGAGCTATTCACGCATTGCAGGAATCAGAGTCCAAGCTGAAAAAGCTTGAGAAGGACCATACAAAAGAACAGGAAGAGCTCTCGAAAGTGACGGTCGCCAGGCCAAAGGAGTGGTATGAGAAGTTCAGATGGTTCATCACCTCAACTGGTTTTTTTGTTATTGGCGGAAGAGACGCAACAACCAATGAGATTATTGTAAAAAAGCACACTGATGCGGACGATTTGGTGTTTCACACTGATTTAGCCGGCAGCCCTTTTTTTGTCATCAAGAGAAAATTAATTGTCCCGCCCTACCCATCCCCTCCCCCCACCATTGATGACAAAACACTCCGTGAGGTGGCTGATGCGACTGTTTCGTATTCCAGAACTTGGAGGCTGGGCTTGTCAAATAGCCCTGTTTTTTATGTAAAACCGGATCAGGTTTCTAAGGAAGCAAAAGCAGGGGAATACCTGGTGAAAGGGGCTTTCATGATCAACGGCAAAACAAATTATGTCGACAATAAAATCAATTGCGCTATAGGCATATTATCCGACGGTAAAATCATGGGCGGTCCGGTTGAAGCAGTCAAGGCTCACTGCAATAAATATGTTCCAGTCATACAAGGCAGGGACAAAGCAAGCAAAGTTGCAAAGTTCATCCAGAAAAAGATTGGTGGGACACTCGATGAGATAATTGCTGTTCTTCCGAGCGGCGGGGTTGCTGTAAAATAAAATTTAAAAAAAGATTTATATACTTATTGGCCAGATTGCGCCCAAGGATTTACACCTGGAAAAGGAATGATAAAAACATTCAATAATAATGGGAAGATACAGATACTAGTTGCTGGCTATGATGCACTACAAACAAGAATTGCTGCGCAGGCATTGGTAAGACACCCAGAATTCTATAATCAGATGGATTCAAATGAAGTTATAACATATGGAACAGATATAGAAGATATTCATGTTGATTAATTCTGTTATAATAACCCTACTAAAATTGCAAAGATTTAAATATTAGTAGGCATATTATAACCTTATTATGTATATAAAACGCAAATTAGAGGAAGAGATTAAGAAGTATCTGAAAACAAAAGAGATCATTGCAGTTATTGGCCCAAGGCAATGCGGGAAAACAACAATGCTGCTCACTATTCTAAAAAATTATGATAAGGTGAGCATAGTAAGCTTTGACAATATAAAGCAACTCAAACTGTTTGAGGACGATATTGATTCTTTTATTGGACTATACGTGAAAGGGTACAATTATTTATTTATTGATGAGGTGCAGTATGCCAAAGATAGCGGAAAGAAACTCAAATATATTTATGATACTCAAAAGATAAAAATATTTATTTCCGGTTCTTCAGCAGCAGAACTTTCAATTAAAAGTTTGAAGTATCTTGTTGGAAGGATTTTTGTTTTCAAGCTATTCCCATTTTCCTTCAACGAGTTTTTGATGGCAAAAGACAATAGACTTTGGGGCATATACAATCAAGGCAAATATGGGCCACAAATCTTATCTCAGATTAATGCTTATTTACACGAATACATGATTTATGGCGGCTTTCCCAGGGTTGTTCTTGCGTCAAGTATAAAAGAAAAGAAAAAAGTTTTAGAAAATATATATAACACTTATTTATTGAGGGAGATTAAAGAAATAATGCAGCTTGGAGATAATGATAAGCTGATAACTCTTCTTAAAAGCCTTTCTCTTCAGATTGGCAATCTAATCAACTATAATGAATTATCGCAGCTAACTGGCCTTTCTTTTAAGGAATTAAAGAAGTATCTTATTATTCTTGATCAGACCTATGTCTGCAGCAGGGTTTCGTCGTTCCATACAAATAAAAGAACAGAGCTTGTTAAGGTTCCGAAAATTTATTTCTTTGATTCGGGATTTAGAAATACCTGCATTGACAATTTTAATGCAGAACGAACCGATAAAGGTGCTATGTATGAAAATGTTATTTTCACAGAGCTTATTATAGAAGGAATTACCCCTAAGTATTGGCGCTCAAAATCAGGTGCAGAGGTTGATTTCATCATTAGTGATGCAACGCCAATCGAAATCAAGTCAACCATCAATGAAACAAAACCATCGCGATCTTTCAGCAGTTTTGTAGAGAAATACAGGCCCAAAAAAGGGTTTCTTGTTTCATTAAATTTTGAGGGAAAGAAAACTATTGCTGGTTGCGCATTACATTTTGTCCCATTTGTCAAGTTTATTTGGCAGATAAAATAATTGCAGTGCAGGCATTAGCCAATAATCAAATTTATAACTTTGATAAGAATGAAGTCATCACAAGCGGTACTTTAGATGCCCCAATTGTTGGATAAACACAACCTTTATAATATTTCACGATTCTTTTTTTATTGATGCCTGCTACATTTTGTTGCCAACAGACCGGGAAATGCTGCAGCCATATACGGGGCTTTGTCAGTGACCTGGACAGGGCCTTTCTTAAGGAGTACGCCTATGGGAAATTGCCTTTGGTTGCACTGTATCCTCCAGAGGAGATATCATTTCCCTTATGGGATTGGGAAGCAAAACGATTCATTGCGAAAGCAGAAGAGCTTGGCATTGACCACAAGATCAAGCCTTCTCGGGTAATTCTTGATTTGAACACCAATGCAGCCATTATCGTTACCTATTCTGTCTTTTCCGATGCCTGCACATTCCTTAAAGACAACAAGTGTTCGATCTATAATGATCGTGGATTTGTCTGCAAGCTATTCCCCTTCCAGCATGGGCCTTTCTTGAAGACTGGTGAGAAATTGCGCAAAGAAGACATGTTCGGCGGATGCCCTTCAATCACCCACATAGTCCCTGAGCTCAATGATGCAGATGATACTCTGTTTATCAGGCAGCTCCATGAGTCATTCGGTGAATCATTTCTGGCGGTTGTACAGTCTGATCTAGTCACTGAATGGATCAATTCAAAGATAGTGTATCTCATGAAGAACAGGCTGATACGGCCGGCAATGAACTATCCTTATGACAAATTCCTCTTGCGGGTGGCCAATGCGCCTAAAGTCGATTTTACTGAATTCATGATACAGCACGTAATCATCAGCAAGGGCGACATGGAGAAATGCATCAAACGGTTTGAGAAATTTGAGGATGCCAAAGAGAAAATTGCTCCTTATTTGGAATAATACGCTTTAACAGCGAAATGTTTAAATATTAGTTATCATTTTATATAACATATGTTAGTAAAAACGATAACAAAAAAACTCAATTACCGGATTGTAGACTACCTGCTTGATAATATTGGCATTGTGACTTCTATCGCGAAAAAACTGGGGAGCAAAAAGGCGAATGTATCACGGGCCTTGAGGGAGTTAGAGGCAGAAGACATTGTTACAAAGCATGAAGTTGGCAAAAGCCACAGCTATGGCTTCAATTATCTGCATCCTGATGCAAAGGGGGCAATCAGCTTTATACTGATGAATAGGGCTAATGAATTAAATACCAGACTCAACAATCTACCAAAGTTTATCAATGCATACTTAAAACTAGCATTGGGTGAGAATTATCTTGGCTTAGTCGTCTTTGGATCTTCACTAACGCAAAAATATCCCGACCATTATAATGATATAGATCTCTTTATTATCTTGAATGCCCGCAAAAAAAATGGCGACATTATTAATGTCCTAAAATCAATAAATCAAAAAATATCTCCTCTTATCGGGTCAAAGGAGGAGTTGAAAAAAGGAATCATCAATGAGGATTCATTATACAAGAATATAATCAAAGGGGTGCCTTTTGGATGTTGGGACCTTATCTTTAACTTAAGATACTGCCCCTTTCTTTTTATGAGAAAAGACATTGAAGAAAGGTTCATAATCGGGTATAGGGAAATACAAAGCTGCAAAAAGTACCAAGATGACACCAGCTATATAAGAAATCATCTTGAAAAAGGAATCTTTGATATTATATATGCATTACTGAACTATAAGCAAGCACCTGCAAGGGATGATGTAGAAGCAACGCAGCTATTTAGGGAGATATACAAATTAAGAATTCCTGCCACTTTGAAACAGGCAGAACTTTTCTCTGAAAGAATGGGGAAGGTGATTTTCCATTAGGAAAGAGGAAATCAAAAGAGAGCTAGAATTGGCGGTTAGGTGTTTTTTAGATGCGATTCTCAGAAGCAGAGAAAAAGGGATAGATGATTTTGATACTGTTCGGATTCTGGAGTCTGCATTTAACCGGTTGTTTTTAGCAGTTGAGCACTTATCAAATGCCATGGTATTAAGGGAAGAAGGCAATTATTCAAAAAAGCATTTTGGTGATTTTAATAAATTGAAGGATTTCAAAGAGAAATATGGTATCGACTTAGCTAAAAGCTATCAAACAACATACCGCTTCAGATCCTATGCCGATTATCGGAAATTTCCTGAAATAGAGGATACTTTTGACATGAAACATCTCCATGAGCAGATAGGTGTTATCAAAGCATTAGTTATTTCTTGCTTAAATCTTTTTAAAGAAGAAGACTTTAAAGAGTTAATCAGCTTATTTAATGCAAGGATGAGTACTATCCAAGATGATAACCACAAATGAGATGCGATTTCTTGAGGAGAAATCTGAGCGGCAGGGTATCTCCAAACTTCAACTGATGGAGAATGCAGGAAAATGCATCTATACCGTTATCAAAGAGAGGTTTCCTGATTTGAAAGGAAAAAAAGTCTTGGTGGCGTGTTATCATGGGAATAATAGCGGTGACGGGTTTGTTGTAGCACGCTATTTATGTGAAGAGTGCGAGACTGATGTCCTATTTGTAGGGGATGAGACTAAATTCAAGGAAGAGGCAAAAGATAATTTTAAGAAAATAGAGCACAATGATCTTGTCCAGCTTATGGTCGAGCCTGAGCAACTCGCTTTTGATTATGATATCATCATAGATGCATTGTTGGGAACCGGCAGTTCAGGTAAGCTAAAGGAGCCAATAAGTTCATTGATTGATAGGATCAATGAGTCAGCGGCCTTCAAGATATCTATCGATATACCCTCTGGATTGGATCCGGATACTGGTGAAGTTTTTGATAAGATGATTGGGGCAGATTTAATAGTTACTTTCCATGATCTCAAGAATGGATTAGAAAAGTTTAAAGATAAGGTTATTATTGTTGATATAGGATTGAGTAATTTTTCAATTCCTCAATCTTAGCAAAAATTTCTCTCTGAGAAATTTTTGGTATTGCGGCATTAGCAGCAGATTCCAAAAATTTGATGGAATCAAATTTTCGTAAATATTGAGTAAAATGTAAAATTTGCTAAAATGAAATACATCTCACAAAAAGATATTGTAATCCCGCAGAGGAAGGCAGATAGCCATAAAGGGGATAATGGGAAGGTGCTGGTTATTGGCGGTTCTGCAGATTATGGGGGGGCTGTTGCCTTGGCTGGATTGGCTGCATTGCGGTCTGGCGCTGACTGGGTTACCGTGGCTGCTCCGGAGAAGGTAGGTTGGGTGATAAATACACTAAGCCCTGATTTGGTTGTCAAGAAATGTAAAGGGGGGGATTTTTGCGCAAGCCGTGCTGCTGATTTGCTCAAATTTGAGAAGGATTTTGATGCAGTGCTAATAGGGAACGGCATCGGGATGCATGCCCAGACATTTGTCAAGAAATATGTGAAAGAGACTAAAAAGCCAATCGTGATTGATGCAGATGGAATAAAAAGCGTACGGTTGCAGGATTGTAGAAACGCTATACTCACTCCCCATCATAAGGAATTTGAGATACTTTTGAAAAATTCTGATTTACATACCAACAATTTTAGAAAATATTTAAAAAATAATATTATTTTATTAAAAGGACCTATTGATGAGATCATCACTTCTAGAAAATCGTATTATAACAAGACAGGCAATGCAGGCATGACCAAGGCAGGAACCGGTGATGTTCTGGCTGGATTATGTGTTGGGTTCTTGGGGCAGGGGTTAAGCCTTGAGCAGAGTGCGATCAATGCTGCTTACTTCAATGGATTGGCTGGAGATATCTTGCTAAAGAAGAAAAAAGGATTTACCTATTTAGCTTCTGACTTGGTGACAGAGATCAGTAATTGGAGAAAGTGGAAACTGTCGGCTAAGGCAGTGTAACTTCTTGTCATCACCCGATGGTTCAGCGACGTCTGAAGTGACGTGACTGACTTGGTCTTTCACCGAACCTTCTTTGCGGACGCCAATTGTTCCGCGGCGCAGGTTTTGCTGAAGATCCCACTGCATTTCTGGCATGCTCTGAATGAAATCGGTGTTCCATAACCCCTATATTCACTCGAGTGAGCCGTTCAATCTGGCGGAGAAAGCTTCGTTCTTCCGCTGCGCAGAATGAATAGGCAGTACCGTCTGCTCCTGCACGAGCTGTTCGTCCGATGCGATGCACATAGCTTTCCGGCTCATTGGGCAATTCATAATTTATCACATGGGATATATTGTCGATGTCTATACCTCTTGCTGCTATATCGGTCGCAACGAGAACCGGTACATGCCCTGATTTGAAGCTTTGTAATGCTTTAATTCGTTGGCTTTGCGATTTGTTACCATGGATAGCATCTGCCCTGATGTTGTTTTTTGTAAGCATCATCGCAACCTTGTTCGCACGGTGCTTTGTACGGGTAAATACCAGGACACATTTGAGATGTTCCTGCTTCAAGAGGTCTACCAGTAGTTCGTCCTTTTTAACCTGGTCAACAAAAAACACTTTCTGTTCCACTTTCTCTACTGTTGTTGCCTGTGGGGCAACCTGGACATGGATGGGGTTGGTGAGAAGCCTGCGGGCAAGTTCTCCTACTGGGGAGGACATGGTTGCCGAAAAGAAAAGAGATTGTCGTTTATGGGGCAAGGCAGATACAATCTTCCTTACATCAGTGATGAATCCCATATCAAGCATCCTATCTGCTTCATCTAGGACAAAGAATTCAACGTTAGTCAGCTTCACATGGCGCTGATTCATAAGGTCGAGCAATCGTCCGGGGGTTGCCACCAGTATGTCTACTCCTCGGCGTAAGGCAGCAACCTGGGGACCTTGACCCACACCGCCGAAGATGACCGTGTGTTTAAAATGAAGAAATCTGCCATATGCAGCAAAGCTTTGACCTATCTGGGCTGCCAATTCACGGGTCGGAGCAAGTACGAGCACGTGGGGAGATCCGGGATATGGCACCTTATTGATCTGAGTCATCCTTTGTAGTATGGGCAGGACAAATGCCGCTGTCTTTCCCGTACCTGTCTGCGCTATGCCAACCAAATCCTTACCTTGAAGCAAGGAGGGTATAGCTTGTATCTGGATAGGGGTTGGTGTGGTATATCCTTCCCTATGTAGCGCACGTAACAGCGGTTCTATAATGTTGAGCGTTTCAAATGACATGGTTTACCTCGAAGAATCCTCAATTGGCGATCCTTTAAGCCATTAATGGCGTGTTTAATATAAATGTGGCGGCTATTTTGGACAATATGCCTGCATCAAGCGCCATCAATGCTGCTTACTTCAATGGATTGGCTGGTGATATCTTGCTAAAGAAGAAAAAAGGATTTACCTATTTAGCTTCTGACTTTGGTTGAGGAGATCAAGAAATTAATCATCTGAAGGCCTGGCGTGGACTGCCATACCATAAGGTGAATGCTGCGCTGCAACAATTAAGTAAGGGGGGACTTCTTGCTTCTCACATTCTCTCGCATGGCCACGAACTAACCTTCTAACTGGGGCATTGTTATGTAAATCATCTGCATAATCTGCTAAGCGCTGCCATGCATCTTCATTATTCAAAAAAAATCCAGGGCCAAATATCTGTCGCCCCACTTGTTCTACTGTATGTATTCGATCAGGTCTGGGTTGTGCAAGAACTCCGTCCACGCTAATTGAGATTCCATCACTACATCGGTGTTTTCCCATATATGTTAAGAGAGTTATTATATAATTTATAAGTTTTTCTATACCGCAACATTTATATACTATTAAATAGAATATTGAAATAACTAATAAGAATAATATAAAAATTAATATTTGAAAAAATATTATAAATAATAGTATAATGGTCAAAATCCAGCAACTTCCATCAGGGCAGCTGATCATAACTATTCCTAAGAGGCTTGCAGAGTATGAGGGCCTTGTAAAGGGAGTAGAACTTGAATTCAAAAAGAGCTCACAAGGTATCATTTTAGAGAGAAAAAAAGGTGGTACCTAGATGCAGAACTTATTTCTCGATTTAGGCCTCATAATCATTGTAGCGACGATTTTGGCATATCTTGCCAGACTTATCAAGCAGCCAGTCATCCCTGCTTATATCCTAACTGGTTACTTGCTGGGGCCTTGGAGAGGCCTCATAACTGACAAGACAACGATACAGACCTTGTCTGAGATTGGAATAACATTCCTTCTGTTTATAGTAGGCCTGGAGATAGACTTTCGGAAATTGAAGCATATCGGCCTCGCAGGCAGCCTGGGGGGGGTTATCCAGATAGTTGCTGTTTTCGCAACTGGATTTATAGTTGCAGCCTTATTCGGTTTTGTACCGCTTGAGGCGATCTACATTGGCATAGTAATTACTTTCAGTTCTACCATGGTGGTGCTGAAACTGCTCTCTGACAAGAGAGAACTTGATACACTTCATGGAAGGATCACCATTGGAATACTCCTCCTCCAGGATGTATTTGCAATATTTGCCCTTTCAATACTGGCCACGCTTGACCATTTCTCTGCTGCTGCGCTGCTGAAGTCTGTATTCGGTAGCATTGTCATTATCGTCATAGCATGGCTGCTGAGCAAGTATGTCTTTCCCCGGATGTTCAAGATTGCTGCAGATACTCAAGAATTACTGATGCTGCTTTCAATTGGAGTTTTGTTCCTATTTGCCATAGCCTTCAATTACATTGGATTCTCAATTGCTATCGGCGCTTTCATTGCTGGTGTAACACTCGCAAACCTGCCTTATAATATTGAAATCATTGGAAAGGTAACCTCATTGAGGGATTTTTTCGCTACCTTATTCTTTGTTTCTTTAGGGATGGAATTAGTGATAAAAGATTTTGGGCATCTTGTCCTGCCCTTGATTGTCTTCTTGGCTATCATCATGGTCTTTAAGCCATTGCTCGTCAGTTTCGTAACAGCATATTTTGGCTTTAAGAAACGAACCGCTTTTTACACTGGTATGTCTCTGGCGCAGATCAGCGAGTTTTCTCTTATTGTTGTATCGCAAGGACTGTATCTCGGGCATGTGTCCCAGGATATTTTTTCACTGACTGTTTTGCTTGGTGCTATATCCATAACTATGACCTCCTATTTCATCAAGTATGATACTGCTTGGTATTACCGTTTCAGCAGAAGGCTTGAATTCCTTGATAAATGGACCAAGAGCGACCAGGAAGAGCTTGAATACAAGCCTGATTTCAAGGCTGAAGCAATTGTGTTAGGGCATAATCGCATTGGTTTCAGCATTGCCAGGACCTTACGAAAGCTCCGCAGGAAAATGATGGTTGTTGACTTCAATCCTGAGGTGGTCAAATACATGATGCAGAACAAGATACCATGCATGTACGGTGATGTGGGTGATCTTGAGACAATCCAGCGGCTGCCGTTCAAAACAGCAAGGCTGGTGATCTCAACAATTCCTGATGCCAGGGATAATCTCCTGATTGTCAAGAAAAGCAAGGAAGCTAATAAAAAGATCATAGTGTATGTAACTGCAAATGATGTAGAGACAGCACTTACCTTATATGATGCAGGAGCAGACTATGTTATTTTACCGCACTTCCTTGGGGGAGAGCATGTGTCCCTGTTGATCCAGAATTTCACTGGAAAACTAGATAAAATACTTGAACTTAAACTTAACCATATCAAGGAACTGCACCAGCGGAGGTTGATGGGACATGAGCATCCTCATCATGAGAAAGCGCGCTAGTCAGCTTGAGCCCTCAGTCTGGATAGGCAAGAATGGTTTGACCGGAGCTGTCCTGAATGAGATAAAAGTAGCTTTGGAAAAGAAGGAATGCATCAAGGTAAAGATACTGAAGGGGGCTTTGGAACACTCAAAGCGGCAAGAGATTGCTCATTCCATTGTTGAGCAGAGCGGCTCCCAGCTTGTTCAGCTGGTCGGCAATGTCATTGTTTTGTACAAGAAAGGTTTAAATAAGCCAAAAACAAGGTAATATGCATGGTCAGTGATGAAGAAATCCAATCGTATGGCTTTTCGCCTGAAAAAGACGAAGAATATCGCAAAGGCAGCCCTATGCCTACTGGCTACCCGGAGCCCAAGAATCGGTATAGGCTCTATGTTGAGGGTTTCAACATGTCGATTGAGGAGCCATACTTCTGGGTGCTTGAATATCTTCGGTATTACGCTGGCTATACCATGATAAAAAAAATAACCGATGTATTTGCGGCTGCTGAAAATTCCAGCTTTTTTGGCAGTTCCCAGCAAAGGCTCGGCGCTCAGCAGGACAAGGTGAACCAGTATCTGGCAACAGTCGGTAAGATGGTCAAGGAGCTTTTCCAGCTTGTCAGGGAGCTAAGGGTGTTGGATGAGAGGCTAAGCTATTATGTTGATTCTTATAACTCCCACAGCCCAAGCAGGGAGAGCGCTGAGATAACACTAAAGGGAATCTGGGTTGATATGGTAGAGCAGGGAGCTAAGAATCCTGCATCAGTCTACGGTATGGCCCGAGAAGTTCAATTCACCACACTTCCTGATCTTTTCTTCAGCACCCATCCACTTAAGCAGGAGGATGTTGATGAGGTGGTGAAACGTGAACGAGGAGAATTCAACCGTAAAGTAAGGGAAGTCCTCATGAGAAAGCTGAGGACATTCCTGACATGGAAAGAGCATACGTATGAGGAAATCAAGAACAGAAGGATCTTTACATTAAAATATCTGAGACAGCATTATGAAATAATCAGGATGTATATGGCGTGGGTGAAGCCTTATTTGCGCAATGTGCAAAGACTGCATATGGACCAACAGAAGATGGACAGCGCTGACCTGCTTGTTGCATTTGAGACATCACTTATTGAAGTGGAGCTGCTGGCGCACCAGCCTGTAAAGAAGGGCGGCGCCACTCCAGTTATCTTAGTTCATTTTTGGTTTAGAACCAGGCCGGAGATGAGTTATCAGCAGGAAGGCTGGCAGAAAGGGCCTCTGCATGTAGGCAGAGTTGAGGTCAATTTCAGGGCCTATGGCTGGACAGAGGAGCACATCAATAAATATATAGCGATGAAAAAAGAGGAGGAGTTCCAGCTGTTGAGCCTTATTGATGAATCAGTCAAGGCTGCTTTAGAGGCATTGGGAGATGAGCTGATGAGATACCTGGCAGAAGCTGGAGAGGAAGATGTCCAGCCTCCGTGGCAATCAAAAAAAAATGCTGCTGATGAGAAGCCCACCCACAAAGCTTCATTCATGCTCAAGCCTTTTACCAGCATCAATTCGCTCTTCAAGCCCTATGGGGCCAGTTCAAAGGAGTCAAAAAAGACGAGCTCTGTTGATGCGCTGGCCTTGAAGGCTGCCATCAAAACGGCAGAGGGAAATGCTGTTACGAGCATGTGGACGGTATACCATCATTTTAAGAAACATCATGGAATGTTAAACTGGTAAAAAAATGCAATTTTATTCACACCACCCAATGGCAGATTATATAGGAACTGTGAATACAGCAGATGACAGGCCCATCTCTGATTCATATAATGCGATGGATTCTGAAAGCTACGGACCTTCAAAGAATGACCTAAACCTAAGCATCAAGGATGTGGGCATGTCAGTGCCGATGGGAATCTCTGCTGCAAATGTAGCGGGAATCTACAGCAAAATCCGCATGGGCGCTGGTTCGATTGAGATTGGGTTTCCCGGCCTCTACACCGGCCAAAGAAATGCGCAGACACCAGGCATGTATGGCGAAGACCAACGGCAGGCTATCCGCGAATTGGCAAACATCAACGAGATAAAATTAACCACCCATGCAGCCTATAACATCATGGGCATGATGGGCAGGGATCAAAGGGATAATTTTTCACTTACCAACGCAATGAAAGATCTTCATGAGATACAGCGGGCTATTGATTTTGCAGCTGATACTGCTGGAGGGGGTTCTGTAGTGGTCCATACTGGAGAATGGGATAGGCCGCTTACTGAAATTGTGCCGGATGATCCTACCTGGCAGAAGAATTATGCATACGGCGACGATGGCAGGCTACTATTCAGGAAGCGAAATCCAGAACTGCATGATGCCAACTTCATTTTACTGGATGACCGCACCAGCCAGAAGATGGAAACTGTCCAGAAAGATAGGAGAGTTGCTGTGCCTCGGTGGATACGGGTCCAGCCCGGAGATCCCCGAATCGGGCATAAGGGGAAATATCAAGAGAATATATACGTCGATGATGGCAACGAGGATTCCTGGATGAACCTATATAAAGGAAAAGATGTAACAATCAAAGAAGGAGATTATCTCGACTATGAAGGCAATGTGATAATAAATCCTTATAACCCCAAATATGGCAGAGTGCCTGAATTTGATGCTAATACCAGCCGATTCAAGACTGATTACAAAAGATGGGAGGATTTTATCGGAGAGGCCAAGGAGCAGACTGCATTCAACCGGAAGATATGGAAAGAGAAAACAGGAAAGACGCCAGACAAGGATGATTTCTGGTATTACAAGGGAGTTGTGTACCCTGATGAGGCTTTCCTGCATGCAACACTGGAAACAAATGAAGGGCATTCCCGAGGTTGGGCACTGCAGTATGGTGAGAGGACTGAAGATCACCTGAAGATAATTGAGAAACTGAAGGAGGCGAAGGCCTTCTATGAAACGCTGATGGAGAATACACCAAAAGATGAACAATGGAGACTCTTCAAACAGGATCAGCGATTGTCACGGCATGTAGGCCCCGAATTTATTCCTCCTGAGACCAATAATCCGGTTGACATGATAGATCAAATGCTTAAAGAGCAGCGTGTAGGGCTTGAGTTTGCCCGTCAGGCATCTGCTTCCCAGGAACAGCAGGCAGAGGACACTGCAGAAACTAAAGCTCACATTGTAACTCCTTTCAAGCGTTTCAAGCTGCATATAGCCAGGTATTATGCTGAGGCAGCTATGCGGGCTCTCCAACGGACCAAGGATCCCAATGATCCAATCTATCTATCCATTGAACATATTTTCCCTGAACGATTTGGGGGACATCCTGCTGAGCTGAAGTATGTTATTGATGAATCAAGAAAATGGTTTACCAAGCTTTTGACTGAGAAGGTGATTCCCCATGGTGTCATGACTGCAGAGAATGATACCTGGGACAAGCAAACTAAAGGACTGTCTCCTTTCTATAAGCCTGGCATGAGCAAGAATGAAGCTGATCAACTTGCCGAGAAATACATCAAGGCAACACTGGACACAGGCCACCTGAATCTATGGAGGAAATTTTGGCAACCAAAGGTTGGACAGAGCATAGAGGAAGCGGATAAAGATTTTAAGAAATGGTATCTCAACCAGGTTGAAGACCTTGCGAAAGGGGGTTATGTGGGGAATGTCCATCTTGTTGATAATTATGGATTCCAGGATGAGCATCTAGCTCCTGGTCAAGGAAACGCACCTATAAAGGAAACACTTTCGATACTGAAGAAATATGGCTATAACAAGGCGATAACCACTGAACCAGGCGCTGATGCATCAACTGACCTTTCAGATTTCCATGGCCTCATGAAAGTGTGGAGGTATTTAGGGAGCCCTATCCGGGGAATTGGCAGCGGCAGTACTGGAGGTGGGGGCATGGGATTCAGGCCCAGAAGCTGGGGAGATGTGCAATACTCATACTTTGGCCAGAACAATCCACCTTATTTTGTGTTCGGAGCGTATGCGCCAAGCAATGATTGGACCTTATGGAGCCAGGTGCCCATGGAGTAAGTATGGTAAAACTCGATAAGGAAGAACTTGCAAAGTTAAGTCCTACTCAGCGCATAAAACGGCTGAAGAAGATTGAGGAAGACAGCAAAAAAGAGATTGTCGAAGCAGAAGAGCTCATCCGCAGAAGCGAATCTGAGATTGAGACTGCAGAGTCTGAGAAAAAGATAGCAGTTCCTGAAAGCAGGAAGGTAGACATCTCAGACCTGTTCGGTCCAGAGCCATCCCAACTTGAGGCAAAAGCCAAAGAGGCCAAGAAGGAGCCAAGCCAACAACAATTATTATACATGGCTAATCAGGCATATGAGGAAGCAACTTCCCTTGCCTATCGAGAGGCAACTCCTGAACTGCTGGAGCAGATAGATGAGTTGGGGGAGAAAGTGGACAAGATGCAATATCATTCCTTGACAGAAGAGATTACCAACAAGGTTGTGGCAACAAGGTCGCTCATACATAAGATAAAACGGTACAGCCAGATGGATCACAAATGGTAGCATTGCTTGAAGACGAGCTTGAAAAGGAGAAATCCTCATGGTCTTTGATACAGTCAAATTTCTACTCTGATGAAGATTACCTCAATGAGCTTGGCCTTGATGAAAGCCTGAAGAAGGAGATTCGAAATGGATAGGTTTAATGAGATAAAGGAGCAGTATGATGCCTATTATACCTCCTTGTTAAAGCAGGGCAGGCTTCTTGCCAAGGATACTGGTGTTGGCTTTTGGGGACCCTCAGTATCAGATGAAGTCTATGCTGCTTTCAAGAAGCTGAAGCTGGGCAATTACAGCAATTTCCTAGACCTGGGATCAGGCGATGGAAAGGTTGCGATGATTGCTGCATTATTCTGCAAGCAGGCAACTGGCGTTGAATATGATTCTATGCTCACTGGCAAAGCTATGGAGATGAAGGAAAAGATAGGTGTATATAATGCGCATTTCATCAATGATGATTTCTTTAACCATGACCTCTCTGCATATGATATCATCTTCCATGCACCTGACAAGCCGCTCCATAGGGGTGTTGAAGAGAAACTGTTGAAAGAGATGAATGGAAAACTGATTCTCTATGGGCATCATTTCCATCCAACTAATTTGAGGAAAGAGAAAGAGTTCACGGTCAATGGGACCTTGGTGAGCGTGTATACTAAACCTAGGGCTGACCGAAGCCACTTATAGGTTTCTTTGGCGCTCTGAAAAGCCGTTCTCCCTCTATTTCTGCTAATTCCTTACTCGCTCTTTCAATATGTGTATCTAATGCATGAACTCTACTTTCAAGAACCTCTAAACTGGCGTGCAGCTTTCGGGCAGCATCGTCAATATTCTTCATAGCCCTACGGTTCACTTCTGATTCTATGTACAACTCATGAGTTTCATGGAGAAAGAGTCGGGCGAGCTCCTCTATCGCTTTCGCAATCATTGGCTTAAGCTCCCTGTCTACCTGGCTAATCATCTGAAGGAATTGGTTACATTGTTGAAGATTAATTTTCGTACGTTGCTGCCTTCGTTCTCTTGCAAGAGCCTGAATAATCTCATCCTTCTTTTGAGCAAGCAATTCGATATATCGTATCTGATCTTGAATCACCGCCAGGTTTTTTTGGAGATCCTCAATTTCGTGAAACTCTTTCATTAAATTAGAAGCAAAACCTTGGCACGTATTTACTTCAGTGGCAAGAAATCTATGGATATCTGCCACTGTCTTCAAATCTCCAGCATTTTGATTCGATATTGTCCCGAAATTATCCATGGTGTCTTATATAATGGCCTTCTTTTTTAAATTTTCCTATATGAAGTATGCAAACCCTATGTTAGGTGTTTTTATTGTCTGATTGCCAAGCATTATATGATTTTTATCCACTGCCTGTATCTCATTGTTCGATCTCAGTACTTCTGCAAACTTGTTGTTCTGAGTACCCATCACCGTGTCATAGTGGAACTTATTGTTAAGCATCTTTGCATTTCTCAGGAGAAATACACCATAATTTTCAGTATATATGACTGCGCCTTTCAGCATACCCCTTATGATGGCAGCGTACTCAGGCGAGCGTTTCTCAATGACTTCTAAGTTTGTTTTTGCTATCTTCATAGATTCAGGGCAATTAAAGCTGCATGGAAAGTGACTCAGCAATGAGATGTCAAAGTGCCTTGCTGCGTAGTTGAGGTAGAATGGGAATATGAAACCCCGGGAAGCTGCTAATCCTGGAAGCGTGTAATCGTTAAATCTCTTCTCCTGCATACCGGCTTGTTTTGCAAAGAATTCACAACAGCATCTTGGGTAACCCAACGCTAATCCCAGTTTGATATGTTCCTCCTGCTGCTCATATGCCTTTGCTTTTTCTGCATGAAGAGATTCTTTTGCAATATACATAACACTCTTTCCTGGTTGATCTCCTGGCAATCTTTCACCCTTGTCAGAATACTGTCCTTCATCTAGTTTCTTTACTTTGAAATCAGCATACTGGTGCTGCAGCCCTATAGAACTAAGATACTCTTCAATGTATACTTTTTCATCTTCCTCAACAAGAATCCTGGCTGCAGGCTTTATGCCTTCCAGTACATAGAGAACATCCAGGCATTTCAGCATTGAGTTAAAATGCTCCTGCAGCTCATTCAGCATGGATAGAAATAACAGAGACCTGTATTTAATCTTTTTCCAAAAACACTATCCTCGAATAGTTATAAACCTTTATAAAGCTCTGAGCCCAAGGTTGTATAAGGGTTGGTATGAAATTTCAAATCGACAGGAAGGTTAATCCTAATATAGAGCGGTATAGAAAAGAGGATATAGATCTTGCAGCCCAATTTACTAGGGAGATTACCAAGGAGCTGGGGACTTTCATCAAAGCAGTCGTGCTCTTCGGCAGCGCTGCACGGAGAACCGAGGAAAAGGGCTCTGATATAGACTTGCTTGTTGTCATCGATGATATCTCATTGAATGTAAGCCAAGAACTTGTTCAGGCATACCGGATTGTGCTGCAGAAAGTCATCGGCAGAGTGTCGTCGAAGCTCCACATCACCAGCTTACGGTTTACTTCATTTTGGGATTACATCAGGAACGGCGATCCTATCGGCATCAATATACTCCGTGACGGAGTCCCCCTGATAGATTCTGGTTTCGTTGAACCCTTACAAGCCCTGTTGCGGACAGGGAGGATCAGGCCGACAGAGGAAAGCATCTGGACCTATTTCATGAAGGCCCCCAACACATTGCATAATTCAAAATGGCACATCCTTCAGGCTTCCATTGACTTATACTGGGCTGTTATCGATGCTGCCCATGCTGCTTTGATGAAGCTGGGAGAGATTCCACCAAGCCCGAGCCATGTTGCAGACCTGATGGAACAGCGCATGGTCAAAGGGAGGATTTTAGAGCATAAATATGTAGTAATCATGAGAAATTTCTATAAGCTGGCCAAGATGATCGGCCATCGCCAGATTTCGGAGATTAAAGGAGAGGAATTCGACAAATATTTCAAGGATGCGGAAGACTTCATCAACCGGATGCGGAAGATTATCGATTCTAAATAACCTACTCCAAAAATAAATCAGATTGAAATCGGGGTTTCTTGGGCATTGATATCCTCGGTTATTAAAACACCTTTCGCAATCCGCTTAATATCAAATTCGCTTAATTCACCATTTCCCCTATACACATATTTTCCGTGATGAGAATGATCTATACAACCAAATAACTCCCGGTTTATCTTAGCTACTACAAACAAAGGAAAAGATAAAGAAATTATCGCCTTCTTGAAATTATGATTGTCGCACCAACTGCGTACGCAACCAAGCCTACCAGGATTATGAACACGATTGCCAACATGAACAGGTAATCGGTGGTATCCCTAAATGAGATCTTTGTGGTGGATGGCCTTGATCCTGCCTCAGTCTGCTGGCCTTCTCCAGGTGTAACCTGGACATCTACCCTGTCATCTTCCTCCTGTTCCTCAGGCTCTTCAAGTACGCATGTATCAACGGTCAGCAAGACAGACGCTGTTTCAACCTCATCTCCATTGTCATATTCTGCTTCAATCTGGATTGGATATGATCCTGGTTTTACTTGGCTGTCTACCCTGAAATTAAATGTCCGCTCATACTCATTGTCAGCGTCATCAATGTCCTCGTCTAATTCAAAGGCGTCTACTTCGTTGATATCCAACGCATCGTTTGAAAGAGTTAAGTCAACATCTTCAGTATCGCCGCCTGTGTTGATTAATCCCACACTTATGGTTGCCGTTGCTGCGCAGCTTACCTTTGAAGGAGAAACTGACGCTTCATAAAAGGCAATCTTATGATTCTCTTTCTCGACCTTCAGATACACTGTCCAATCTACTTCATGCAAGAGCCCATCTTCATCATCTCCCTCAGCATGGATCACAATAGCATAGGTATCCTCATCAGTCTTCAGGGGAACATCAAACTCAAGCTCGACCCTTTCCTCTTTGCCATCTTTAATCTGGTCAATATCTGCATCGAGGTCTATGTCGTCCTCATCATCTATGTTTTCGACAGTAACCTCAACCTGGACATCTTCAATGTCTATATCAGTATCAAATGTGTTCCCTAATTCAAGGTCAAGCACGATAAGGTCTCCTGGTTCAGCTTCCTTGCTGATAGTGTCTCCATCAGCAACATTCTTTTCTGATTTTCCGCCAACCTTTACATCAAGGTCGGTGATGACAAGCTTTGCCTTCTCGCTTACGCTTACGCTGAATGATTGTGAATCTGCATCTTCCCCATCTGTTACGCTTACTACCACATTTGAGGAGCCGGTTGCATTTGGTGTCCAGCTTATGATGCCTGTTGCGCTGTTGATTGTCATGCCTGCTGGTTTGGTGGTCAACGAATATGTTAACACATCTGCATCAGCATCTGTCGCATCCACATCATAGCTATAGGCTTCACCGGTATAGCCAGTTACCTTTGGATTTGAGGTTATCTGCGGTGGATTGTTCGGCGCTGGAAGGAAAAATAGGGTGAAGTGGTCTACGGTGAATGTCAAGGTTCCATTGTTATAAACAATGTTAGTGCATTTTGGGTCTGAGCCTGCATTGCAGACATTTGTCCCTGTAGTCTGGAATCCATTATTGTAATAAATATCGGGTGCTGAGGAATACGGTAGATTGTACATGGTTATGGTTGCTGAGTGATTGCCGAATACGCTGAATCCGAATACGTTGCTGTCGATTCCCGCAATTCCTGATTCTAATCTGACGTTTGAGTCTACATCAACCACATCTGACAGGTCAATAGGCTGGGAGCCAAAGTCTATCTTGGCATAGGTGTTGTAGATAGTCAAGCCAGTGAAGTTGTTAACATTCCCTGGATTCACATTATTGATAGTGCCAAGGAAATTTACGGTTACTGGCGTTTCAGAAACTATGATATCCCATGCATATGAGTCATATACTTCTGTCTTTGTGTCATTCCATAGCTTCACTGAAACTTCATAGGTATCTTCAGTGTTTTCTAAGAAATTAAATACCGTAGTGCCATTCAGGGCTTCAATTTCATCCACATACCAAATCACCAGGGGATTAGCAGCATCAGGGTCATTTAAGGAGATGTTAAACCTCTGCGTAACATCGTCTCCAATCAAGAGATCGAGATCACCTACTGGTGATGCGCTTCCAATGGACGGCTTATCAAGCACTGAGATTATATTAACGGTGACCAAAGCAGTATTGCCGTCAGTTATTCCATCATTGCAGGTATAATTGAAGCTGTCTATACCATTGAAGTCAACATCAGGTATATACGTTACTGTGTCTCCCGCACCTGACAAAGTTCCATTTGTTGGATTTGTAGTTGCATAGGTAAGTGTGTCATTATCAAGATCTGAGCAGTTGAGGCTGATGCCTACTATGCCATCTTCGTTAACATTTGCATTTATATCATGGGCAACTGGCGCAAAATTCTTATCATTGATGGTAACATCGAATTGATCATTTGTTATGGTATTGGCCTGAGTTACGGTGATATTGATTGGCACAATTCCAGTAAATCCTGTCTGGGGAGCAGCACAGGTGAAGTCTGATCCTGCAACGCTGCAGTTCAATGCAGCATCTGTTGATGCAACGGCATAGCTAATGCCTGTAATGTCTCCTACTGTATAGTTCTTTAGGTCAATTGACCAATTGGAAGGCTCATTCTCTGTCATGACCGCATCTGCTTCAAGTGCAGATGTGTCTAAGCATCCATTGACTAAAACATCAACAGTCTCATCAAAGGTGTAGAATCCATACTGATAGCTTACATCAATTGTGAGTGTGTAAGTTCCTGCTGTCATGTTCCGTGCGTCAAGGTCGAATGAGTATACGGTCTGATTGTTGCTTTGGACAGTCTGTGTTTGAGCTGCTGAAATACTGATGCCTGAAGGTGCCGTCACACTAATGGTAACATCCTCATCTGCAAGCCCCTTGTTTGAGACATTGATCTCAATCTGGGTTTCCCTATTGCAGGTTAGATTATTTGGCAAGACTCCCTTGTTAACTATTGCGATATCATGTGATGACTTATTGATATTGAAGAATATGCTCTTTTCGGAAGCGTAATCGTTCGCTGGAACTGCCAAGTCCTTTCCGGCTACATCCAGTTCGACACTGAAGTGATCTCCGGTTGTTATGTAAGGAACGTTAAAGGTATAACTGAGATCCTTTGTAGCGCCTCCATTTAGATTGAAGGATGCGGTGGTATTTACCACTTGGGTTCCGGTTACATTCTGTTTCTGTTGAACGGTGATGCCAACCAGGCTGGTTGCTGGGAATCTATTCATGACGGTATAATCAACTGTGATGGTCTGAGCTGGCTTTACATTCCCAATTATGTCTCCATCTGAGACTGCCTCATTATTGCCATTATACGTTACCTCCATGTTGATGATATCAAGCGCTGGAAGCACGGTAACATTGAATTTTTGAGAGGCATTAGCGCCCTCGGTATCATTAATGGTTATCTCCACTTCAGTAATTCCAATTTGTGCTGCGGTGGGAGTCCAGGTAAAGATACCTGTAACTGGGTTAATCTGGGCATTTCCTGGTTTTATAACCGAGAATGCAAGTTCGCTGACATTACTGTCTATATCATTTCCATTTGCATCATAACTATATTGGATAGCTTCTGTAGCTGAGGTAGTCGGTACTGATGTAAAGTAAGGAGCGTCATTGATAGGGTTAACTGTTAAGCTGACGATATTTGAATAATTGACTCCGCCGTATGGATCTGCCACGTTAAACTGGATGGTGTCATTCCCAAAGAAGTCAGCTGGTGAAGACAAAACGCCAGTTCCATCTGAGCCATTCAGTGTTCCGAATACATCTGATGGATCAACCTCGACATCATACGTAAGGTTATCCCCATCAGGGTCAACAAAGTTTGCAGAAATGTCAAACGTAACATTTCCACCTTCATCCCATGCTGGGATTGAAATATTTGAAACAAGTTGGGGCGCTCTATTTGCTACTGTGAAAGATTGTGTAGGGCTTTCAACCATGTTTCCAAGTGTATCATTAGCACTGACTTTCCAGTCAACTTCTTCCTGGTTGGCCAATCCGGCCAGATTATAGGTGTGTATATCCCCCGAAATTGATGTAGGACTGTGATTGCTCCAGTTACCATTATTTATCCTGACAGAGAAGAACACTTCATCCAGATAATCATCTGTCACGTTAGCTGATAATATCGCAATATCATCATTATAACTTGGTTCTGGAGTCTTGTTCAGATTAGATATCATCGGGGCTGAGGCGTCAATCTTAAAGCTGTATATATCGCTCGCCGTTGAGTTGAATATGCCGTCATTGCAGATTACCTTCCAATAATAGATGTCATCTGCCAAGTTACCCCAAGTGTAGTTCTCCTGGGAGCTATTCTCTACATTAAACCTTGTGTGGATAAGTGTGGTTGGATTTGTTTCATTATCTCCATATATACCACATTCCATAGTATCGTTATCGTCATCAGTAGCAGTAAAGGATAACACCACATCATCAGCAACTAGTATGCTGGTATCTGCTGGAGCAACCAATACTGGTTTATTAGGTGGAGTATCAAGCACATTGAATGAGCCTGGAGTCCCAAAGTCACCGTCACCATATGTTACTGTTGAAGATCTCCAATTTGAGCCATTGCTGTTGTCTAATGCAGTATCCTCTAACTCCATTGACCTGCCTGAAATGTCAGGGAAGCCAGCATCGGTGTAGTCGATTCTATCAATCTCGATTCCTGCTGAATCTTTTATGATGACACTGTCATCGCCATTATTGAGGCTTACCGAAGCATAGTCATAATCGCAGTTTAAGCCGCCATTCTCTGAGCTATTGCCATTGTTGCATAAGAGAAGGTATCCATAAGCACTTATGTTCAAAGTTTGACTCAGGGTATGGCTGGTACTGGCATCTGCCAATGTCCACCCATTTAGGTCTACTGAGAAATTATTTGGATTATATAATTCAACATACTCCCCCTCAGCGTCAGAAACTGCCGCAGGGTCTTTCATAATCTCATTGATGGTGATTGGAGTGATGGTGGCAACGGTCACATTTCCGTTCTGGACGCTTGGCGTTATGGGATTTCCTGCCACATCGCCAATTTTGGTGCTATTAATCGTAAGATTAGTATAGCCATCTGCGATGGCTTTGAATGTTATGTTAGCCAAATGGCCTGACCCGTTAATGCCTGTGTTTGGTACGAATATGCCATAATTGAATATCGCAAAACCGCCTGCATTGTTAATTGAAGAGCCAACGTCAAAGACAGGGCCCGCACTTGAGAGGAAGCCTGCTTCCTCAAGGGACTGAGTCTCAACAACGGTATTGTTGAAGGTGATGTAGAATTTTGTGAATTGCACCGAGTCAATGGTACTTATGTCAACTTGGATAGTGAAGATATCATCCTTGGCTACTACTGAGGTTGTAGGGGATACTGAGATATTGGTATCAGCAGCCGCAAAAGCAGAGAGTACCACCAAGAACAGAATAGCCAAAATGTTACTCTTTCTCGTCATGTATGTGTCCCCAATCATTTTTTGCAAGTGATGTTAATCTGAAGCCCTTTATAAATTTTTCTATAATTTTAGTATTATATAGTAGTAACTAAGTAAACCTATTGAGGATGCCGAAGACATCAAACTCATCAATCTGGCCATCAAGGTTTATGTCTGCGTCAGGCAGATACCCCGGATCTCCAGAACCGGTTCCCAGAGCGTTCACTGCCCTGAAAAAGTCGAATTCATCCACCATGTTGTCATTGTTGAGATCTCCCAATAGGTCAACCCATCTGGTTGGATCGAAGGGGAATTCATCGGTAACATCAGGAACATTGTCATTATCATCATCCGGATCTGTGCAATCTGGTATGGTGTCGTTATCGAAGTCAGGGAAACTCTCATCTATTGCGCCATCGCAATTGTCATCAATGCCATTGCAGAGTTCAGCAGCGCCAGGATGAATCGTGTTATTATCATCATTACAGTCTAGACTATCTGCTGTGTAGTTTTCCGGCAATGAGCATGCTGCAATACTGGTATTGATGTCTCCAAAGGTGTCGTTATCGAGATCTGCAAAAAAGTCAGTGGTAAGATTCTCATCAGTATTGTTATCGCAATTGTTATCGAGCGAGTCACAGCTTAATTCAGTTAATTCATAGTTAAGTATTGGAGTGTATACATCAGTCCAGCTACCGTTGCTGCAGAACTGGGAGCTTTGGAAGCATACGCCGTGCTGGTTGGAGTTCAATGGTGCAGTTTCTCCACTGCCATCAGTAGTGTTGCTGTTACAATCATCATCTACACTATTGCAGATGTCTGCTGCTCCTGGATTGACTGTAGGATCATTGTCATTGCAATCACCTGCTACTAGGACAAAGCCATCTGGCTGCGTACAGGAGACTGTAGTCACAGTACTTCCATGGGTATCATTGTCCAAATCCTCGTAGAATATGTTGATGAATGATTCATCAATGCTTCCATCGCAGTTGTCATCGATCAGGTTGCATACTTCGATTGCCCCTGGATTCACTAATGCATTGTTTTCGTCACAATCCATGTCTGAGGTGAACCCGTCACCATCAAAGTCATATGGCAGGATTGCTATAACATAACTGTTGGATGTTACTTTGTTTCCGAAGTCATCTTCAGCTATGATAGTATAGTTGATAGTATCCAGGGCATTGAAAATTCCCAAATTTGAGGTATACGGGCCATTATTCAGCGATGCAGATACTGTGGTAAAGGATCCGTTGTTGACACTGAAATTTATCAAAACTGAGTTGACTGCACTATTATCAAAAACATCTGCAGAGATTATGACTTCGTCTATTTCAGTAGGTGCTGGGTTGATAATATTGGTGATGACTGGCGGAGATATACAAGTAAGTTCTGTGATGTTTCCTTCAAAATCGCCATTTCCCCCTAATTCAAATTGGCCTTCAACATATCCACCGCATGCTGCTGCTGAAATCCTGAATGTTTCTCCTGTTGAGAATATTGTCTGGTCCCTGGTATCAAAATAACCATTCCCTGTTAGGAAGGCTGGAATATCATCATCCACTTTGTCTATAAATGTCTCTCCCAGGTTCTCTCCGGTTGTAACTGCAACAGCGTATGAAGTATTTTGAGGTGCTGGATTGCCATCAATAATGATTATGCCCCTGATATAGTTCGGCTGAAGGTCATTGTCGATCTCTGATACGCATGTTGCGCTGCATCCATCCCCATTGATGAGATTTCCGTCATCACATTCTTCGCCTGGTTCATTGATGCTGTCACCACATGTAGCAGTGCAGCTCGTTGCCACAAATGAAAAGCAGTCCGGGCTGCATGTTAATTGGTTTGGATTAGAATATCCATAATCATTGCAGGAAAGGCTTCCAAAATCAGCACCATCACATCGTTCGATGCCTTCTTTTATGTTGTTGCCGCAATTATATATCTCTAATTGGCATGTTGCGCTGCATCCATCATCATCATTCAGATTTCCGTCATCACATTGTTCTCCTGGTTCCAAGTTACTATCTCCGCAGACATTTGCGCAGCCTGTTGTATCAAAGGTAAAACAGGTATTTGAGCATGCTAAGCTTCCGGCATTTGAGTAACTGAGATCAATGCAGGTATTTCCTTCTAGGTCAGCTCCATCACATACTTCTGAACCATTTATGCCCCCATCTCCACACACTGAGGTGATTAATGAAACTAGTGCGTTTCTCGGAATAGGATTATTAATATCCGTAAAATCTACTATGTTATTGTTTGTGTCGATAGCAGTGCCATTCTCATAGATTATTCGTGCAGTGCTTTGCCCCTCAACTACAACTGCAGCAGGCGTTCCCTCTGAAAATAATGGTGAAGGGCCCCAGCCAACAGTGTCTACATTAGCATCTGCTGCATCCCTTAACTGGATGCCTGAGTTGGTATTAGTTATAAATAATTCTTCGGTGTGATCCCTGTTTGGCCAGCTCGCATTCCAGGCAAGGTCTCCGATAAGATAAAAACTGCGGGGTTGAATAGTACGCGAGGCTGGAATTGTCGCATCTGGAGCATCTGTTGAATAGGTGTACAGTTTCCAATTGCTGATGTTTATCGGTAGGTTTGTTGGATTATACAACTCAACCCACTCTTTATCTTCAGGACCTGTTGGATTATACAATACTTGGCTTATCAACACATTCTGGGCAAATGCAGCTGACGCTACCAATAATGCAGTTATGAGGCATAGTGCGAATATCTTTCTCATTTTCTCCTCTCCCCTGAGGCTAGCATTATAATGGCAATCAGGACTATAACAACAATGCCTACAATCGCTATGATATTTCCATTGCCTGCAGCTAAATCAGAAACCACTGAACCGGTGACTGATGGATTGGTTTCAGTTGTATTGTCTGGCTCATCCACCTGTACTGGCTGGATTTCTGGTATTTCAACACTACAGGACTTTTCTTCACTAGGTTTTTTTGAAGTTGTTCCACAGTCACTCAAGTCAGCGCATTCTCTGGTCTGTATGCTATTCTCGCATGCCTGCCATGCCTTGCATGACCAGGCTTCAACACACGGGCCTACTGTGGCTGCATTATTAGGTACCACATTCGAGTTAGCATTATTGTTGCTGCCACCACCCGATGGGCTGTCGGTATTCTGTGGAGGTGCAGAGTAGCTGTATTCAATCGCTGCAGAATGCTTTAATCCTGTTATTTTATATGCGGTTCCGTTGTTTATCTTGGTGCATGTATAAGCTCCATTAGTGCCATCACAGGCCAACTTGACACCATTTGAGCAATCACCATCAACACTAATTGAAGCATCTTCAGAGTCTTTTATGCAAATTGTGTTTGACCCTAGAACTTTCTTGATGTACACTGTCTTAGTAGTATTCTGACTCGTCAAATCAATACCGCTTACTTTAATGGAGCTTGAACTGCTATCCTGATACGCAAGCTGGGCGTTGAGCAGGTCAAGAGTATTATTTTGGTCAAAGGTATAATCAAATTCAGCCAGCAAGCTCCCATTACAGTCTTCAACCGCAACATGAGCTAGTCCATTAAAATTGGTCACATTACTTTGATTATTAATCTTGACTATAGTGCATATATTGCCTATTACATTCGTTCCTGTAACATAATCTGTATCACCACAAATGGTATCGCTGTCAATATCATTCAATGCATCTCTCATGCACACATCGCAGGCATTTCCCAATTGGTCTGAATCAGTATCTGACTGAATTTCGTTGTAGCCTGTGGGGCAGTTGTCCACATTGCCGCAAACCTCATCATTGTCAATGTCATTCTGTGGATCCAATGGGCAGGCATCTGCGGTGTTAAGGATATTATCATTATCATTATCGGTATCACAGGCATCTCCTCTGCTGTCATTGTCATTATCTAATTGGTCTGTATTTGCAACACTGGCGCAGTTGTCATTGTTTCCGCAAATTCCGTCACTATCCTCATCATTATCTGGGTCAGCAGGACAAGCATCAGCTGCATCGTCAATGCCGTCATTGTCGCTATCATCATCGCAGGCATCCCCTTCTGTATCATTATCTGAATTTGTCTGGTTTTGGTTTGCTACCAGCGGGCAATTATCCACATTGCCGCAGATTGTGTCTTGATCAATATCATTATCTGGATCATTGGAGCAGCTATCACATGCGTCTCCGATGGAATCATTGTCAGAGTCTGCCTGGCCTGTGTTAGGGACATCTATGCAGTTATCATTGCTGTCTGGAATGGCATCATTGTCCCTATCAAGATCAAAACATCCTGTTATGCTGATATTGCATGAATTGCAGGCTAAGCTGCCGCTGTCAAACCCATAGTCTGAGCAGGTTGCTCCCCCAAAATTGTTGGTATCGCATTCCTCATCATTATTTATTATTCCATCCCCACAATATGGCTGTCCGGATGGGAAGCAGGCGCAGCCATTGCTGCATTCAAATCCAGCACCACAATCAGCATCTGTTTCGCACGCAGCTCCGCAGGTAAGGCTGCAGACTGAGCTTACTGAGGTGTTGCCTGTTGTGCATCTATTATTGGTTTCATCACAGGTTGCAGTGAATGGGTTTCTGGAATCATAGGTCCATGGGTTATTATCGGGAATATTGGTACAGCTGTCAATTCCGGTTACATCATTTGCTGAGCAGTCGATAGGAGCTGCTGCCTGGCAGCCGCTGGCTGCATTGCAGACTTCAGCGCCATCACAGAACAGACCATTATCGCACAATGCGTTCGTTGCTGTATTGGCGCAGCTGTCTGTTGCTTCATTGCAGGTGTCAATGGTGCATGAGACACCATCATTACAATTAACCACATTTCCTGGCTGGCACGCATTGCTTATGCATAACTCTACACCATTGCAGAATAATCCGTCGCTGCAGTCGATGTTAAATGTGCAGCCAGATGGTGTTGCGTTAGTCGATTTGGTGTCTGAGACTGCATTATTGTTGATGTTGCCTGATATATCTCCAGTTTTGACTGAAATTGCGTAAGCAGTGTTTGGTATAAGTCCAGTAAATTGAACTGAGCCTGTTGTTGTGTTGAATTGGGGATTGCCATTTAATGATACCATGGCTGTTGAAAAATCAAAGTCAGTAGGATTATCCCACTCCCATGTCAAAGATGTTGTGCTTGACGAAATAAGCACTAGGTTGGTGATAGGGCTTGGAGGAATAGTATCATTATTACAGGGAACTTCCGCTGAAGATGTTGAGTTCTGCGGGTTAGCTGTGGTGGTTATGATAAAATCATTGAAGTTGATGTTAGTATCCTGCCAGTTTCCGCAGACAGGCATAGTAAATCCAGGCCTTCTTTCAAAGTGGCCAAACGGATCGCTTGCGTGAACAGTACCTTCATGGAATGTTGGATTAATTATCTCAAAAACAGAGTCACCCCAGCCTACTGCATCTATCTGGGCATTTGAATCATTGACCAATCTTACTCCGAAATCTGTATTGTCCAGCCTGATATTGTCAGACCTGTCCGGAGTTGGCCACGTTGCAGGCCATCCGTTGCCTCCGGTATCTCCTATGAGATAGAATTTATGGGAAGGCAGTATTGTACCTGCTGGGATTATGACATCAGTTCCGGCAAGGAAATCCACTTTCCAGCTGCTTATATCAATTGAGACGTTTGTAGGGTTGTAAAGCTCAATATATTCCTTTCCTGCGTCGCTGGTGTCTCCGTTGTATGCGGGATCTACTGCTACCTCACTGATGAGCACATTGTCAGCAGCGACCAGCCCGGTCAGTATGACTGCAGCCATCAGATAAAGGAATGTCTTCATGATATCACCAGGATTGCATCGGCATTAGCTTTCACCCAATACCCTTGCTTTGGTTCAATTGAGATGTTTGCAGGATTATACCACCCAGCAGCATATCTTGTTGCAATGTCAAATCCATTCTGATATTGGCTTACTTCTTCGATACTATTTGGCAAGCTGCTGATGCTCTTGGTTTCCCCGAGTGTCAAGCCTACTAGGTTCATACCCTTGTTTAGATGAAGGGATTCATTGACAATAGGTGTTCCAGTAAGTGTAAATGTGGTGTCCTGCTTTGTTTGCAAGAAATACCCTTGGAGAGGGTATATATCAGTAACCTGGCCCTGCCAAGTCACATTGAAGTCAGAAGATTTCAGCATCTGAGTGCCTGCATCAAATGCTGTTATCCTTGAAACTGGATGATATGCCCCATTTTGATGCATGACAACGTCAATTCTCGTATCAGTTGGTATCAAAGGAATGGTGACAAGATTAGTGCCTGCATCCAAATCAAGATTTACCTTAGCGACAATGTAAGCATTATTTTCCTCATTTCCTGATGCGTCCTCTGCCCTTACTGCATAATACCTGAGGTCAGTGCTGGATGCTGTTGCATCAGTATAATTTGTGGTGGAGCTTGTCGAATCAGGCATAGTAAAATTGAAACCATCTGCACTATCTGCGAGGTAAATATTGTAATGGTCTACATCAGTTCCATCATGCGACCAAGTTAAGCGTATGTTGCTTCCCGATACCTTTGCTGACAAATTCTCAATAGATTCTGGCGGAGTGTAATCGAGTGTTGTGAAGTGAAACTCTGACGTGTTCCTGCAGTTTGCTGATTCATCACATAACTCAAGGAAGTATGCATATTCTGTATCTTCCTGCAGACCATTAAGACTATGGGAGAAAGATGCAATGGCCTGCCCTGAACTCCCGTCAAGGATTCCATCGAGGTATAAACTAAGGTATGCTGGTTCATTGAGCGTGAAATTTAATTTGATAGAATTATTTGTCAAATCATATTCTAGACTACTAACCAGTATAGGTGCTGTGAAATCAAAAGTTGTAAATATTCCTATAGTGCTGTTCTTGCAGATATCTGCATCTGAGCAGATGGTAACTTGGTACTGGTATGTAGTATCTTCCTGCAAGCCGGTGATGGTAATGGCATGGTTTTGTGCAAATGTTGTGTTGGAAACAGCTTGGTCTAACGTAGTTTTTCCGTATCTTATGGTAACATTAGCAGGATTCAATGTTTCAACTGAAACCCTTGCTGAACTGTTGTTCAATACCTCTGCAGAAATATTCTCAAATACCGGAAAGTTGTAATGGGCAGTCAACCAGATTAGGGTATTACGGAATAAGGTTTCTGATTCCGGTGTCCATTCGTCAGTCTCAGTTATGCCGTAATAGGCAGTCTTGGCACTTGCAGTTCCGCCTCCATAACGGGAAGCGCCCACATTCATGACTCCTATGAATGGATACTGGTCAAAATTGTCAGTTCCGATAATATTTTTGATGCCGGTAGCCCTATCAGGTAATTTTGGCAGATAACTTGCTTGGATTCCATATGAATTATACAATTTTATAGGGTTGTAGAATCCTTGTGAGATAGAGGTGCTGTTGTCAACAACCTTACCCTTTAGGTAGTTGTTTCCCACTGATACGGTTCCGGTGAACTTGGCGATATGCCAGTCCTGTACATGATAGGTATTGGAAATCAAAGCTTCTTTGTTGGTGATGGGAAGATCCGCATAATTGAAAAAGTACCCCTCACCAACAACAAGCACATGAAATGGTCCAAAATCAGTGCTGGGAATCTGGGTGTCAGTAATAACTGTTACGTCAAATCCAAGGTCTTCTAATACTGAAACATAGTTTGGATCCACATTTATTGCGTTCTTAACTACATATGCGGCTTCTTGCGCTTGAACGATCCCTACCAGCAATGCTGCAAGGACAATTAGTATTAGTTTTTTCATTTTTTCTTCTTTGCGATAAGAATGTATACACTTGCTCCAATGGCAACAAATACTACGATAATCAAGAAGCCAATTATCGGGCTTGCTATCGATTCAAATGGATTTTGTGCTGATGTCCTGTCTCCGCCCAGAGTGAGACTTACTGATTGGTTTGAATCCACATCATCTGTGACTATCCCTCCTTCAGGCTGGTAGGATGATGCACCAAGGTCATCTACTGGTTCATCAATGGTAGTAATCTCGTAATATTCATCGGTGATGGTGCCGTTGGCGATAACAACTATATTCGATACCAACCCGGCAGAGGCATCTCCACTGGTTTCATTGACTGGGAGAAATCTAACCAAGACCTTTCCATCATATACTCCTCCAGAGTTTAAGGTTAAGGTGAATCTGGCATCTTTTGACTCGCCTGGTGCCAGGATGAAGTCGTTGTCCTTCATTTCCATAATTTTTTGAAGCAAAGCATCTGGTTCCAGGAGTATCTTTACGCTGACATTATTACTGTTATGGACTATGATCTCCCGGTTGATTACCAAAGGCGTGCCGTCTTCAACTTCTACCCTTAATATCATCCTGCCGGTTCCGATGCTGGCAGTCAATGCAGCTGCTGAATAGATTAGGACCAAGGCCAAGAACAGGATTGTAAGCAATTTTTTCATTTTTTGCACCCCCAATCATTCACTATTAAACAATAGTTTATGATGTATATTACTTGATAGTAGCAATAGAAACCATAGTTTGCTATTTAAATATTATTATGGTACAGAATATAGTCTAGAGAATCATCTTTATTTATCAAGGATTAGTGACGAATCAAACTATATCGAATGAAATTGACTCAGCAACTGTGTTACCGGCTTCGTCATAGACTTGGATGGTGAGATCATGGGTCATGCCTGATCTGAAGGATTTTGTACTGGTGCAGTACCCATTTGTCAATCTGGAGCATAATCCCCGTTCCCGTGGCCTGGAATCACTCCAGTCAACATAAGTTGCCTCATCAAAATTGAGCTCTGTTATGCTGATATTGAATGTAACTCGGGAACCGCTGATAGTGAACATGCTTCCTGGACTATTTATCCCATGGTTTATCACGGGGAAGACAGTGTCTACCTCTACAGTGTTGGATCTGCTTACACCAGTTTTTCCAAGCCGGTCAATGACTTCAACATAATAGGAGATAACTCCCCCATTATGGCTGCTGACGTCTGCATTGGTGTCGCAGCTGTATTTGTCTTTGCTTATCGTACATTCTGAGGCAATATCAACTTCATGGGTGCTATTAAAGTGAACTAATATTCTTTCTGGGTTTGCTTCTTTGAGTTCAATGTAAAAATTTCCGTTTGTGAAGCCCCTTTTCGGCTCGGTCTTCGATATTTTAGGGTCTTTTGTGTCAGTAATGAATGAAACATCGTATGTAGCTGAATTATTTACCTGATCAAAAGCATAGAGGGTGAGATTATGGGGGCCATCCTTGAAGGAGACCTTTTTGTGGCAGGCGCCGTCCACCAGCTGGCTGCACATCTTGGTGAGCTTAGTTTTTGAGTCATCATGATCAATATAATCCAATTCATCGAAATACTGTTCGGTCAAATTTATGAGGAAGTCCACAAATTTCCCATCGATATCATACTGTACTCCAGTAAAGATTGGTGCTGCAATGTCCACAGATAAAGTCTCCACATCGGATGTATCGACATTGCCTGCAATATCAGTGAGACTGAACCAATAGTCAAGAAACTGGCCATGGAAGTCTGCAACATTTACTTGAACTGTACAGCCAGTTTTTGTTCCTTCTGGTGCACAAAATAATCCCCTATCCACTTCCAGCTGACGCATCCCTACAATCAGGTTTCCGTAAAATAATGTTAGGCTGACTGGATTGCTCTCATCAAACTGCACATACAATGTGCCATCTGAAAATCCTCTTGTCGGCTCAGTATCAGTTATACTGGGAGACCTCTCATCGACAAAGAAACTGACTGTTTTTTCAGCAGGGTTGCCTCTTGCATCAGTAGCCCTTATGCGCAAAGTCTGAGGCCCGTCACCGAATGTGATATCTCGGTTAAAGTTATCGCAGAGATCGCACATGGTAACCCAACGCTGATTTTTGACATCATATCTGTCTAATTCGGCAAATTCATTGTCAACAGTCACATGGACTCTGACAGTGCTATCTTGGTAAATCGTGCCATTTATCGGCTCAAGGATATTGAATGTGGGTGGAACTTCATCTACTGTTCCATTGACGAAATGGCATGTCTGCTGATCGCACCTTGCAGGATGCACCCCCCTGGGGTCCCAATTTGAGGCTCTTGCGCATACCTGGCAGAACCCACCAAACCTGAGATCACAAGTATAGTACGGAGTACTCGCATTTGGAACGCTTTGTCCATCCTGGAGGCAGAGCAGGATATAGTTAGGATCAAAGTCTGCTGATACCAATACTGCAAATCCGGCAAGTATGGCAAGCAGTACAATAAACCTAATTCCTGTCTTCTGGCTCATTTTATACAGCTTCACCCCAGAAGTAGATATCTCCATCAGAGAAATCTCCTACACAAGGCTCTGGAACTCCTAATTTGAACACGATTGAGATGTCGGCTCCTGGACTCAACACGTTACCTGCATCATATTCAATGTTATTTATTACAAGATCGTCATTGCTTATGATT